>ENA-ORRQ01000843-ORRQ01000843.1-human-gut-metagenome-genome-assembly--contig:-NODE-843-length-27031-cov-3.944951_pt1 | contig 27031 bp, 28 predicted proteins | sample MGYA00242177_ERZ509138 | MGnify/ENA primary metagenome ERZ509138 (study PRJEB26280, sample SAMEA2338628) | human gut metagenome | biome: human gut; feature: human-associated habitat; material: faeces... | reverse complement strand
TAAAACACTGGCAATTATGCTTATTTGTATAGGGGACGGAATACGTGATTCTTTAGTTAAAAATAAATATGAATTAGTCGTTTGAGTGACGTTGTTTGTTGTTTTCGGATTTTTTCGATAAATTTGCGTGTGAATTAAATCTTTTATAGAATGGCAGATCTAAACAGAATAAAAGTGGTTCTTGTGGAACAGAAAAGAACTGGTAAGTGGCTTGCTGGGCAAATAGGTAAGAGTACATGCTCCGTTTCTAAGTGGTGCAGCAACTCTGCTCAGCCAGATTTACCTACTCTGGACTTGATAGCAAAGACACTCGGTGTTGATGTTAAGAAGCTACTTAATGACACCGAAATAGAAGGTGAATAGATAATCGAGAAACTTTGAAACAAAGCCGAAGTAACATCATGAAGAATCTTTCAAAATCAAAATATACCACATATTGTCAATGTCCTAAGGCATTGTGGTTGAAAATACACAAACCAGAAGAACAGGTGATAGATCCGTCTGTTCAAGCTCGCTTTGAGGCAGGAAGTGAAGTTGGCGAACTTGCCAAGCGGTTGTTTGGTGAGTTTGAAGACGTAACATCATTCGTTTTGATGCCTGATAGTTCGGAACGTCTTGATTTGAAGTCTATGATTGCCAAAACAGCCGACTGTTTGAGCAGAAGCGTTGAGAATATCGCAGAGGCTGCCTTTTCGTATGATGGTTGCTATTGCGCTGTAGATATTCTTCACAAGACTGAAAATGGATACGCTATCTACGAAGTGAAGAGCAGTACTGACCTCAGTCATCTCGAGGTATATGCACAGGATGTTGCCTACCAGAAGTATGTGCTCACAAATTGTGGAATCAATGTTACAGGAACATATCTGGTAAACATCAACAATGAGTATGTACTGGATGGAGATTTTGATGTAAAGGAGTTCTTCAATATCAGTGACATAAGCGAGGCGGTAGCCGATGAGTATCTGAAGGTACCAACTCGCATATCACAAGCGAAGCAGATGCTTGAAGACGATGAACCAGAACGTGACTTTGGCGAATATTGCCATAAGCCATACGGATGTACATTCTGGGAGTATTGTTCACGTGATATCATTCCACATCCATCCGTCTTCGACCTTTACCGAATGAGTTTCAAGAAAGCACTTGAGCACATGAATGAAGGACGTTTGACATTGGAGGATATGCGTGAGGAAAAGCTCACCGACACCCAGCAGTTGCAGTTGGAGTGTACCCTTGGCGATAAGACTTACATCAATAAAGACGGTATCAAGGAGTTCCTCACACAGTTGTCTTATCCTTTGTATTTTCTCGACTTCGAAACGGAGCAAACCGTAATTCCAAAGTACCAGGGAACGCATCCATACCAGCAAGTTACATTCCAATATTCCCTTCACTATATTGAGCAAGAAGGTGGAGAATTGAAACATACAGAGTTCCTTGGCGATGGAGTAACTGACCCACGTCGTGCCCTTGCAGAACAACTCTGTCATGACATCCCAATGAACGTCTGCACCACGGCATACAACAAAGCGTTTGAATGCACTCGTTTGAAGGAACTGGCAGAAGCATATCCCGACCTTGCACCACACCTTATTAATATAAAGGAGCATATCGTTGACCTTCTCGACCCATTCCGTGCCGGTTATTACTACAAACCAGCCATGAACGGTTCCTTCTCCATCAAGAAGGTTCTTCCTGCGCTCTTCCCTGACGATCCACAACTCGATTATCACAATCTTACAGGAGGAGTGCAGAATGGAGGTGAAGCAATGAGCATCTATCCAAAGATGGCAGAGATGTCGCCCAAGGAACGCGAGCATACTCGCCAAGCCCTCATTGACTATTGCTGCCTCGATACCTTTGCTATGGTGAAGGTGTGGGAGAAGTTATTAGAAGTTACAAAATAATATGGCGGAGTATGAGCAACATCTATTTCCCCGACGAAGAGATAACTTTCAATGATCTCTATTTCGTATGCTATATGATAGAACGCACAGCACGCCACCTTCATCAGCGCAACAACTATGTTGTAGGAAAGTTAGGTAAGGTAGCTCTTGAACGTCAACTATCCATAGCAGGTACATTACATTGCCTAAACCCAGAACAGGTTGTTGCTGACTGGAAAGATGAGTATGCCCTTGAATCAGGAGACTTCGATGTAACATCTATTGACCCACGATTCACAGATAAGATCCCATCAGATACTCAGATGGGAAAGGTCTATGCACGTCTTGTTGATTCAGTTACACCTTCAGGAGGCAACTTTGCAGATTCTATCCTTAGTGTTTATGCTTCACCTATCTGCGAAACAATAGATAATTATAATAGTAGCGCCTATTATGAGCCAAGCTACATTCAGACAAAGGCTTACTTGAATGGAACTTTTTGAATTATTCTAAACATCAGTATGTAAGGTGATGAAAAATTTAGAACCACTTGCATACAAAGAACTTCTGCCTTCAAGTGTTGAACATGACTGAGGCATGTCAAAACAAAATGAAGCAGATATAGCTGCACTAGAAGAATACAAGGACAAACGATAATATCTTAAGATTATGTTTTTTAGACAAATATCGGACTTTGAGGAAAATTTCAAATTTCTTGATCGACTTAACGCCATTGTATTCAATGTGTGGAAAGATAACAATGCAGAAGCCTTCAAGACACAATCTATGGAGCAGTTGGAAATGTTCTATCGGAACTATATTAACGAGATGCGCCAGAAAAGTAGTAGAATGAAGGCATTGGAACAAGAAATCAATGAGTTGCTGGATGAACTACGACAAATTGGACAAGAAACTCAACTCTTGGCAGTTGATCCAGAAATACAAGGATGTGGGCTTGCGTATGCTTCAGGTAAAATCTCTATTGGTATGTCCGGAGGAGAGTATTTTGTTATGAGAAAGAATGAAGATCCAAATGACGCTAAAGATTATGCGTTTTCACGCTGTGGGAAGTTACAAGAGATTGAGGACGCATGTTATGAACGTCCTCCATAAATTAGACATAATCATTTGAAATTATTCATCAGAGTATGTGCCTCTCCAATCTGTGAGGCAATAGAAAACTATAATAGTAGTGCACATTGCGAACGAAGCAACGTTCAGGCTAAGGCATATCTGATAGGGGTGTTGTGAAATAGAAACCGGTGTCAAAAATTATTGAAAATGATATTAAGAAAAGATAATATGAAAGATTATATATATATAAGCAAGTTTAATGACTGGTTGGGTAATGATTCAACGGCAAAATCATATACGTCGGGAATGAACCAATTAGTCAATTGGTACAATAATGATGTTGTAAATGAAGTAAAGGGGAATGTTAAAAACTTTCCTGGCTTTTTTGATTCTCTAGAACAAATAAATGACGATGATATTGTGAATACATTCTTCTCTTTTGTACGAGTTCAATTGCATAAAAAAATAATAGCTTCGTCATCGGAAACCATTCCTACTAAAGAAACACTATACAATTGGATATCATATCTAAATTCATTTCGAGAATTCTGGATTAAGAGTCAATTGCAACAAATATCAAACCACACAATAGCCAAAGGTGTTCTTGATATTTTTAATAAGACCTCCCAAGACGTTACCTTTAGTTGTGAAGAACTTATTACTGGATTTGTTTCGCGATTAACCTCACAGGATCGAATATCATCATCGAAAAAAATCCTGTTTCCTATAAGGTTGATGAACAAAATCTGGAAAAAAGATACTCAAAAATGGGCAAATGACTATGCACAAAACATCTATATGATTATAATGTATAAAAATAATCTCAAGGAGATTCAGATTAAGGATATAACGTCAATGAACATAAAATCGGGTAAAGAAGTTCGTGTAAAATATAAAGGAGAAACCTGTATTGTATATACTTCCTACTCTGATCCATACGAACACCTCGTTGTTAATCCCACAGACAAGGAATTACAATACTATCGTAAACGTACACCTATCATAGACATGAAAGCCTCATTCCATGATTCTTTCGAAGTTGATTCAAAGCAAAATATCATAATCGATAGGGAAACGATAATTTGGCATGTAAGACCTATGGTAGTTGCTCATCTTGGAGAAATTGCAATTGATCATGATATTCCGATTGCATTAATTCTTGAAGAAAAAGAAAAGCAACTTGTTGGCTTAGCAAAAATTACAAGTATTTATAAAAGCATATCAGAGAGATATAATCTTTCGGTTTCACAAAAAAATGCTAACAATTTCAGTAAATTATATTCGACAGATTTCCAAAACGAAGCTGCGAATAAGAATGTAGAATTCCCATTCAAGGATATGAAAATTCTTTCACGATGTAAACTCGTGCTAATGCAAGGAGATGAAAACGGAAAGAAAAGCGACAATTAAGAATATGATAAGTATTTAACTTATGTCTCACAGCAAACTACATAACAAATTCATGCGGAAACAATGGAAAGGTCGGTCTTTGTTCGCAGCAAAGGCTGACCATCCTGTGCGCAATGAGCATCGGCAGGATGAGTGCCCGAAGAATAAGCCTTCTAAGTTCATTTCTACCAGATGCTGCTTGAGTAAGGTGTCGTGGTTGCAAGAGTCAACATCTTTCAGTGGACATAAAATTCCAAAGGGTGGACATCGCAAAGTCAGTGGTATTGTGAGAGCCAAAGTGCGAGAGGAAGTGAGACGTGAAATTGATAGAACGATGAATAAGCCTCTTGATAGAGAATATATTTTGTAAGTAAACTAAAAAACGAAATAAATGAAGTATTTATTATTTCAAAACAAGACCTACTCAGAATTCAAGGATGTAAATTTCCTTGATGAATTTTCTATTAATAAAGAGATGTTCGAAGATATCGTAACATTAGGATGCAGTATGTTTGCAGATCATATATTATTTGATGAAGAATATCCTTGTCCAATTAACGATGTAGTATTCTCTGATGAAATGCCTATTTATGATTTCGGGAAAACATTAGAAGAGATTGAACACAAGATTTACGAGATAAGGGGAAATTTCAACATTGATACGAAACGCACTTTAGATGCTTTGGTACGAGAAATCAAAGAAATTAAAAAGGAATCAGAAGATACAAATAAGAATCCTGACAAGATAATATATATATTATTGGATATTATCAAGAATTGCATTGGTGATAATGATGATGAATTTTCTCGTGAATTCAATAAAGAGTTGGAAGTATTGATGCAGCAGATTTTTCATCATGAAATTGATGAGCATATTATTTTGGACAAAATCTATATGCTAATAAATCGTACATTGAAAATATACAAGAATTCACTTAATGAACTTGAAAATCTCAATTCCATTGATAAAAAAGCATATGATATAAAAATTTTGCGTCTTGGAGAATACAAACCTGCAACACGAACAATAGTTCTGTATTACAACAACATCAAGGAGGTAAAACCTTATGAACCAGAATCTCTCATGAAGATTGTCTTCATGCACGAGTTGATACATGCTTTACTGCATCCATTCGACTTAGACGACAATTACTATTTTGAGAAGTTGGAAGAGCCTATTTGTGAATACGGAGCATTGTGTTTGGCATCACTTTATCACAATGGAGTTCTATTTGATATGGCGTATGAACATGTTGCGAATAAGAAAAAATGTGTACCATTGCATCACTATGGTTTTGGGTGTTATCTTTACGACCGAGAGAAACTTGATACAGATGAAAATCCTTGTGGTAGATTTGTTGCTGCCTTGTATTTGCAGAAGACAAAAGTGTTAACGGTTCCTCATGGTTCCAATTTAACAAGAAGGCCAACTTTCGATATTTTAATAGATTCGTTCAACAAGGTCTTTGTAGGAATTAAAGATTATCCAAGAGACAGTCAGAAAACCTTGTTTGATAAATTGTACAAGTTGAAATCGCACATATAAAATAGAAAAACTACTTTACTATGCCAAAGAGATTTTATGACATAATGCCAGAGTTCTTTCCTGTTTGCATACATGACAACTGCAAACTGGCAGATACGTGCTTGCATTATATTGCATATCAGCGACTTTGTAAAGAGGCTGAGCAGATGACACTGTTGAATCCTCAACGATGCACGAAGGATAAGGTGTGTCCGTACTATCGCAGCAATGCTCCTGTCAGATACGCCTTCGGCTTCTCCACGTTCAAGAGTTAGATGCTTCCGGGACAGTGGTCTGCATTCGTTGTGAAGCTGCGTGAGAAATGGGGACGGACACGCTTCTACGATCGGCAACGTGGAGATATTGCTCTGCCACCAGACGAGCAGGAGTTCGTGATGGAGGCGTTGAGACGTGCTGGGGTTACTGAGTCCTTTGACTTCGACAGATATGAAGAAATCCTGACGTGGTATGATTAAGTAGTGTAGCATTTAGTCCAAATTACGTACACCCTTTGCTGTACAACTGTACACCCTACCATGTACAAGCGTACACCCTATGCTGTACGAATACCAAACCTTTAGTCAATCACCATAAAGTGATGAAGAGAGAAGCATTATTTGCAAAAAAAGCAGTAGAGAATAGAAATTGCTATTCAAGATATTTGGAAGTATAACATCCTAGAAATGAACGATTAACAAATGAGAATGTCAACGTGTCAGCAGGTTCTTCAAACTCTTTGAAAGCATTTTCATGGCGTCGTCAAGAAAATTATAGTACCTTTGCATCGTCAAACTTCAAAACATAGGAATATGAACGAAACAGCAAACAAAACGATTGGCGAGGTCGCAAATGAGAAGAACGAGATGCACAAGAGCATCTTCGATGACGAACTGTTCAACGATGTTTCTTCTTATGACTCAAATGAACTTCATTGCGGAATAGGCATATCGATGGAGTTTTCCTATTATAAGGATAAGGGCTATATTAAGAAAGGTGACAGTATCTGCATTGACGACTGCAAGATATCTGAGGTTATTGAAGAACTTGAATCCATCTTCGGCAAACTGAGTTGTCATAACTCCGCCAATGATTTTGGTTTGTCAGCAGATGCGCTGGTATATGAGATTCCTGATTCCTTAACACGTGAGATGACATCGGAGCAACTGCTTGCTGCGTCTGTTGTGCCTGAAGATGATGCTCAAAAAAGAAGTTTCTTCGAGAAGATTCTGAATGCTCCGAAAGACAAGGATTATGCAGTACTGGCTTTTGACTGGAAAGAACAGCGAATCGTATTCTATGGGATGTACAGGCTTTGTCCGATAGAAAGCTGTATGCAGCAAAAAGTAATAATGAATTTGTCAGATAATACCTACACCATCAAACATGAACAACAAAGGAAAATGAATACAAGAATTTCAGAAGAAGATTGGGTACATATCTCGCTGGCGTCATTACATACCGCCGTCATCTATTGGTTAGACGGTAAGCGTTTGATGAAGGTAAAGGAGAAGTGTACACCAGAACTGATTATAAATGAGGGCGTGGAGGTTGTCTGTGATGATACATTTCGTGGTAATACAAAAGTTACTAAAGTGATACTTCCTTCAACACTGAAGGCTATTGGCAAACGTGCTTTTGAAGGATGCGTAAACCTGAAGTACGTCTTCATTCCTGAGGGAGTAACAGAGATTCCTCGTGATTGTTTCAAAGGATGCACGAGTCTCGAACACGTAGTCATACCAGATGGAATAAGTGTTATAGGTCAGAATGCTTTTGATGGCTGCACATCGCTCAAAACATTCCGCTTTCCTTCCCAGTTGCGAACTATTGACGACTGTGCTTTTATGCATTCTGGTTTGGAGTCTTTCTGCCCAACAATTGCAGAAGGTGTTAAGTGTATGATCTTTGAAAAGGCATTCGCTTTCTGCGAGAATCTGAAGACTGTTACACTTACTCCTGGCGTACGGCTCGCTTGCGAAATGTCATTCCTTTCCTGCACAAACCTTGAAGAAGTAACATTCACAGAAGAACGCCAAGGACTGCCTGGTGCTGTTGCTACCATGCTCGTAGGCTGCGATAACCTTAAGAATATAAAAGTACCATATTCTGACTCGGGAACCAGTTACAACTTCAATAGCAAGGATTGGGACACTGCTGAGTATGAACATTGTGATTATAACCACCTCGTATCAACCAGATAAATAAAGACATCATGGATCAGAAGTACAACGAAAAAGACATTGAAGCTCGCAAGTTGATCGCCCAGATTCAGAGTGGCGATACAGAAGCGGAGGCTCGTTTGGTAGAACTTTACAAAGGATATACTGCTTCTATGATTAAACAGTATCAGGGAAAAGGACTCACAGATGAGGAAATAACTTCTGCATGTGAATCTGCCTTGATACGTGCAGCCCGAAAGTTTGACCTGAACAAGGATTTCGCATTCATCTCTTATGCAATATGGTGGATGAAAAAAGGAGTGCTTCAGGCTCAGAAAGCAAAACGAATGGAGAAAATTAATCAGATTTTTACATAATAATATGACAAAGACAGAACTTGGAAACTACGATGCTCTGAAAGCCATCAAAGAACAGTTGGAGAGTAGTCAGGACAAGACAATAACTGTTGTGGCGACTGTTGGAGAACTGGACTTTACAGAGGAGATTACAATACCCAAAGAGGCATGGGATAATATTGTAGAATCCGCTACCTATGAGGTAAAGTGCTCCATAGAAGACGAAGAAGGTATGAATAACGTTTCAACACCTGATGTCGCTTATCACCTCAATAGTCGTGGTATAACAATTGCAGGCATTCTTGACCAATGCAACAAACTAAAAGAGATGCGAAACTCCATGTTAGCAGATTTGCTTGCAAACGAAGAGTGTGAACGTGATGAATATTCTTTGCTTGAAGGCATCGAAGATTTCAAGGTTGCCATGTGCGGTTACAATGATGCTGACGAGGACATGTCAGACAAGCAGATTGTCTTTATGCACGATGATTATCCACAAATCCTTCTTGATGAAATAGCTGCAAAACTATAGAACAGAATGATAACTACAGAGTACTGCCGCACAGAAATCCATATAAATGGTCGTCAACCACTGCCATACCAGTTGGCGGTAACGGAGTACGAGGACAGAGCAAACTGGCGACCTATAGAGTTGCCTGAAGGTGTTTATTTCGAACTGCATACTACCGAATCTGATGAACATTGGACAAACGATGCGAGTCGCAAGGTATTTGTCTGTCCCTACCATGTAGTCATGATTGATGAAGCAGAAGAAGAGCTTGAAGGGTATTTCCGGAGCGAAGACGAGGCTGTGAAGTTCATAAGAACCAACAACAGTAACATTCCTGGTAATCTCACTACACTCAGCGAGATAAATGACTACTGTATGGACAACGGTCTCAACATCCTTTGGCATTACTCCAAGACGGAGATTTCCAACATCTGTCCGCCTGTTACGGCTAAATTAATCAAATGTCTCATTGAGGCGACTCATATTCAATAACAACAAAAAACAAGATAACTATGGAACTTAAAGAAATTGGAATTGGTGTAATGATCAATGATAACGATGCAGGTGAGGTTGCAATGATGCCAGCAGCTGAGGTTGATGAACTCGTAGCCTTATACAACAAAGCATTGCAGACCATCCTCGTTGGCATAGAGGAAGAAGACCATCACTTGACCTTTGACCCATGGCTCAAGGAACAGAATCCTGCACTCTATGACAAAGCAATGAATGCATTCATGGAGGAATACAATACCCATATGAGCTGCGAACCTATGGACGATGATGAATGGGAGATGGCAAACAAGTATGCATCTCATTACCGTGACATTGACGGAGTTTATCTTGATGACAGCAACGACGTGAAGTTTTACCGCTTCTCTTGTGAATAAACCTTTCAAAGGTTTTGAAAGCATAACATGCAGAATGTCAGCATTCTTGTAAGACTCAAAACATACCGATGCTATTCTTACAACATCATTGAAAGAATAAGATGCCCAAGGATTCAAAAAATTAAGTACCTTTGCTTCAGCAATAGGGAAACAGCCGATTCGCCCATAAGGAGGTAGGCGTAATCATAAAAACAGAATGCTTATGCTAATGTTCTTATTTGGATTCTTGATTGTGATCTTCGGTGGATTTATCCTCATAACACTTCTGAAGTTAGTGTTCATGATAATCGGCTGGATTGTCTCATTCATTTTTAATATCTTTGGCTAATAGAAGCTCTGGACGAAAATGGCGACTTGATAGCTTGGATTGATGACGATTGGCAAGATTGGTGCTCCACTTGCAAATCATGCAATGCACTTGGAACAAACAATTACCAAAGCAGAAGCAGAAGATATTGCAGAAGAGCATTGGGGTAATTGCGAGGAAGAGTGGGATGAAGAGTGGGATGAAGAGTTCGACGTTGACGAAGATTAATATGTCAGTTCAATAACAAATCACACATAAAGAAGTACCGATTCGCTTAAAAGGAGGTAGGCAAGAATTAATTTATAAAGCTATGAGTGAAAATTTGAATCCAAATCAGTACATAGAGGCAGTAAAAGCTATCTATGATGAAGCTCTGCAGGCTGCTACCGATCTCCTTAAAGAAAAGGGAGAGAAGTGTTTTATTGCATTCTCGGATTGGGAGTGTGAAACCAGCGCATACTATGACAATGGTGATTGCTCAGTATCAATCTTCGGCATAGGTATAAATGAGGCAGGAAAGCTCTGCGTGTCAGCTGTTGTTGATAATATTGGTTATGGTCATGGACCTGATGACTTTCCACAGGCATGGACTGAGGCTACAGAACTCAAATCTGATTGCTTCCCTAATCTTTACTGCTTTGTTGCCGAGAACATTGACAAAACCATTAGTAAGGAAGAAGCTGATGAGATTACCAAGGAATATTGGGATGATGAAGAGTAAGACTTCTAAATGAATATCAAAGTTATTGTATCAATTATTCTCACCACCTTGTTATGTGCCTGCTCACAGAAACAAGGTGGTGAGACTATCGAAACTCAAAGTGATATTGACTCTACAAAGACTTGTGTCATATCTGACGATAGCCTTATAACTGTCTATTGGTGGGACACTGGCGAAGGTGGAACTGCTCCACAGATAGAAGCCGTTTGCCGATTCAAGACAGAAGCAGGAGAAGAAAAGGAGATAACTACTCCCTTACTTTCTCTCATTCACCCTGATGATGATTACGGACATCACGAGGTAGAGAAGATTTTAAGTCTTGATACGGAATACGGGAATAGGGTCTATTTCTTCTATCTCAGAGCCAAAGTAGGAAGCAACGAATATGCTCATGACATGGTATCGATGACCATAGAAAATGACTCCTTAAAACCCATAAATGTAATGAACGCTGAAGACGCCAATTTTTCACACATAAGCCTTGATTTGAGCAGGTAATAAGAAAATTGCTCGAAATTGCTTTCAATAATTCTAAAAACATAACATATTGATTATTCGCGTAATACAGAAAAGAATGAGTACTTTTGTAGAATGTGTACAAATAGGTTGAAAAATTTGAATTTCCTTATCTTGATATTTATATGTATCTTTGTATAAAATTTCAAAATCAACTAAAATTCACGTATATGAACGAGTTCAAAATCAGCAACAATTCAATCACTTCTCGTGACAGTAGCTGCATCTCAAACTACCTCCGTGAGGTAAGCCGCATTGACCTCCTTACTCCGGACGAGGAAGCACGTCTCGCGCATATTATAAAGAAAGGTGGACGTGAGGGACTGAAGGCAAAGGAAGCGCTTGTCAAAGCGAACCTTCGTTTTGTTATCAGCGTGGCTAAGTCGTTCCGCAACTCTGGTCTTGAACTCTCCGATCTTATCTCTGAGGGCAATCTCGGCTTGATGAAGGCTGTAGAGATTTTCGACGAGACACGTGGCTTCCGTTTCCTCACCTATGCTGTATGGTGGATTCGCCAGAGCATCAACAACGCTATCATGAACAAGGGCGGTGTTGTACGCATTCCTTCCAACCAGCATCGTGTCTTCGCTGATTACCTCGCCATGCAGAAGGAAGTAATGCAGACAGAAGGTCGTGAACTCTCTCTTGATGAGTACTCTGAGATGAGCGGCATCTCCGTATATAACCTCAACAGCATCATGAAGGCAGCACGCAAGGCAAACAGCCTTGATGCCAAGATGGGGGACGACTCCGATACAACTTATCTCGATATGCTTTCTTCTGGAAGCAAGACAGATCGCTATATGGATATGGAATCATTGTCAACCGACCTCAATCGTGTTATTGCGTCTGTACTTACCGATAAGGAGGCATACGTACTGTGCCATCATTTCGGCATCGGTTGTCCACAGGAAACCTTTGACGATATCGCTGCAGAGATTGGACTCTCACGCGAACGCACTCGCCAGCTGAATATGAAAGCTTTTGAGAAGCTCCGCAAGTCGGCAAAAGTACTTAACCTCGTAAACTATCTTTCAGCATGATAACCAACGAACAGAAAAAACTGCGCCTCAGAGAGCTTATGGCTCTCATGAGGGCAGATTTATTATAGAGAATAGAAAATATAATATATTATGCCAAAGAAAATAACTTTCAATGACATTGTCCAGAATAAAATCAAAGACTTTGTCGGCACCAAACGATGGAGCAACTCCTGGTTTGCCAATAGGTATATTGATACATTCACTGAAATCTATGGCAAGATGGAGGCACCAAGTACTTCCACCTCACGTAAACTCGTGGAAGAGAAAGGGCATGAGTACAGCGAAAAGGAATGTATCGTTCTTGAAAGACTGACAGCCATCACCTTCCATAAGAGGTGGCTGGAGGAACAGAAGCGAGTCATTCTGAAGAAGATGGATGATTACTCTCTTGCGCATGGAGAAGAATCTTCAAACCATGAAAAGACCTTCGATACGGAAGTTCAACTTGGTGATTTGGTAAGGAAGTACACGAAGTTTGCTGATAGTCTGTCGGTTGACGATCTGACTGTCAGCATCAGTCGTTATATTAACATAGAGACAAAGATGCCTCTTGTCGTTCTCTGTGATACAGCATCTTTCGCAAGCTATCTTGTGGAGGAATGTGCTGATAATGCTTTGTATGTAGAAGCAGACAAACTACTTGAAGATGGTGCCGACTATCCAAATAACGTCATCTACACTTCGCTCAAGATTTCCCCAATGAGCAAGGAGGCAGGCAAGTGTGTCAATGATGCACTGAAGGTTATCTATGGTTCGGCAGCCATCGGCAAGACTAAGCACGTCATTGTCATCATTGAGTCGTGGGACAGTGAAGCTATTGCTAAGTCACTAACAGAATGGAATGAAACTGCATTGCTCCTTCAGTTTCATTGGACCTACCAGATTATGCATGGATGGCTTCGCATGGAAGAGAATGCCGGACGTATGCATACAGTATTGAAAAAGTACATAGGCGAGAAGATTACAGAAATCAAGACCTACAAGGATCCGAATGGTAACTCCCACTACAAACCAAGTTTCGAGTATCTTTACAGTATTCACAGTATCACATGCATGAATCTCGACAAGGGCGAGGAACAGCTTCTTAAGGAACTCATGAAAGATGATGTCCACACCTTTGGCATCAATAACTATCTTATCTCAAAAGTTTTTAAGACCAATGACTTTGAGGAGATGAAGCTCATCCACCGTGACTTAGAGAAGAAAGTTGCATCCCTGCGTCCAACAGTTCCCGAAACAACTCAGAAGCACATCAACCGCTGCCTGAGCATGGTAAAGACGTGGCCCGAAGCATTCAAGGATGAGGTGCGCAGTTGGGTGGCACAAGGCGGTTCCCCAATTATGCCCGACTGTGACGGAGCCGACGAATGGATGGAGTTCCTCATGAATCAGTATGAAAAGCAACAGGAGTGGCTTGACGATGAGAAATATCTCGCTGCCCTCAACACCCTCAAGGCAGACGGCTTCCCAATGCACTGGTACTCTGACTCCTGCGATCAGAAGTCACTTCTCACCGCCATGATAACCTATCCGGAGTGGAAGGCTGCTTTCCCTCACAAGGAGGATTTCGACCTCCCACAGTTGCAACTTATCCTCCTTAGTGGCGAAACACCATCACTGGATGTCAAGGGATGGAAGAGATGGTTTGAGCGAACCTACAACCTCAATCTCGTTGCCTTCAACTTCGACCTTATGATACAAATTCATCAGCTGAAATTGAAATTAGGACGAGTTCTCTGATATTCGTTAGCAACAATTATAAAAGCATAACCGACTAAAGATAAGCGTTTTATCTTTGGTCGGTTTTCTTTTTATACACTTTCTTTCAAAATGGTTGAAAAGTATTAACTGGTTTTCGAAGCATTCTATTTGTACCTTTGCATTAGAAAACAAAACCACAAAAAAGAAAGGAACAATTATGTACATCGTTTTAGATTCATGCAACAAACCTTTGCGTCGTTTCTCTTCATGGCAGGACGCATTCAACTACAAGACCGTATGCCAGCGTTATGACTGGACTATCAGTCGCATTTACTAATTGTGTAACCTTATAAAGACATTATCTTATGGCAAAGCAACAGGATATAAGAATCAATGGACGCAGTTTCTCTGTCGCTCCTGTAAAGTTGGAGCGCAAGAAGATATATGGTTGGAACGAAATGCGAGTAGTGACTCCCGATGGAGAACTTTGCCAGCAAGCAGGTCTCAATAGCGATGGAATTACAATTATTCCAGCAGGAAATATCAAAACAGGAATGCTTCGTGAAGACGGGTTGTGGATGGAACGATCGGAACTCATAGCCATCGATGCCTATGGCAATAAGGTAAAAGCCATTCCCTCATCATTTGATACAGGTATTGACCTTATGGAAAAGACCTCGGTAGAAGATATGCTTGACCATAATCTTGCATCCGTTTATCAGATGACTGGCGATGAAGCTATGCTGCTATCAAGTAAGATAGGAGATGACATCTACAAGTTTCCATTCTCATATCGAGGAGGCTACGAGCAGAACACAGCATTCATCATCACCAACGGACCTAACGTCTTCATCGTAGTAGGTAATGACGGAGGTTATGACTACATAGGACTTGAACAGCAAGGATATCTTGATACTGTTGAAGAAGAGATGAGTCTGGAAGACGAGATGGACTTTGCAATGTTTTAACACAATATCATTATGAGAGCAATAAACATATCAAACATAAAAGCCCGCAACGCGCAGGTTGGTTTTGAGCAGAAAGGCATCAGACCTACAGTCACGATGCAGCGCAAAGACGGCATGGGATATACCAATGCACGTTTCCTGAAAGCTACACCAGCAACAAGCATTGAGGTGCTTTACGATAAATTCGGAGAAAACCTTGCTGATGAAATCATCAATGGCGATCCGGAGATAGATTTGGAAATGGTAGGTATGCGCCTTGGAAAGGTTAAGAAGGTGTTTCTTGACAATAAGGGTAAAGTAGCTTACAGGGTACTGAGGCAACAAGTTAGATATTCACCCGAAGGTGAGGAGATGGAAGTAAAGAAATTCCATACCACAGAGTCGAACGTCAATATAGACTTTCCTCTCCGGTGGACAGGAAAACTCATTCCTAAAGACAAGGCTGTGCGTACATTCGCATTCGTCAGGAAATATCAGCTGAAGCATATCAATGGTTTGACCTTCGACTTCCTTTATGACATGGCAAAGATGCTCGACGAAAAGAACTGTATGATGCTCGTTGGCGCAGGAATTAAAGGCATTGGTCCACTGGTGATGTCCACTGGCGGTACACCATACAGGGCATTCCTTGAAGGAAGGGTGAAAGACGACAAATACTGTCTGCTCTTGCATCTTACCAATCTTGAACTCAAATCACTTACCAACAATCAAAACGAATAGCTATGATGAATAATGATTTCCCTAATATTGCCAAAGAATACAAGCGTACGGTAGCTGGTCGCTTCATGCTTGTTGAAGGCGTAAAGCTGAAAGATAAGATCTCAGGCGAAGACTTCCTTGTCACAAAGAAAATGGACGGTATCATGCTTGTAGTCTTCGTTCGTGATGGAGAGGTCTGTGCTTATACCTCTCATGGCAACCCTGTCCCAGATAAGTTGTCTTGTATCCAAGAACTGAAAACAATTGTTGCTCAGTATGGCATCAATAACCTGACACTCGGTGCAGAACTCTATGCCACGATACGTACCGATGGTCGTGAGCGCGTGTGTGATGTGGCGAAGGCTATTGCACATCCAGAACTTCACGATAAGCTTCACATTGCACCGTTTGACATCATTGACATTGAGGGGGAACCATGTGAGGTGTCTCATTACAAGGAGAAATTGGATAAGCTTAACAGATGGTTCGGTAAGGGAAACCTTGTCAGGCAGGTAGATGCAAGAATGGCTGCAAGGAAGAAGTATGTCAGATCTTCAACGAGTGGGTTGTAGATGGAGGTTCGGAAGGACTAGTTGTTCACAGCGAACAGCCTATAATATATAAGGTAAAGCCACGCCACACCATAGATGCTGTCATCATAGGCTATACTGTGGGTGAAGATTCACATTCGGAAATGTTGCGAGACATGCTGCTTGCAGTTATGCGACCAGACGGTGTACTACAACAGTTTGCTTCTACAGGTAACGGACTGACAGAAGAAATGCGAAGCGAGTTCTACGAAATGCTGCGTAACGACAAGGTCGAGTCAGAGTACGTCGAGACAGATTCTCGCAACGTAGCATTCCAGATGGTCAAGCCAAGAGTCATCGTAGAGATGTCGGGAATAGACTTCGTGACGGAAAACGCTGCTGGTGAACCAAAGCAAAACATGTTGCTGAAATATGATGATGGACAAGGTTATACCGTTGTGATGAAGACACCGGGAGCAGTGGTTCACAGTCCTGTGTTTGAGCGAATCAGGAATGATAAATCATGCAATGCCAGCGATATACGTCTCAAACAGCTTACAGATCTGTGTTCGTTCTCTGTGAAACGTGCAGTTTCGAGAGAGACATTACCCAACAGTCTGCGAATGCTAAGACGAGTATTCGTTAAGCAGACAGGTGGCAAGATAATGATACAGAAGTATGTGGTATGGAAGACAAACAAAGAACCGACAGGCGTATATCCTGCCTACGTACTGCATATAACCGATTATAGCAGCACAAGACAAGAGTTGTTGAAACGCGATCTGAGAGTATCAGACAGCGAACAGCAGATAATGGACCTGTGCCAGGAAATGATTGATAATAACGTAAAAAAAGGTTGGGAGGAAATCTGACAATGAATAAATTTCACATACAATTATACGAATTCATAAAGCGTAATGGTGAGCGTTACATCACGTTGCCACAACTGACAGCCATGATGGACGATGAAGGACTCTTCCGTACATACGCCAACAAACCTTACAAGCTTCTCTTTCGTTTCATGGTAAACGAGGGACTCGTAAAACAGTTTTATGACTTGGGCGAATGGAAGGATGACGAGGCAGAGAAGCTGGAGCAGGACATTGAGAACCGATTTTATGGAAATGCTGATGCTCACTATGCCCTTCAGTCAATCGCATACGCTCTTGGCTGGATAAAGGATGTTGACGACTATGACGATGGCGGCATAGACATCTGTCAGAGTTTCGGACTGGAGGAAGATGCCGTTGAATATATAGCTCATGGTTCTAAAAAGTGCATAGGTACACTCATTCCTTCTGCCATGGCTTTGCCAGTACATCATCATCTCAATGTCATTGCTCATGAGGAAGGCAGTGTGGCAGAGTTTGTGATGTCAGAGATGCAGATTGCCACGAAGAAGGAACTGGATGAGAAGATCAGCGGTGAACAGATCGACGGTGTAGCTATGGCAATACGTCAGATGCGCAACGGCAGAGGTTTTATCATTGGTGACATGACTGGTATCGGCAAAGGTCGTCAGTTGGCAATGCTGCTCAAATGGGCTACGCTTCAGGCAAACCGTCCTGTGTTCGTAACGGAGAAGTCCGTATTGTTCAATGACTTGTTCCGTGATCTTTTCGATGTTGGCTATGGCGACTTGAGACCTTTTATCCTGAATACAGACAAGGAGGCAAAGATCACTGACGCTAACGGTAACACCATCTATAATCTTCCTGACGAATTGGAAATGAATGAATTCCGTGACACAAAGAAATTCCCTGCCGGCTACGACTTCCTGCTGCTCACCTATTCGCAGCTTAGCCGTGAACGTTCCAAAAACTGGAAGGCAGGCAGCGTGATGGACGCTATCGAAGGTTCTTACCTTATCATGGATGAGAGTCACAATGCCAGTGGTGAAGAGAGCAATGTGGGTGAGTTCTTCCGTGAGGCAGTTCAGAAATCATGCGGTGTATGTTTCGCGTCTGCCACATACGCCAAATATCCTTCGAGTATGCCTATCTACGCAATGAAAACTGCTATGGGCGAAGCAGATGTGTCTGCAACACAACTAATCGACATCATTTCACATGGAGGTCCGATACTCCAGGAGGTTATGGCAAAGGGACTCGTTGCTTCTGGTTCGATGATACGTCGCCAGCGTGACATGAAGGATGTGGAGCGCACTCTCTATACAAGCGATAATGTAAAGGATATAGCAGCCTTGCAGGGAAGATATGATAAGGTTATAGACCTCATTTCGGATATCCATGATTTTCAGGATGAGTTCATTACGCCATATCTTAGTAGTCTATCTGCCGAACAGATAGTGTGCAAGAAACATAAAGTCGGCAAGAATGAAGTGTTCATCAGAAAGAAGACTCACATATCATACATGCACTTCTCACTACGTATGACGCCTACCATTCGCCAGCTCCTTTTCTCAATAAAGGCTGATGATGCCATACAAGCAACATTGGAAGAACTGAAGGCAGGGCATAAACCGATCTTGCAGATTAACAGAACGATGGAAAGCAACTATGCCAATCTCGTGCAACCTGGTATGGCTTTGCCAAAAGCAGAGTTTGCCCTCAGTCTTCTTAATTGTCTTAAAGATATGTTCAAGTACAAGGCTTTGGCTGCAACAAAGAAAGGCAAGGTGACCAAGTTTTATGAAGTAGAACTGACTTTTGACTTGAAGGATCTTACAAAATTCTTTAATAGCGACGATGCGAAACAGGCTTACGATTTCATTGTCAGGAAAATAAATAATACGCAGACAGATTTGCCTTTAAGTCCGATTGACTACTTTGTACAGAGTCTTGAGAATGAAGGATATAAGGTTGGCGAGATGACCCAGCGTAAGATGGCCTTAAACTACGAGAATATAAAAAACGGTGCTACAGGTAAGACTCATGCATTTATGCGAAAGAAGATTGACAAGAAACGTATGGCAGCAGATTTCAATAATGGCAATCTGGATGTATTGATAGGAAACAGAGTAATGTCATCTGGTATTTCCCTTCATTGCAGTGATGCTTTCAAAGACAAGCGTAAGCGAACCGTCATAACCTGGGAACATCAAGACAGTGCAGACAGGCAGACTCAGTTTGATGGACGTGCCGACAGAACAGGACAGTTGCAACATTGCTCCTTCGTGACATTATCGTCTGCAATACCTGCCGAACAACGTTTCCTCATGATGAATGAGCGTAAACTTCGTTCATTGAACGCCAATGTAGAAGCCAACCAGCACGCTGATGATGCTGGTTTTGACATGCTGAACAAATATGGCACTAAGGTGGCTTTGGAATATCTTCACGACAACCCTGAGAAAGAAATCTATTTCATGGATGAAGGTGACAGTCCATTCGTCAAAGCTGATGACCAAACGGTATTCATTATTCGCTTCATGCGTACACTGGGTTTGCTTAAATGTGATGAGCAAAGAGAAATACTTGATGATGTGATGCACAGATATACAGAACTCATCAACTATCTTGACGAAATCGGTGAAAATGATCTAAAGCCTAACGTGCTGCCTCTCAATGCCACATTGCTCAATCGGTCGGTGTTCAGAAATGGTAAACGCAACTCTGCAAGTGTGTTTGGCAACGATGCAATGCTCGATGAAGTGGAAGTTGATGTGCTGAGTCGCCCTTTGACATCTACCCAGATAAAGGCTATTCTCCCAACCCTGACAAGCACTGACGTGTTGGTAAAACAACTGAATGCGCATTGCAAACAGAAAGCAGACAACATAAAAGCGTATTATATTCAACTGCAAAATGATGCAACTCGACAACTTAACCTTCTTCGTAGTTCTGGGGCACATTATACTCCAAGTCATGTAGCGCAATTGGAAGAACGCGCCAACAACACGGATATGATGAATGCACAGATAGAAAGGGTTGAGACGCAGACAGGTTTGTTATGTCAACTTATCAAGAAGTTTACTAACGGTCAGGCAGTTGGCATTCCAATGGCACTTGTTGCAGAAGGAGAAATTGAAGACAACAGACTTGTGGATTACGTTTCCGTTGGGCTGTTCCTAGGCTTTAAGGTCATAGGAAGCAAGACAACTCGATCAAGTATCAAGGCTGTATTTGTGGTGAACGATGGCAGATGCAGGTTGGATATACCTCTGACAGAAGAAGGGAAGTTGATGACAATACACAACCAGACGAATCTTGGCGTGATGCGACAAAGATTGTCAAAGGTAACCATTGATACATGGGACTCTTTATTGTCTAATTCCACACGCGAAAGAGCTTATATTGTAACAGGTAACTTGTTGTCAGGAATTGCGTATGCCAAAGAATTCGGCAAGAATGTTGGTAACAGGAAACTACGTCAGATAGCAATGAACAAAGGTCGAGGTCATCTCATCACTTACACCGATGATATGGGACGTGTCAAGAATGGCTATATGTTATCACGAATGTTCCGTCCAACAGATCTACAGCTTTATGCTCCTAAACCATAGATATGAAAACTTCAAGAATATAGACTATGAATACAGAATTGAAAGAAAATACAACTTTGATACTCCGTAACGGAGATGTTGTCAAGGTAAACAAGTTACTTGGTAGTGGCGGACAGGGATTTGTCTATTCCGTAACCGTGAATGGCGAAGAATGTGCGCTGAAATGGTATAAGCAGATGCCATCTGACATATTCTACGAGAACTTACAGAAAAATGCCGAGGAAGGAGCTCCTTCACCATCGTTCCTTTGGCCCAGAGCTGTGACTAAGAAGAAGTTTGGCAGTTTTGGTTACATCATGTCACTCAAACCTGATGGCTATTACGAGTTCAGCGAATACAGGTTGGCTAAGGTCAGATTCTCATCGTTCAGGGCTATTCTAAATGCAGCCATTGAACTGTGTGAAGCATTTCGGCTTCTTCATGCCAAAGGACTTTCGTATCAGGATCTGAATGATGGTGGTTTCTTTATACACCCAGAAACAGGACATCTGCTGATATGTGACTGTGACAATGTTTTTCCTCATGGCGATAGTTCGGGAGTCTTGGGCAAGGCAAGGTATATTGCACCTGAGATCGTCATGGGCAAGAATATGCCAAACAGTTACTCTGACCGCTTCAGTATGACGGTGATGATTTTCATGCTCTTCTGCATTGATCATCCGTTTGAGGGAATGAACGTTGTACGCCATCCATGTATGACAGAAGAAATAGAGCGACGACTTTTCGGCGAACAGTTGTGTTTTATGTATGATGATGCCGATACAAAGAACAGACCTGTTCGCGGAGTTCATTCCAATGCAATACTTATGTGGAGCTTGTTGCCTAATGTGCTTAGAGACACTTTCAAACAAGAGTTTTCTAAAGGGAAATTGGATTCGCCCGATAAGAGGTTAACAGAAATGCAGTGGATAGATATTCTTACAAGAGTTCGTGACTCTCTCGTGAGATGTCCGCTATGTGGTGACGAATCGTTCATTACAAGAACAAGCGTTTCGTGCATTAACCATCATTGCAATGGGGCACACTCTGTAACGATGTGGTTTGAGACAGGGGATCGTTCCATGCCTCTTATAAATAATAACATACTGCGTACAGGTAAAGGTGACATGATAACTGGACGAGTAGTACTGAAACCGGGAACCAGTGATGTTCTCCTCATACAGAATCTCACAAAGCATGATTGGAGAATCATCACCCCATCAAATAAAAGCGTTACCGTCGCTCCACGTGGATTTTTTCCTGCCAAGGTAGGAATGAAAGTTGAGATAAACGACAATGAAACAACAATTACATATAAAATAAACAACTAAACATTATATATTATGGCACTTACAGATTATGAACTTACTCCTGCGGCTCGTCGCACCCTTAACCTCTTCCTTATGATTGATGTCTCTGGTAGTATGGCAGGAGAAAAGATTGCCGCTGTCAATGATGCTGTGCGCAATGTGATTCCAATAATCAATGGTATCGGAGAGAGCAATCCTGACGCTGAGATCAAAATTTCTGCAATGACTTTCAGCAATACAGTTGAATGGCTAACACCTCAACCTGTCACTGCATCAGGGCTGACATGGAATGATCAGTCCGCTTCTGGCATGACATGCTTGGGCGAGGCTTGCAAAGAACTCAACAGACAGTTGTCTCACAAGACTGGTTTCCTGAAATCAGCTTCGGGGTCGTATGCTCCTGTTGTTATTCTTCTCAGCGATGGTGGCCCTACTGATGATTTCACAGCGGGTATGAATGCTCTCAACAATAATGCGTGGTTCCGTCATTCTACACGTATAGCTATTGCTATAGGCAATGATGCTGATACGAACGTTCTTGCTACGTTTACAGGTAATCCAGAACTGGTGTTCCGTGTTCACAACATCGATGCGCTGAAGACTGTTATAAAGGTTGCAGTTGTAACTTCATCAATGGTTTGCAGCCAGAGCTCATCTGTAAGCTGTGGTGGAACAATATCATCTCCTGCCAATGGTTCGGTTGCAACCGCCAATGCTGGAACACCTATAGGAAGTACACCTTCAAAGTCTCAACTGACTGCCGATGCTATTGCTATGGAACTACAAGGTGAACTGGGTATCGATGTTGGCGATGATGCACTGATGAATGAACTGGATATTGACGAATTTGATTGATCATGAGATACGTATATAACCAAACAGTAAAAGGAGCGAGTCATGCTGATGCCGGAAAGGAGTGTCAGGATGCCTCGCTATCCTGGACAGACGATGATCTTGCTATCATCGTTGTGAGCGATGGTCATAGCGGAGAAAAGCATAGCAACAGTGCTACAGGCGCAGCACTTGCCAGCCAGATTACGCAAAACCATCTTCGTGAATTTTGCAATGATGTTGATGCAAAGTGGCTTAGTCACCAATCGGATGATAACATAAAAAGTCTTTGCACAAGCATATTAGCAGAATGGACTCGTGAGATAGATGAACTTGAAGAAGGCGCAGATATCGTGTCGTATGGCTGTACATTGATTGCTTTTGCCCAAACAAAACATTTCTGGTTTGCATTACAGATAGGCGATGGCAGATGCGTTATGCAGAACAAGGCAGGCGAGTGGATTCAACCCATTCCATGGGATGATCGTTGTATTCTCAATATGACCACCTCACTTTGTGATGAGAATGCAGCTAATGAGTTTCGTTTTGCATACGGAGATGTAGAATCGATTCCGAAAGCTGTATTCCTTTGTTCGGATGGTATAGATGGCACATTTGGTTCCGGAGAATTGCTTTATGGATTTTATGGCAACATCATAAAGTCTATAAATGATGATGGTATAGAGAATGTGGTTTCGCAACTTCCGGAGGTGCTGTCTCATTACAGTAGAACTGTCAGTAAAGATGACATGAGCATAGCTTTTGTCTTGAACGATACATAATACCTTTTGAGTTTATTGAAAGCATAAAGTTTTGAAATAGTTGATGTTATCAAAATGTTAACTAATTATAGGACTATGCTTTCAATGAGCTTGAAAACAAAAAAGTGGTTTTTGCTATTATTTCTTCATACCTTTGCATCAGAATTAAAAAATATATAAAATTTTAAGATATGAAGAAGAAGACATCAAATTCCGTAAACAACAACTCAAAGAGTTTAGTAGCTTCATTTGTAAACATTTTCAACAAGCTCGAAAACTGCGCGCTTAAGGAAGAAGTGCTTGACAGCGTGAAGGAGGATGTGAAGTTTCTGAGCGAGCGTTTGGGACTGAACACTATTCAGTGCGTGATGGTTGCCGTACTGCTTGACGACGAAGACGGTTGCCTGTTCAGTGATTTTGCAAAGCATCTTGGAATCAATAATATCCAGATGCAGCTCTACAAGAGTGATATGAACGATCTTGTGGAGCGTGACCTCGTTTATTGCAATACTCAAACCATACGTGGCGTCAACAAGAGTATCTACATGCTCGATGATGATTTCAAGTCTGTTATTGGCAACAACGATACCTATGATACCCTTTCAGTAAGTGAGTGGTCATTGGTTGACCTCATGTCGCATACATCACACATAATCGATGCTAAGCGTGACCGGAATGTCACTTATGATGCAATGAGAAACAAAATCATGGGATTCATCAAGAATACTCAGCATCTTACTCTCTCTGCCGAAATCATGAAGCTCAATCTCGAGTTTCCTGAACTCCTTACTGTGCTTATTGCTTGTAAGTGCATTGTGTTGGATAGCGAATACAATATTGGTCCTGGTGATTACAACAGGGCCTATGAAACACTTTTTGTGGAGCGCAAGGTATTCAAGGGAATCAAAGATGGCAAGAACAATCTTTCTCGCAAGGAACTTATGGAAAATGACAATAGCGATGGCTTTGCACGCACTCATGTCTTTAAGCTTACAGACAAGGCTCTCACTATCTTGTTGCCTGAATACGCTAATATGGAGGATGCCAATTCTATGCTCTCTCGTAGTGGTCTTGTTGAACCTGAGACGGTTAAGGAGAAGTATCTGTTCTACAATACCCAGGAGCAGCATCAGATTGACACCTTATGCAACCTGCTTGACGAGGCACGCTTCAAGGAGGTACAGAAGCGTCTCAGCGAAACAGGTATGCGTACTGGTTTTGCGTGCTTGCTGTATGGTGGCCCTGGCACCGGTAAGACAGAAACTGTCTATCAGTTGGCCCGTCGTACAGGTCGTGCAATTATGCCTGTGAATATATCTGAAATTCGCGACAAGTTTGTGGGTGAGACGGAGAAGCGAATCAAGCACGTATTTGATAAGTATCGCGCTTATGTGCAGGAGAGTCGTGAAAAGAACATTCTCTGTCCAATTCTATTCTTCAACGAGGCAGATGCCATCATCAGCAGGCGTTCGGAGAATGTTGAGCATAGTGTTGACAAGATGGAGAACGCCATGCAGAACATCATCCTTCAGGAGATGGAGAATCTTGACGGCATCCTTATTGCTACAACCAATCTCACCTCCAACCTCGACTCTGCCTTTGAGCGTCGCTTCATCTATAAGATTGAATTGAGCAAACCGTCGGAGGAGGTGAAGAGCCTTATCTGGCAGTCAATGATGCCTGAACTCTGCGAGTACGATGCGGATGAGCTTGCAAAGTCGTACGATTTCAGTGGTGGTCAGATTGAGAATGTTGTTCGTAAGCAAACCATCAACTGGGTGCTTTATGGTAAGAACGCAACTCTCGAAGATCTGCGCACCATCTGCAACGAAGAGAATATCTCCAACAACAATACTCGTTCACGCATAGGTTTCTATGCGTGATATGGGGGATAATCTTTACACCTTATACAAAATATAGACGCTTATGAAAACTTTCATCGCATCAATAATGCTACTCCTGACGATAGCACTCGTTTGTTCGCCAATTTGCCTTGTCTGGTTTGCTCTAGTGAGCAAGTATTCGGTTCTCGTCCGTGTTATATGCTTCCTTTTTGGATTGCTATTATGCCGATTGGTAAACCCACTTTCTATCATCACAGGCAAGGACCTGAAGTACATTTAATCTCTCACAACTATGATAACATTGAAATCGACTTGCTGCCGGTTACTTGATGACAATAACCGTGGTGTATCATTCTACAAAATAATAACCAAGGTTACAGATGGTGTTAACACTGCATCTTTCCAACGTTACCATGTGATTCCATCGTGGAATGACCTGAGCGATAAACAGAGACGTAAACATTTTCGAGAAGAGGTTAATGAGGAATTGTTTGAGGTTCTCAACAACTATGAAACAATTCAAGAAAACTGGGAAAAGATACAGGAGGACATGAAGGAAAGTAAACATCGTAGTCACCAGAACTTTGAAGCTTACCATAAGTGTATCAACTCTGTTCACGGTTTCTGGGAACTCTATGACTTTTAAGATATATCGCTACTCGTTGAATTTCATAAACACTAATCATGAACGAAAACAAATCCAATAAATATCACGTTGGCAAAGCCATTTACGCAAAATTTATCAAGTCTGAGCTTTCTTCTAAAGAGTTTGCAGAAGAGTTGAATTGTACCACTAATGAGGTTTACAACATATTCAAGTCATCTGCTATAAATATTGAGCGATTGATAGAAGTGTCCAAAACTCTCAAACACAACTTTTTGTTTGATATCGCTGTTATGATTGAAGAAGGAACTTATAAAACCTCTTCCTTAGACGAAAATCTATCAGAAGAATCCTTGATTACACTGTCAAACGAACAGTTATATGAGGTTGACATGGAAGGTTATTCGACTATTCTTGACGAATATCTTGTAACTGACCACAAACAGCCACTTATAGTTATTACAAACGTGAACGACGCAGCCGATGACTTGCTTTACAAAAAAGCATTTGAACTTTATGGCAACAGAGGATATAAGATGATGACCAACACTTGCAACATCGACCTAAAACCTTATATTGTTCCTGTTTTTACCGAAATCGATGAGGGTTTATGTCACAAAGATCTTGATACTCAGATAGGAGAGGTTTGTGCCGCAAAACGTGCATCTGACAAGCATATTGTCTTCATTTTAAATATGCAAGACAAAAATAATGAAACACTAATAGAGGATGCAAATCAAATATATGAGTTATGGCATCATACAGCTCATGTCGTATTCCTTCATTCATCAACACCATCGACTAATGGTCAGTAATTTACGATTACAATTGAAAAATCCCACTTCCGTCAATTTTAACGGAAGTGGGATGATAGTCAAATAGTACTAACCTAACGCTTCAACAATCGGAGCCAAAGTTACCTCGAAAAACTGGTATCAACAAATTACAAATGGAAAGTGTTA
>ENA-ORRQ01000834-ORRQ01000834.1-human-gut-metagenome-genome-assembly--contig:-NODE-834-length-27247-cov-4.442079_pt1 | contig 27247 bp, 20 predicted proteins | sample MGYA00242177_ERZ509138 | MGnify/ENA primary metagenome ERZ509138 (study PRJEB26280, sample SAMEA2338628) | human gut metagenome | biome: human gut; feature: human-associated habitat; material: faeces... | reverse complement strand
TCTTTGTTGTTGATAGTTACTTTCATAACAGTTCGTTTTTATGATGATATTCATCATGGGAAAAGAAAGATGTTTTTCTGTTGCCATCAATGATAATCATCGTTGTTTACTCCTATAATAATATGTAATCAACACGGAGAACTGTTCTTGAGAAAGTCCGGTATGAATAAAGCCCCTAATCCTAGCAGAAGTTGCACGGAATAGGGGCTCTATCATGATAAGCTTATATCGAATCCCTGCGACAGCATTATCTGTGTCAGGTTCAATGGGTATAATCTCAGCCGAATTTTCAGCACCCCGTGATAATCGTTCGCAAAAGTAATGATATTCTTGGAAAGGAGCAAGAAAGGTGGTTGATTTTTAGGTAATATTAACGGTAGAAGGATAAAAGGTCATACCTTTTGAAATAAATGAGAATTTTTGTTTAGTTTTTTGTTGAATTATTTGGTGGTTTCGGTAAGATATATTAAATTTGCAGTGTAAATATTTTAAAATGTTATAGGTAAAAATGAAAAGTATTAAAATGATGGCTTTGACAGCAGTCACAATTCTTGCGCTGTCATCTTGTGGTACCACTCAGCAGGTGCCTCTTACTGGTAGAACTCATCGCATCTCTGTATCCGATGAGCAGGTCTTGAGCTTGTCTAATCAGGAATACACCAAATATATGGCATCGGCTAAAAAGTCGACAAACGCTGCCAATACTGCCATGGTGCAGCGTGTTGGTAAAAAGTTGGCTAATGCTGTAGAAACTTACCTGAAGAATAATGGCTTTGCCAATGATGTGAAGAATTATGCATGGGAGTTTAATCTCGTACAAGATAAAAACGTCAATGCATTTTGTATGCCTGGCGGCAAGATCGTTGTTTTCGAAGGTTTGTTACCTTATACTCAGAATGAGACTTGTCTGGCTATTGTGTTAGGTCATGAAATTGCGCATGCCGTGGCTAAGCATAGTGCCGAGCAGTTGAGTAAGCAGCAGAACCAGCAGGTAGGTACTGCCATTGTGGGTAGTGTGTTGAATCAGGCTGTAGGTAATGGCGTTGGCGATGTGGCTAGTGCCGTAGCCGGACAGTATTTCTCTTTCCGCAACTTGAAATATTCCCGTGACAACGAGACTGAGGCTGATTACATGGGACTGATCTTTGCTGCCATGGCAGGTTACGACCCTCGGCAGGCAATTCCATTCTGGCAGCGCATGTCGCAAGGTAAGAGCGCCAACCAGAGTGATATCTTCAGTGATCATCCTTCGGACGCCAAGCGTATTGCTGCTCTTCAGAAGGAAATGCCAGAGGCTTTGAAGTATTACAAGCCGGCTACTTCTACCTCCAAGACAGTGAAGACTACGAAGGTGTCAACCAAGAAAACAACTAAAAGAAGAAAGTAGTATTCACTAAATATTAACAACTATGATGGATTATATCTCACAAAATCTTTGGCTGTTCTGGACAGTTATCATGTTCATCTGCCTTATCCTGGAGTTGTCTTCGGGTGACTTCTATGTTACGTGCTTTGCCATCGGTGCTTTGATCAGTATTCCTGTGGCCGTGATGGATGCTCCCTTCTGGGTTCAAGTAGTGGTATGGGCCGTTTGCTCGGTATTGAGCATTCTCTTGATTAGACCACATCTTGTAAAGGCAATAAGACATGGGGCAGATAACAGAAAGAGCAATTATGATGCTTTGGCAGGACAGATTGGTGAAGTGAGTGAGACCATCGTGGCTGGCGGTTTCGGACGCGTGAAACTTGATGGCGATGACTGGAAGGCACAGGCTCCTGATAGTACTGAAGACTTGCAGGTGGGTCAGCGAGTAAGGGTGCTGGGACATGAGTCTATCATTCTGAAAGTAGAAAAAGTTTAATTCTTGTTTCCTGGGAAGAATTAATTATAAAGGTAGAAATAATCATTATTCACTTAATATCATAAACATCATGAGCATAGGAATTTATGTACTTGCGGCTCTCGTATTGCTCGCACTTGTCGTGGTTAAGAAAACCATCGTTATCATTCCTCAGAGTGAAACGAAAATCATTGAGCGTCTGGGACGTTATTACGCCACCTTGAAGCCAGGTATCAATATCATCATTCCTTTTATCGATCATGCCAAGGACATCGTGGCTATGAGAAATGGAAGATATACTTATACCAACAGCATTGATCTCCGTGAACAGGTATATGATTTCGACCGACAGAATGTGATTACCAAGGATAATATCCAGATGCAGATTAATGCCTTGCTGTATTTCCAGATTGTAGACCCTTTCAAGAGTGTATATGAAATCAACAATTTGCCAAATGCTATCGAGAAGTTGACTCAGACTACTCTTCGTAATATCATAGGTGAGATGGAATTGGACCAGACCCTGACCTCTCGTGATACCATCAATACTAAACTTCGTGCGGTACTGGATGATGCTACTAATAAGTGGGGTATCAAGGTGAACCGTGTAGAGTTGCAGGATATTACTCCACCGGAAAGTGTGTTGCAGGCAATGGAGAAGCAGATGCAGGCAGAACGTAACAAACGTGCTACCATCCTTACCTCTGAAGGTGAGAAAGAGAAGCAGCGTCTGCTTTCTGAGGGTGAGAAGGCTGCCATCGTCAACAAGGCAGAGGCAGCCAAACAGCAGGCTATCCTCAGAGCTGAAGGTGAGGCAACAGCCCGTATCCGCAAGGCAGAGGCAGAAGCTATTGCCATTCAGAAGATTACAGAAGCTGTGGGACAGAGTACAAATCCTGCCAACTATCTCCTTGCCCAGAAGTATATTGCCATGATGCAGGAAGTGGCTCAGGGTAAGGATAATAAGGTGGTTTACCTGCCTTATGAGGCTACTAATCTGATGGGATCTATTGGTGGTATCAAAGATTTGTTTAAAGGTTGATTTTTAATAAACGGTACTTTATTATAAAAAATGAGTAAGAATATATGTATTGTAGCTGGTGCCAGACCAAATTTTATTAAGGTAGCACCAGTTATCAGAGCCATTCGCAATGCCCAGAAGTCGGGCGTTGATGTAGAATATCAATTGGTTTATACAGGAAGAAAGGACGATCCAACACTGGAATCTTCACTCTTTTCTGACTTGGATATTCAGAGTCCTGACGTTTTCCTTGAGGTGGATTGCGAGAATATGAATGAACTGACGGGTATGGTAATGGCGCAATTCGAGCGTTATCTTCAGGATCATCCTACGGATGTAGTTATCGTTGTTGATGACCTGGCTTCTACCATGGCTGTTGCTATCGTAACCAAGAAGCAGGGCGTGCAGTTGGCTCATATTGCTGCAGGAACCCGCAGTTTTGATATTACGATGCCAAAGGAAATCAATCGTCTTGTGATTGACGGGCTTTCTGACATTCTCTTTACCGCAGGTATTTCCAATAACAGTATTGCCAATAAAGAGGGAGCTGAGCTTTCCAAGGTGTATATGGTAGGTAATGTGCTTATCGATAATATCCGATTCCTGCAGCAGCGCATGCAGCGTCCTGCGGTGATGGATGAGATGCATCTGGAAGAAGGCAAGTATATGGTGCTGACCTTGAACCGCAAGGCGATAGTCAATAACATTGATGAGATGAAGAGTCTTATCACAGTTATTGATTCCGTGGCTCGGAAGGCTGGCATCAAGGTCGTGGCTCCATTGCGTGGTAAGGCATTGGGCTTCGTTCTGGCCTTCAAGGCTTATCAGGATGTTGCCGATCATCAGTCGGGCATTATGGTGGTACAACCACAGGGTTATCTCGAGTTCTTATATCTTACCGCTCATGCGATGGGCGTCATTACAGATTCCGGTAATGTGGCTGAAGAGGCAACCTTCAATGGCGTGCCTTGTGTTACGCTCAACAGTTATACCGAGCACATGGAGACTGTGACTGTAGGTACCAATGAACTGGTGGCAGAGGACCCTGAAAAATTGCAGAATGCGATGGAAAAAATATTGAATGGTGAATGGAAAAAGGCTGGTATTCCTGACAGATGGGATGGAAGATCTGCAGAACGCATCGTTCAGATTCTTGCTGAATAATCCTTTGAAGAAAGGGGATTCATATAGCATGGTAAAGCGCCCTGAAAAGGCAGAAGCATTGATGTAAAATGCTCTTGCTTTTTCAGGGCGCTTTTTTTATTTTGCTGTATTATTTGGCGTAGGATAATCGTATTTCTTGAAATAAGAAGGAGTTTTATTGTCATACCAGATACCTTCTACATTCAGACCGATGGAGAATGTTTTCTCGTCATTGGTGTATCTGATGCCACCGCCTAACACGTTGGCTCCCGGTACTCCCATTCCATAACCTCCTGGCATAATGCCGTGGCTCCAATAACCTGGATGCATTCCAAAGCCATAAGGACCGTAACCGTAGGCACCATATCCGTATGGACCGTAACCGGCATATCTGCCATAGATTGAGTTGTAATTATTGGCAACGCTCAGCTGACCATATACGTAAGCCTCCCAATTCTTGTTGATTTTATATCCTAGAATGCCATAGAGACCACCGTCATGATAACTGTCGCCACCATAATTGGTATTTGTAAGATAAACACCTAATGCCATCCATAACTTTTCGTCCTTACTGAGTGGTGTAAGATAGGTGGCATCTATCGTCTGGGTAAACCCGCCACGATGAGGCGCATGTTTGCCGAAGGTGGCAAAGGCAGAAAGATCAACCGACATATTGAGTCCTTTATGAAGTCCCCAACCGTAATTTCCCCATCCATATCCGTAATCGGTTGGGGTAGGATTGGAAAGGCAAAGACTTGTCTGAAGGCTATCTTGTGCAGAACTGTATACTGCCGTTGGAGCAAGTCCATTAGATGCGGATTCATTGATATGTCGTAACGGAACATAGGAGTTCTGCATAGGCTTTCCGCTATAAATCATCTTTTTGCCATCCTGTAGAATGGTATCGCCTGGCAAAATCCAATCTTCACGAGGACTGTCAAGACTATGCAAAGGCCCGAAACTGATTTGTTGGGCGTATGCATGGGTCATCATCATACAGGCCGACATGAAGAGGATATATAGTCTTTTCTTATTCATTGTATATTGTTTTTTATAAATTCTTTACTCAGATTCCTGAAATCCCAGATTCAGAATGCCATGACCGTCATGTAATTCTACTGAAAAGCAAGAAATAAGACGTAAAGTTGTATTTCAGACGCAAAGTTATAAAGAAAGTTTGAGAAACACTCATCTTTTTAGAATAAAATCGTTATCTTTGCACTCGATAACATAAATAAGGGTAAAAATTGAAGAAAAAATGAAAAAAGTATTCTCTTTATTCACTATTTTGTTCATGATGACTGCAACAGCCGTTCATGCTCAAAATGCAAATATGGGTTCAAAAGGAAATTTGATGGACAAGGCAGCTCTGGATAGTACCATGCAGCTCTTGCCTTGGGAAACTCCTCATGATCCAACCTGTCATCAGGTGATGATCGAAACCAATATGGGCAATATTCTTGTGGCCTTATATAATGATACACCGAAGCATAGAGATAACTTTCTGAAACTTGTGAATTCAGGATTTTACAATGGCTGCATCTTTCAGCGTGTTATCAAGAACTTTATGATACAGGGAGGTGACTATTCTACCCGAAAGGTGACTCCAGGAAAGGTTGAAAAGTTTGATGTTGATTATACCGTGCCTGCTGAAATCATTTATCCTAAATACTATCACAAACGCGGTCAGCTTTGTGCTGCCCGTGAAGGAGATGATGAAAACCCAACCAAGGCTTCGGCTTCTACTGATTTTTATATCACTTGGGGTCGCAATTTCTCTCCACGCCAAATGGAGTATACCGTCAACAAAATGAAGAACGAGGGTAAGAACTATGCCATTCCTTCAGAGCAGATTCAGCAAGGATATATGAAGCATGGAGGAGTTCCACATCTCGATAACGGCTATACCGTCTTTGGAGAGGTGCTGGAAGGTTTGGAAGTGGTAGACAAAATTCAGAATGTAGCCACTAACAAAGAAAATAATGACCGACCTTTAGAGGATGTAGTAATCCTCAAGGCTACACAAGTAAAATAAAATCTATAAATAACTGAAAAAAACATTATTACGATGAAATCTTTAAAGGAATTGTACAGAATTGGTAAGGGACCATCCAGTAGTCATACCATGGGACCTCAGCGTGCAGCAAAGCTGTTTATGGAACGTTGTGCAAATGCCTCTACTTACGAAGTTACCCTCTATGGAAGTCTTGCGGCTACTGGTAAGGGGCACATGACTGATGTTGCTATTGAGGAGGTCTTCAGGCCGCATAAGTTAGTTCACATCATTTGGGAGCCACAGACCTTCCTGCCTTTCCACCCAAACGGGATGAAGTTTGTGGGTAAAGATTTGAATGGTGATATTATTGAAGAGTGGACGGTTTACAGTATTGGTGGTGGTGCTCTTTCTGATGGCACAGATGGCCATGATGAGTTGGGGGCTAAAGATATATATGATTTGAATACCATGCACGAGATTCAGCAATGGTGTTATGATAACGGCCGATCATTCTGGGAGTATGTAGAAAAGTGTGAGGGTAGTGATATTTGGGATTTCCTCGGTACTGTCTGGCAAACAATGAAACAGTCCATCCGTAATGGATTGGATCATGAAGGCGTATTGCCTGGTCCTCTCAAGCTTCAGCGCAAGGCTGCTACTTATTTTATCAAGGCAAGGGGCTATCGTGCCTCTTTGCAGAGCAGAGGATTGGTTTATTCCTATGCTTTGGCTGTAAGTGAAGAAAACGCTTCTGGTGGTACCATCGTGACAGCTCCAACTTGCGGTGCTTGTGGTGTGTTGCCTGCTGTGCTTTATCATATGCACACGGCTCATGATATGAGTGAACAGCGCATCCTTCGTGCTTTGGCTACTGCCGGATTGGTGGGTAATATCGTGAAGCATAATGCTTCTATCAGTGGTGCAGATGTTGGTTGCCAGGGTGAAGTAGGTGTGGCTTGTGCAATGGCTTCGGCTGCAGCCTGTCAGCTCTTTGGTGGAAGTCCTGCACAGGTAGAATATGCTGCCGAGATGGGTTTGGAACATCACTTGGGCATGACCTGCGATCCTGTTTGTGGCTTGGTTCAGATTCCTTGTATTGAGCGTAATGCCTTTGCGGCAGCCCGTGCTTTGGATGCAGATCTCTATGCTTCCTTCTCTGATGGTCATCATAGTGTTTCATTTGATAGAGTGGTGGAGGTGATGCGCCAGACAGGACATGATTTGCCTTCTCTTTATAAGGAAACGAGTGAGGGAGGACTGGCTAAAGGTTTCAATATAAATAAAAATTAATTGAAAAGTTTCGCCTCAAATGGCAGATGTATACATTTTTTTTCGTATCTTTGCAGAAAATTATAGCTATAAAAAATAAATAATGGGATTATTCGGATTTTTCAGTAATAAGAAAAAAGAAACTCTCGATAAGGGTTTGGAAAAAACCAAAGAGAGTGTTTTCGGAAAATTAGCTCGTGCGGTGGCTGGTAAGTCGACCGTAGATGACGATGTGCTTGATGATTTGGAGGAAGTTCTCATCACTTCTGATGTAGGTGTAGAGACTACCGTGAAAATCATTCGTCGCATCGAAGAGCGTGTAGCACGTGATAAATATGTTTCAACTTCAGAGCTCAATCAGATCTTGCGTGAAGAAATCGCCAATCTCTTGTCTGAGAATCATTCTGATGATAATGATGATTGGGATTTGCCTAGCGACCATAAACCATACGTTATTCTCGTGGTTGGCGTGAATGGTGTAGGTAAGACTACCACCATTGGCAAATTGGCTTACCAGTTTAAGAAGGCTGGCAAGAAGGTTTATCTCGGTGCTGCCGATACATTCCGCGCAGCTGCTGTAGAGCAAATCTGTATATGGGGCGAACGTGTCGGGGTGCCTGTTGTAAAACAGCAGATGGGTAGCGATCCGGCCAGTGTGGCTTTTGATGCTCTGCAGAGTGCTAAGGCTAACGGTGCTGACGTAGTTCTGATTGATACAGCCGGTCGTCTTCATAATAAGGTGAACCTGATGAACGAGTTGAAGAAGATTAAGGAAGTGATGAAGAAGGTGCTTCCTGATGCACCTGATGAGGTAATGCTGGTTCTTGATGGCAGTACTGGTCAGAATGCCTTTGAACAGGCTAAGCAATTTTCGGCTGTTACCAATATCACTTCGCTTGCCATCACCAAGCTGGATGGTACAGCAAAGGGTGGTGTTGTTATCGGTATCTCTGATCAGTTGAAGGTACCTGTTAAGTACATTGGACTTGGTGAGGGTATGGAAGATCTCCAGCTTTTCAATAAGCGTGAGTTCGTTGACTCTCTTTTTAAGAAATAGTAGTGAAAAAATAGATGAAGAAAAATCAGATAGATATTATAACTTTGGGTTGTTCGAAGAACCTGGTTGACAGCGAATTGCTCATGAAGCAGTTTGAGGCCAACGGTTATCATTGTACTCATGACCCAAAGCGTCCTCAGGGGGAAATAGCCGTTATCAATACCTGCGGTTTTATAGAAGATGCCAAGCAAGAGAGTATTGATACCATTCTGGAGTTTATCCAGGCTAAGGAAGAAGGAAAACTGAAGAAACTTTATGTAATGGGTTGTCTTTCACAGCGTTATCAGAAGGAATTGGAAGCTGAAATGCCTGAGGTTGATAAGTTTTACGGCAAATTCAATTATAAGCAGTTACTTCACGAATTAGGTAAGGCTGACGTTCCTTCCTGCGATGGACACCGTCATCTTACTACTCCTCGTCATTATGCTTATGTCAAGATAGCAGAGGGCTGTAACCGTCATTGTGCCTATTGTGCCATCCCAATCATTACAGGAAAACATGTTTCTCGCCCTAAGGAGGAGATTTTGAATGAGGTTAGGGAGTTAGTGGCAGAAGGAGTTAAGGAATTTCAGATTATTGCTCAGGAATTAACCTATTATGGTGTTGACCTTGATGGCAAGCATCATATCACAGAGCTTATCAGCGAAATGGCTGATATTCCAGGCGTGAAATGGATTAGATTGCATTATGCTTATCCTAATCAGTTCCCTATGGATCTGCTCGATGTGATGCGCGAGAAACCAAATGTCTGCAAGTATCTTGATATAGCGTTGCAGCATATCAGTGATCACATGCTTTCCCGTATGCACCGTCATGTGTCCAAGCAGGAGACAATAGATCTCTTGAAGGCTATCCGTGAGCGTGTGCCAGGAATTCATATCCGTACTACACTGATGGTTGGTTTCCCTGGTGAGACTAAGGAAGACTTTGACGAATTGATGGATTTTGTACGTGAGCAGCGTTTTGAGCGTATGGGAGCCTTTGCTTATTCTGAAGAAGAGGGAACCTATAGTGCTACTCACTATGAGGATGATGTGCCTGCAGATGTGAAGCAGCGCCGGCTTGATGAACTGATGATTCTTCAGCAGGACATCAGTGCTGATATAGAGGCAGAAAAGGTAGGCAAGGTCTTAAAGGTTATCATCGACCGTAAGGAAGGTGATTATTATATAGGTCGTACAGAATTCTGTTCGCCGGAAGTAGATCCAGAAGTATTGATTCGTGCTACGGAGAAGCGCCTGCGTGTGGGTTGTTTCTATAATGTTAAGATTACTGCAAGCGAAGAGTTTGATCTCTATGGTGAAGTGGTGAAATAATAAATGGCTTATGAATAATAAGGAATTTGTCGCTGAGTTGGCTCAGCAAACTGGTTATTCACAAGATGACACTCAGAAGTTGGTACGTAAGGTTATCGATGCTATGATAACTGAGTTTGAGGATGGCGAGGTTGTCGCTATCCCCAATTTTGGTACGTTTGAGGTAAAGAAGCGTATGGAGCGTGTGGTGGTTAATCCTACTACCAAAAAGCGCCAGTTGGTGCCACCGAAGCTCGTATTAGGATTTCGTCCGGTAGCTGCTGTCAAGGAGAAACTTAAAAATGGAGGGGATGCTGTATGAGTAAGAATAGTCTGAATGGATTGGCTGATAAATTGGCCGAGAAGAGTGGGTTGAGCCAAATTGAGGCAGAACTTTTTATTCGTAAAATGTTTGATGTCTGTCATCAGGGGCTTGCTGCTGATAAGATAGTCAAGATGCGCTGGCTAGGTACTTTCAAGGTTACTTCCGTGAAGGAACGTGAGAGTGTAGATGTGAATACGGGTGAGCGTATCGTTATAGAGGGACGTGATAAGATTTCCTTTACTCCTGATAATATTCTCAAGGAAATTGTCAATAGGCCTTTTGCTCAGTTTGAGACTGTGATTGTGAACGACGGTGTTGATTTCGAGTCAATAGATAAGAAATATGAGGATAGTTTAGAGGATGAGGAGCAAGAGGAATCTCTTGAGAAACCTAAGCCTATAATAGAGGTTGTTGAACCTACGGAAACTCCTTTACCGGACGTTATTTCAGAAGAAACTACACAGGCTGAAGCTGTTTCCTCTTCAGAACCTACTACTAGTGGAGTTATAGATTTTCTGGATGTTCCTGAAAATCCATCTGAAGATAGTAGTGTGGTGGTGATTGGTGAAGACTCGACGATTGAACCGCAGACAACTGTTTCTCAGGAAGTGCCAACGGAGGAGATTCCTTCATCTGTATCAGATGATATTCAGGCAGATAGCAGGGAGGAAAATTCTAATGCAGAAATTGAGGCTGAGACTGATGCTGAAATTGAGGCAGATGATGAAGTTGAGATACGTCGTCGTCATTTCATCATTCCAAAATATGTGGTGATTATTGCAAGCTTCACCTTATTATTATTAATAGGAGGCTTGGGATGGTTTGCCTTCAATTACGGGCAGATGGCAGCTCAACGTGATCATCTTGAATTGCAATTGGCGCAATATAAGACGGATAAGAATGTCGTAGCGAAGCCTGCTAATGTGAAGAGTCAAGAGCAACTTCTTCAGGAAAAAGCAAGACAGGACAGTTTGCGTATGGCAAAGGCAAATGATGCCATTAAGGCTGCAGAAAGAGCCGATTCATTAAAATCGGCTGCTGTAGATAAAGAAATCTCTGTAAAGAACTTGAAAGCTGATGAAAAGTCTGCAGAACTTAAAAAGAAGTCTGCAACAGATAAAAAGCGGGATAAGGCAGCTGAACATGCAAAGGTCGTGTCAGATAAATATGACAGTGACCCAAGGGTTCGTACTGGTGCCTATCGTATCGTAGGTGTAGACCAGGTAGTAACTGTTGGCGAGCATCAGACAATGGCTACACTCAGCAAGCGATATTTAGGTCCTGGTATGGAATGTTATATTGAGGCTCTCAATGGTACCTCTACTATTAAGGGTGGACAGAAGATCAAGATTCCAAAGTTGGAATTGAAAAAGAAGAAGGCAAAATAACATTTGTGTTTATACCAGCTGAAGGGGGATGAGTGAAAGTTGTATGATTCACAATCCGAAGAAATAATACGCCCTGTAAAGGCAAAGGCTTTCATTTTCATGCTTTTGTCCTTACAGGGCGTCTTGATAACAATAAGGGAATACCCGTTTTCACGAGATGCTCTTTTCTTGTTCTTCTCCAAATTGTGCAATGAATTGCTCTTCGGTTATGATAGGAATATTCAATTCATGCGCTTTCTTATTCTTTGAACTTTGTGATTCTGCATCATTGTTGATGAGATAATGGGTGCTCTTGCTCACACTGCCAGTCACTTTACCGCCTTGGCTCTCGATGTACGCTTTCAGTTCATTGCGATTTTTATAATGATGTACATCTCCCGTAACTACGAATGTCAAACCATCACACTTCGTACCTTTTTCTATAGGCTCCTGCTTCTCGATGACGAGATGTGGAAGGAGGTGCGCTACATGAGCTCTATTGTCTGCATCATGGAACCAGTTGATGAACTTAGCACTTTTTTCCGGTCCAATGCCATCAATGTCAGCAAAGTCATCACCAAACAAGCTGGTGCTGTTTTGGGCTATATCTATCAATTCCTCTAACGGGTAGCGCTCTATCAATTTCTTGGCAACATCGCCACCGCAAAGGGGAATGTTGAGCGCATAGAGAAGATGACGCCCATCGGTATGACGGCTTTTTTCTACACTGTTCAGTAAATTGCTGACGCTTTTCTTGCCAAAGCCTTCAAAGTTAGAAATTTTAAAGACTTTCTCTGGTTCTCTGAGTTTATAGAAATCAGCATATTCGCTAATTAATCCTTCATTTACGAATTTCCAGATAGTCTGCTCAGAAATACCTTCGATATTGAGACCTTCTTTGCTGACGAATCTGGCAAATTTCTTCAGTTGCTTTGCTGCACAATGTGGGTTTGTACAATGTAGGGTTTTTGTACCGCTCTCGCTTTCCTGTACTTTGGCTTCAGCATGGCAAACCGGACAGAACTCAGGTATTTCGAAAGTTCCTATAGCTTCAGTGACATGAATCACTTTAGGAATAATCTTATTTGCTTTAATCACCTGCAATTTCGTTCCCTTACCACCGATACCCAAGCGTTCACATTCGCTTACATTGCAGAGAGATGCACGTTGCACAGTGGTTCCTTCCAACTCTACTGGCTTGAAAACGGCAACAGGCGTGATGGTATTTGCAGCACACGACCATTCGATATGGTCTAATTCTGTATCTGCATGTTCGTCTTGCCATTTAAAGGCAAAGCCAGCTCTGGTTGCATGATGGCCCGTAACAGAACCTGTAGCTCCATACACGGTATCATCGTAGCAGATAACCAGACCATCGACAGGAAATGGATTTTTCTTGTTGGTTACCTTTTTGGTAAAGACATCAATTTCCTGTAGGATGTGGTCTTCCGTAGGATGCTCTATCAACTGTCGTTCCACAGGATGTAGTCCCAGGTCTTCCAGTAACTGCATACGTTTTCCCCACGATGTGATTTCATGTTCGGTATATACCAGTGTAAATGGAATCCATTGTATATGGCGCTGCTTAACCACTTCTACATCTTTCAGTGAGAGGGAGCCTGATGCCAGGTTTCTAGGATTGGCATAGTCGCCTTCACTCTCAATGATGAACTGTTCGAAATCGGCATAGGAGATGACAGCCTCACCACGTACAACAAGATGACCCTTCTCCTTGATTGTTGCTGGAATACCACTGATAGCTGGAGCCAGGTGGGTGATGTTGGTGCCGATATGTCCATTACCACGTGTTACCACCTTGCTGAGACTACCGTTATCGTAAGTTACCACCAAAGTCAGACCGTCCAGCTTCCAGGAAATCCATATCGGGCGGTCTTCAGCCCACTTGACGAGATCGCTCACCTTTTTTGTCTTTGCAAGGGATAGTGCTGCAAATTCATGCTCTTCTTTCTGACCGGCAATCTGGTCTTCAGAAACTTTATTGGTAGGGGAGTTGGGTAGTATTTCACCAGTTTCCTCTTCCAGTTTTTTCAGTTGGTCGAACATGGCGTCCCACTCGTAGTCGGTCATCCGTTCGCCTTCACCATTGTAATAAGCAAGAGAAGCTTGATTGAGTCGTTCAACCAAGCTTCTCATAAGTGATATTTTATCGTTCATTATTTTTCAATTTCCATAGTCGTTTTTTCAAATGCAAATCTCATACCTCTCGTTCCGTAGTTTACTTGTCCGCAGATGCAGAATCCCATTGAAGAGAGAAGATTTATCATAGGTAAGTTGTCGTGATTGGTATCAACCTTGATACTTGGTACTTTTTCTACTTCGCAAAGGCTGTTAACCTTATCGATAAAGATTCGAGCCAATCCTTCTCTCTGGAACATCGGCAAAGTAGCGAAACGATGAATTACATAGTAATCTCCATTCGTTAGCCATTCTCCTTTAAGAAAGTCATATTGTGGTTCTCCGTTCAGCATGACGGCACCATAGACAGCTACTTGATCATCAACCGTGATGACAAAAGCATTACCATTGTCTATGTCGTTTTGAATGTCTTTAACAGACGGATAATCGTTAGTCCACTGGTGTCTTCCAGAAGCAATCATGAGTTTTCTTGCCTGATCTATGACATTCCAGCAAGCTTCAAAATCTTTTTTGTATGCAGGTCTGAAGTCAGTCTTCATATTATCTTTTCCTTTATTATATTAAATCCGCTGCAAATTTAACAAAAAAAAACGAAATAAAAGCGAAAAAGGAGAAAAAACTAAACCAATGTGTCGATTTTTCTCCTTTTTTCTCTATTTTGAGGCTATTATAGCTTCAAATTCTGAAACTATAGTCTTCATAAGATGCCCTAGCATGTTGCTACAAGCTCAAACATTTATCGAGCTCCTTGATGATGGCATCCTTCTGCTCTTTGATGTGCTGGCCGATAAATACGATTTTTATCATTCGGTCACCATACTTGTCATCCCATTCCTTCTCCAGTTGAGGGTTGTTTCTGCGAAGCTCAGCCAATTGGTCAGCTGGCATCGTTGCGAGCCATTGTCCTGCCTGCTTTACTGTTTTCTGCTGTCCTGCCTGTTCGAATACATAGCACATGTTAGGTTCGTCAGCAAAATAGCAGATACCCTTGGCACGTACTACGTCACGAGGCCATTTTCTGGCTACGAATTCATCAAAGAGAGCTAGATCGAATGCCTTACGTCTATAATATACAAAGGTTCCGATTCCGTATTCTTCTACCTCACCACCTTCATGGTCATGGTCGTGATCGTGGTGGTGGTGGCAATGGTCATGATCCTGGTCATGGTCATCGTGATGATGATGTTCATGTTCCTCATGTTCGTGATGATGTTCATGCTCCTCATGTTCATCTTCCTCGCCATTTCTTTCAGCCTCTATCTCCTGAATCCAACCAGCAGATGTAGCTACAGTCTCCCAATCAAACTTATGGGTATTCACGATTAAATCGAGATCAATATCACCATAGTTGCATTCAAAGATCTCTGCCTTAGGCTGTATGGCACGGATAATCTGCTTGAGATGTTCCAGCTCCTTAGGCTCTACCTCTGCAGCCTTGTTCAAGAGGATGATATTACAGAACTCTATCTGCTGGATAACAAGCGATGCAAGATCTTCCTCGTCAAGATTTGACTTCATCAAATCAGAACCGTTTGCAAACTCATCCTTCATACGGAGAGCATCTACGACGGTTACAATGCTGTCGAGACGCAAGATACCATTCTTGATATACTGAGGTCCCAATGATGGGATAGAGCAGATGGTCTGGGCAATAGGAGCTGGCTCGCAGATGCCGCTAGCTTCGATTACAATATAGTCAAAGCGCTTCATGTCTACGATTTCCTTCAACTGTTCAACCAAGTCCATTTTGAGCGTGCAGCAGATGCAACCGTTCTGCAATGAAACGAGCGAGTCATCTTTCTGACCCACTACGCCACCTTTCTCTATGAGTGCTGCATCAATGTTGACCTCACCAATGTCATTCACAATAACTGCGAATTTGATACCTTTCTTATTTGCCAAAATTTTGTTTAGCAGTGTGGTCTTACCACTGCCAAGGTAACCTGTGAGTAGGAGTACCGGAACTACCTTGTTGTTCATCATTGTAATCAATTAAATTCAATATATATATAGATTATTTGCTGGTAATCTATAATTCCAGATTATTTTCTGTAATTCTCAAGTCCCTTGTGCAGGAAATCGAGATAGGCACTGACGTCCTCCTTGAAGCTGAATGCTGCATTCAAAGGCTTGCCATCGTTGTCTACTGGTACGTAGAAAGGCTGGGCATTGGCACCAAATTTACTTGCCTGCAGATAGCTCCACTTGTCTCCGATGGTGCGGAGTGTACGCTTCTCGCCATTGAATTCTACTTCCATTGGCTGAGGCAACGGAGTCTTGTCATCTACATAAAGAGAGATGAGGACGTAATCCTTTGTCAAAATGTCTGCTACAGTAGGATCTGTCCATACTGATGCTTCCATTTTACGGCAGTTTACGCAGCCAAAACCTGTGAAGTCTATGAGTACTGGCTTACCTGCTGCCTTAGCTGCTGCCATACCGGTTTCGTAGTCCTTGTAAGCAGGTTCTACAGTCTTGGTATTGAGATTGAAATCCTGTGTATTGATAGGTGGAGCGAAAGCGCTGACAGCCTTGCAAGGTGCACCCCAAAGTCCAGGAATCATATATACAGAGAAAGCCAAAGAGCAGAGACCGAGCATGATGCAAGGTACAGGCATAGGCTTCTGGATGTCGCCACCAATGGCATCAACCTGGAATTTCAACTTGCCGATGAGATAGAGCCCCAAGAGACCGAAGATGACAATCCAGAGAGAGAGGAATACCTCACGGTCAAGAATGTGCCAGCCGTATGCCAAATCTGCAACAGAAAGGAACTTCAATGAGAATGCCAACTCGATAAAGCCCAGTACAATCTTTACAGTTTCCATCCATGAACCTGACTTAGGAGCAGACTTCAACCATGATGGGAACAAGGCGAAGAGGGTAAATGGAAGTGCCAAAGCAAGGGCAAAACCAAACATACCGATGGTAGGAGCCAGCCAATCGCCAGAAGTAACAGTCTGTACTAAAAGCAATCCGATGATAGGAGCGGTACAAGAGAAACTTACGAGCACGAGTGTGAAAGCCATCAGGAAAATGCTGATCATACCTGTAGTGCTGGAAGCCTTGCTGTCTACGGCATTTCCCCAACTGTCTGGCAATTTGATTTCAAACCATCCGAAGAATGAGAAGGCGAAAACTGCCAAGAGCAGGAAGAGGATGATATTGAACACAGCACTGGTGCTGAGTGCATTCAAGGTGCTAGGACCTGCAATGGCTGTAACGGCAAGACCGAGAACCAAATAGATGACAACAATGCTCAATCCGTATGTACAAGCATCGCGAATACCCTTTTTCTTATCGTTCTTAGCTCGTTTGAGGAAGAAGCTTACAGTCATAGGGATGATAGGCCAGATACATGGCATGACAAGTGCTAGAAGTCCGCCTACAAAGCCAATGATAAAGATATAGAAGAGTGAGTGGTTTGCAATGTCGTTATTGCCACCGAAAGCCTGAAGCTCTTTTACTACTGGAGCCCACCAGGCCTTTGCGTCATCACTATCTACAGAGAATGCAGCATCGATATTGGCTGTACTGTCCATCTTTTCAGCTACTCCCTGAAGTGAAGAAGAGTCGGTGTTGGCCTTGACGGCATCAATGACTTCAGGACCGTTAGCCTTGGCTGCGTCCTTACTGTCAGTCTCAGCCTTGCCATCTACTGCTGGAGATTTTCCACTCTTCTTGAAACTTGCCTCGCTAGGAGGAAGGCAATTCTGGTCGCTGCACGCACCGTATTCAACGTATGCATCGATATGGTAGTTTGGCTTGACAAACTTCACTTTCTGAACGAAGGTAACGCTGCCTTCAAAATAACGTAGCTTCATCTCGAAGAGTGGGTCAAACTTACTAATCTCGTTACCACGAGCTTGAAGTTTGCCAACCAACTCTACACCATCCATCTTGTTGACATTGAAAGTAGCTGAGATAGGTCCGTCTGCTCCCAATCCTGTAGAATAGACATGCCATCCCGATTGGATTTTACCATTAAATACGATTTCCGCTATTGCGGTACCATTGGTCTTGAGCGAAGTAGAGAACTTGACTGGGTTCACCATCTGCGCCTGCGCCAACATTACTACTAGGAGTAATTGTAAAACTGCAAAAATTTTTTTCATTTCTATATTTGTATTAATTTTGAATGCAAAGTTACGAATTAATACTTATAAATACGCCTATAATTTTGATTCGGGTATAGGTCTTTTTATTTTTTTAAGAAAAAATGCTATAAAAACATCTGTTATTCTTGGTGGTTAACCTTTTTTTCTGTAATTTTGCGCAAAAATTTAGTATGCAGAAAAGAATACTGTACATATTCTGTCTTTGGATAGCCACCATGAGTATCATGCTATCTACGGTGATGACACATCATCACCACAAAGGGCGTATCTGTATGGTAGAAGAACAATGTGAGCAGGACGGCAATATCAATGATGAGCATACTGAGCATCATGATCAGGAGAGCGAAGGTGATCGTGAGAACTGTAGCGTTCGTCAAATGCATCAGTTTGTAGTCAATTCCAAGGTGGTGAAGAATATCCGCAAGCTGCTGGTAGATGAGAACCATCAGTTTGTGGTCTTGTCTTGTTCTTCCCTTTTAACCCTCCCTCGTCTCTCACTCATTTCAGTGAGATGGCAGCATGTGGCTGCTTCTCCTCTTGCTGAGGAACTGGCGGCAGGCTATAGCAGACGGGGACCTCCTTCTATTTTATGATTTTACAAGTTTGCCACTTGGTTGCAGAAATCGGTTTGAAGATTCGAATGCAACTGAGTTGCAAGATTTTTTGTATACTTTTGCCAACGGCTTTTTGATAAGATTCGTTGTGTGAAATAGTTGTGTAGAATTATAAAATAGAAGAAAAGACCAACATGAAAAGAGTAATTTTGATTGTCGCCGTTACGGCGATAGCCTGGGCTGGATTCGCTTTCTTGGCGAAACAGACCGGCTCAGAGGCTCATGCACACGAGGAGCATGAGCATGAAGAAGTTGATTTTGATCATATTCCGTTGACTGCCAAGCAGGTCAGCACCGTAGATTTGAAGATGGGTGAGGCTGTGGAGCGCGAGATGGATGCCACTATAGAAGCAAAAGGATCGCTTGTACTGCGTGCACAGGCGATGGGTGATGTTGCCTCCTTGATGGGCGGTATCGTGAAATCTATTTTTGTAAAAGAAGGGCAGCTTGTTCATAGAGGACAGATTGTTGCTTCTGTTGAAAATACAGATGTGGTAAGTCTTCAGCGTGAGTATTACTCTGCTGCCAAAGAGTGCGAACTTGCCAAGGCTGATTTGGAGCGCCAACTTCTGCTCAGTAAGCAGGGAGCGGGTGTGAAGCGCACCTTACAGCAGACCCGGAAAGATTACCAAGTGGCTCATGCCAATCTTTTGGGTATTGGCAGACAGCTCGCTCAGATGGGCATTTCTACTTCGGCTGTTGCCAAAGGTAAGTTTACTACGGCTTTTCCTCTTCGTGCACCTATCTCCGGTGTTGTCAGTCAGTTGACGGCAAGTCTGGGTAGTTATGCAGATATGCAGACTCCACTGATGAAAATTCGAAATACTCAGGCAGTGGAATGCGATCTGAATGTTTTTGAGAAAGATTTGGCCAAGGTGAAGGTGGGTAATCGTGTAACTCTCTCTTTGACCAATCAGCCTGGTGTCAAGCTGTCTGGTACAGTTTATGGTATGAACCAATACTTTAACGACGGTTCGAAATCTGTTGCTGTTCATATAAAAATGGATGATTCTTCATTGAAAACAAGTCGTATCAATCATATCAAACTCTTTGATGGTATGTATGTGAGTGGACAGATTGCTACTGGTTCACAGAGATGTCTTGCCTTGCCTTCTGAAGCAATTGTTTCTACCGATGGTAAGCAGTATGTCTTTGCTCTCAATGGAGAACCAAAGAAGGGTGAGTATAGTTTCTCCCGACATGAGGTTAGCACTGGCGTTACAGGCGGTGGATTTACAGAAGTGAAGCTTTGCGACCATCTGAAGGCAGGCAAGAAGATAGTTACCGACAATGCGTTCTATCTCGCATCGCTTACAGGCGAACATGGTGAACATGCTCACTAAGCTTTAGTTGATTATTTATCAATAGACAGTAAAAGATTTTAGATTAAAGCTTATGTTTCAGAAATTGATTACTTATTCCATTCGCCATAAGCTGGTGATTGGAGTTCTCTCTATAGCCCTAATGGTATGGGGCATCTGGTCGCTTGTTCATCTTCCATTTGATTCTACTCCTGATATTACTGATAATCAGGTTCAGGTGATAACCCAAGCCCCTTCTCTTGGAGCGCAAGAAGTGGAACAATATGTTACCACTCCTGTGGAAATGGCGCTCGCCAATATTCCTAGGCTTCAGGAACGTAGAAGTATTTCCCGTAGCGGTCTCTCCGTCATCACCTTGGTGTTTGATGATCATGCAGATATCTATTGGGCTCGCTCGCAGGTGAGCCAAGTACTGACTCAGGTAGAGAAAGAGTTGCCAAAGAATACTGATACTGAAATGGGACCCATTGCTACCGGATTGGGTGAAATCTACCATTATACGGTAAGGGCCAAGGAAGGATATGAGCATAAATACTCTCTTACCCAATTGCGAACTTTGCAGGACTGGATAGTAAGAAAGCAACTTTCAGGAACTCCCGGTGTTGCAGAAGTGAGCGGTTGGGGCGGTTACGTGAAGCAATATGAGGTGGCAGTGAATACTGACCAGCTGAATGCCAACAATATTACCGTTAGCGAAGTTTTTGATGCGCTAGAAAAGAACAATGCCAATACCGGTGGCAGTTATATAGAAGAAAATGCCAACCAATATTATATCCGTGGTATCGGAACCGTCAAGAGTTTGGAGGATATTGCCAATATCACGGTGAAGACAGCTGGCGGTACACCGGTTAAGGTGAGCGATTTAGCTAAGGTTCAGTTAGGACATGCGACGAGATTTGGTGCTGTAACCCGCAATGGAGAAGGTGAGGTTGTGGCTGGTATCGCCATCATGTTGAAAGGCGAAAACTTTCAGGAAGTAAGCCACAATGTGAAGGAGCGTATTCAGCAGATTCAGAAATTGCTGCCAGAAGGCGTTGTGATAGAGCCGTTCATTGACCGTACCAACCTGGTGGATAGAGTAGAGGGTACCATTGCCCGAAACCTGATAGAAGGTGGACTCATTGTTATCTTTGTGCTGGTTATCTTCTTAGGTAATTGGCGTGCGGGTTTGGTGGTAGCCAGTGTGATTCCGCTCAGTATGCTCTTTGCATTCGGTATGATGAAGACTTTCGGTATTGATGGCAACCTGATGTCGCTCGGAGCTATCGACTTTGGAATGATAGTGGATTCTGCCGTTATTATGGTTGAGGCGGTAGTAACACATATTAATACGGGGCATTTTTCGCAGCCAGAAGTGAGGGCTGCTTATCTGGCTCAAAGTCAGAATGGCGGACAGAATATTCCATTTGCTCTTACACAGAAGCAGATGGATGAAGAGGTGCATTTTTCAGCTTCACGCATCCGACAGAGTGCTGCGTTCGGAGAAATTATGATCATGATAGTTTATATTCCGCTGATGACCTTGGTTGGGATTGAAGGGAAGATGTTCCGTCCGATGGCGCTGACTGTTTTCTTCGCCATCCTTGGCGCTTTCATTCTTTCGCTTACCTATGTGCCAATGGCCAGCTCACTGTTGTTGAGTCGCAAGGTACATAACCGAAAGACATTCTCTGATAAGATGATAGAGAAACTCCAAGGTTGGTATCGACCTGTTCTTGACTGGGTGTTGGCGCGCAATAAAGATGTCATTACTGCCGCTATCGGATTGTTCTGTGTCAGTATCATGGGCTTCAAGTTCCTTGGCGGCGAGTTTATTCCTAGTTTGGAAGAAGGTGATTTCGCTGTAGAGATGAGTATGGCACAAGGTACTTCGCTCTCTCAGATGGTGGAATGTTGTACCAAGGCAGAAAAGCTGCTGAAGGCGCAGTATCCGGAAGTCAAACAGGTGGTGAGCCGCATTGGTAGTGCAGAGATTCCTACAGACCCGATGCCTATAGAACGTGCTGACATCATGATTGCCCTCAAACCGAAGGCAGAATGGACGTCTGCAGAAACTACTCCGGAGTTGATGGAGAAGATGGAGGAGACCTTGAAGGCGATTCCTGGTTTGGAAGCTGAGATTTCGCAACCTATACAGATGCGTAACAATGAGTTGCTGACGGGTATCAAACAGGACGTGGCTATCAAAATCTTCGGTGAAGACCTTGATGTCTTGACTTCTGAAGCCGGAAAGGTAAAGAAGTTGATAGAGCGTGTACCGGGTGTGAGTGGCATTTTTGTAGAGGAAATATCGGGTTTGCCTCAGATTCAGGTGAAATACAATCATGAACGCATGGCTTCTTATGGAGTGAGCGTAGATGAAATCAATCAGGTCTTGGAAACCACCTTTGCTGGTGCAGTAGCTGGTGCACTTTATGAAGGTGATAAGAAGTTTGATGTTGTGCTTCGTATGGATCCTTCTCAGCGTAATGCAGAGTCCCTACAGGAATTGAGTATTCCATTGGCTGATGGTTCTAAGATTCCTCTTTCTCAGATTACGGATATCGTCTATGAGCCAGCTCCGGCACAGGTGTCTCATGAAAATGGTGCCCGTCGCATCTATGTGGGATTCAATGTAAAGGGGAGAGACGTGCTGAGTACTGTAGAGGATATTCAGGAAATTCTCGATGAAAAGTTGAAGCTGCCGGAGGGCTACTATTATAATTATGGTGGCGAGTTTGAAAACCTGCAGAGTGCAACGCAGCGTTTGATGGTGGTAATACCGATAGCGCTTGTCATCATCTTGCTGCTGCTTTATGCTACGGTCAAGAATGTTCGAGAGTCGCTCTTCGTGTTCTCTGCCATTCCTTTGGCAGCAATCGGTGGTGTTTGGGCTTTATGGTTCAGGGGAATGCCGTTTAGTATTTCGGCTGGTGTTGGGTTCATTGCTCTTTTTGGTGTGGCAGTTCTCAATGGCATTGTACTCATCGGACAGATGAATCAGATGCAGCGTGAAGAGAAGGCTTCGCCTGATAACACTTCTGCCAATCTCTCAGAAGTGATTCATCATCGCATCATCGAGAGTTGTATGGTTCGTTTGCGCCCTGTCTTAATGACAGCTCTTGTTGCTTCTATGGGCTTCTTGCCAATGGCACTTTCGCAGGGCGATGGTGCAGAGGTGCAGCGCCCGTTGGCTACTGTAGTGATAGGTGGCTTGATAACAAGTACGTTGCTCACATTGCTTGTGTTGCCAGCCATCTACAAGACTTTTACTAAAAAATAACTTATCATGAAGAAGTATATAGGAACATTTAGAAAGGCAACATTCTCGGTCATGATATTGTTGCTGCCAGGAACAGTCCATGCCCAGTTTCTTGATGCGAGTCTGCCGGGGAAGAAAATGACTTTGCAGCAGTGTTTTGATCTGGCTGAAAAGCAGAATCTCTCGCTTCAGGCAGGGAGAAAAACGATAGAACGTGCCAAGGTAATGGAAGGTACAGCTTGGGATGTAGATAAAACCGAGGTGGCTTTCTCTCAGAATCCTGCTTCGAGCGGTGATACAGATAATGGACTTACCTTCTCTCAGAGCATCGATTTTCCTACTGTCCATGCAGCTAGGAAGAAACAGTTGAAAGCAGAGACGCAGGCTGAAAAGAGCAGATTGAATGTGTCCAGGCAACAGTTGAAGCAGGAAATCGCTTCTACTTATTATGCGATGCTGTATCAGACCTATCGTCTGAGTATTCTTCAACGTCTTGATTCTATACTGAATCGTTATTGTGATATTGCCGGCAAACGATACAAGGCGGGAGAAACCCGCCAGTTGGAAGTACTTACCTCAGAGCGTCTGCGTGATGAGAATCAGGTGGAGATGAGAAATGTGAAGTCGGAGGCAGAGAATCAACAGATGATTTTGATGAATCTGCTGAATTCAGACCAGCCTATATTGCCGTCAGAGTCTCATCTTATCATATTGGATTCATCAATCAGTAGTTCGTTTAATTACCAGCAGACGGCTGATGCCCAGTATCAGCAGGACCGCCTGAAGGTACTCGATCAGGAGATAAAAAGTGCAAAGACCGGTTATGCGCCTTCGCTTTCTCTGGCTTTGCGTTCGCAGTTGCTGATTTCCAGTTGGGATCCATATCATATCGACCGTCAGCGTTTTACAGAGGGTAATTTCTTCGGTTTTGAAATTGGTGTGGGTGTACCTCTTTTTTATGGGGCAACCAAGGCCAAGGTGAAGGCTGCAAGGAAAGACCGGGAGCTGGCAGAGCTGAATATGCAGCAGGAACGCCGCGAGAAAGAACGTGATTACCGGTTGTGGTATAACCGTTTGCAGAATGCTACGAAGAAGTTGCAATATTACAACGGAGAGAATATTGATAAAGCCAATGAGATAGTTCGTCTGAGTACCACGGAATATGAGAATGGTGAAATCAATTATGTGGAATATGTGAATGCCTTGAACGAGGCAATCGATATGAGAATGAAACAAGCTGATGTTATCAATGAATACAATGAGGCTGTACTTGCCTTGATGGCGCTTAATAATAGCTTGTAGAATGATACTTTAAAAAATAAAGCCCCTGTGCTCTTCTTTTAGGCACAGGGGCTTCGCTTTATGTTTTTAATGAAGTGTTATTGATTCTTCCTTTTTTATTTGAAAGTCAACTCATCCTTACCAGGGCATTTCCCGACATTGATGATGCTTCCTTTTTCCAATTTACCCTGCATCAGCAACTCGCAGACTCCATCTTCTATATAGGTTTGGATGGCACGCTTCAATGGACGAGCACCAAATTGTACATCATATCCCTTCTCGGCAACCAGCTGCTTTGCCTTTTCTGTTATCTGGAAGCCATAACCCATATCGTTGATGCGCTTGATGAGCGAACTGAGTTCCAGGTCGATGATTCGCTTGATGGCATTGATGTCGAGCTGGTCGAAGGTGATAATCTCGTCAAGGCGATTCAGAAATTCCGGTGCAAACTGCTTGCTCAGACTCTTCTGTATCACATTGCGGGCGTATTCCTTGTCCGTATCCGACATGGTGGCAACATTACCTATACTGCCAGACTTGAAGCCGACGCCCTTGCCGAACTCTTTTAGCTGACGGGTTCCGGCATTTGAAGTCATAATGATGATGGTATTGCGGAAGTCGATGAGACGTCCATTGCCATCTGTGAGTCTACCTTCGTCAAGTACTTGCAGAAGCATGTTGAAAATCTTGCCGCTAGCTTTCTCTATCTCATCGAGTAAGACGATGCTGTAAGGCTTGCGTCTAACCTTCTCGGTAAGTTGACCACCTTCATTATATCCTACGTATCCCGGAGGTGCACCAACCAGTCTGGATGAGTTGAACTCATCAGCGTATTCGCTCATGTCTATGCGGATCAGTGCACTGGAATCTCCGTAAACTTCTTCAGCAAGTTTTTTTGCCAGATATGTCTTTCCAACACCTGTAGGACCCAGGAACATGAATACTCCTATTGGATGATTTGGATCTCGCAAGCCGATACGATTGCGCTGTATAGCTTTTACAATCTTGTCTACGGCATTATCTTGTGCGATGACCTTACTCTTCAATTTTTCTGCCATCTTCAAGAGTCTGCTATTCTCAGCCTCAGCCATACGTTGTACCGGAACACCAGTCATTTTGCTCACCACGGCAGTAATGTCGTCTACTTCTACTGGTGTACGATGACTGTCGCTTTCTCCGTTTTGCCATTTTTCTCTGGCACGTGTCAGCATCTTCTCCATTTGGGCTTGCTGGTCACGATAAGCAGCGGCCAATTCATAATTTTGATTCGCTACAGCATTTTGCTTATTTGTAATCAATACTTCTATATTATGCTCCAATTCCAGAATGTCATCAGGAATGCTTGCATTCTTAAGATGTACGCGCGAGCCGACCTCGTCAAGAATATCTATGGCCTTGTCTGGGAAGAAACGGTCAGTAACATATCTGTCAGTCAGTTTCACACATGCTTCCAATGCTTCATCACTATAGGTAACCTCATGGAATTTCTCATAGGTGTTCTTGATGTTATGAAGTATCCGCAGTGTCTCCTCTGGCGTTGTAGGATTGATGATTATCTTTTGAAATCGTCTTTCCAGTGCACCGTCTTTCTCAATACTCTTGCGATATTCATCCAGTGTTGTTGCACCGATGCATTGTATTACTCCACGAGCCAGAGCCGGTTTCAGGATGTTGGCTGCGTCCATGGCACCTTCAGCTCCTCCTGCACCGATGAGCGTATGAATCTCATCGATGAAGAGGATTATTTCCGGGTGCGTCTCCAGTTCGTTCACGATTCCCTTGATACGCTCTTCGAAGGAACCGCGATATTTAGTGCCTGCGACAAGACTCGTAAGATCGAGACTGATGACACGCTTATCAAAGAGGAGTGGGGCAGACTGGTGGTTCTTGATGAGTTGGGCTAACCCTTCAACGATAGCACTCTTACCCACGCCTGGTTCACCAATGAGAACAGGATTGTTCTTCTTGCGGCGTCCCAGAATCTCCATCACTCTCTGTACCTCGTTTTCTCTTCCAACCATAGGGTCGAGAATTCCCTTAGCTGCATCCTGAGTTAAATCGTGACCATATTTGTCTATGAAAGGAGTGTTTGTCTTAGTCTTTTTCTCCTCTTTCTTAGCCGTTTTCTTATTGTCTTCAGGATTGCTGTTGAGGTCCAGGGGCTCATCGTCTGAATCCAGGAGGTTAGCTTTCGGACGTTTACTTTTCTGTTCCATATCTTCTTCTGTTTCAACTTCGTCATTCTCGTTGTTTTCATCTACAGCCAACTCACTTTCTGCATGAGTATCCTCTATGTCTGTTTCTGTAATCTCTCCATGTTCCATTTCTGAATCTTCAGCCTCTGCAATCTCTTCTGCCTGATGTTTTGCTTCATCATCCGCATTCCTGTTTTGGTTTTTCAGATAATCTCTGAGACTATCGTAGGTGATTCCATTGCCGGAAAGCAAATTGGAAATAGGATTATTGTTCTGTTTCAGCAGAGCCAGAAGTACATGCTTAGGCTCCACATAAGGTGAATTGTCGCAGATATAAGCCTCCTTAATTGCATTACGCATCAGCTCGGAAGCTGTTGCGTCCAAAGAAGGAGTTCCCTGTTCAGATTCTTCTGAGTCGCAATTTGGTTCTTTCGCAATTTCTTGATTGAGTGAATTTTCAAGAACGTTGATGTCGACCCTGAATCCTGTCTCCAATATGTAGTTTATCTCTTTATTCTTTCGCACGAATTCCAAGATTAGATGTTCTATCGTAATCTTGTTGCCATGGCGGCGAGCTACATTCTCACCACACTGCGCTAGAATCTTCTGTATATGTTCAAATGGATTTTGCATATTCTATATTCCTTTCTTAATAAAGTAGTGCAAAGTTACAAATAATTTTGGTATTTGCAAACCTCCAGCCAACTTTTTTTCTTTCTCAAAAGACAAATAATGCTAAAAGATTCATTTTTTTTGCCTGTAAAGCGTTTGAGTATGGATATTTTTTTGTATCTTTGTCGAGATTTTTGGAGAGGCAAAACGGCTTAGAACGCAAATAAATGCCCTTCTGAGCGATTTTCCATTAAAATCATGGTAATAAAAATACATAAACATAAATATAAGAAATGGACGAAAATCAGACAATGGATCATGATAGAATCATGAAAATCAACATTGAGGAGGAGATGAAGTCTAGCTACATCGACTATTCGATGTCAGTGATTG
>ENA-ORRQ01000833-ORRQ01000833.1-human-gut-metagenome-genome-assembly--contig:-NODE-833-length-27282-cov-3.346127_pt1 | contig 27282 bp, 26 predicted proteins | sample MGYA00242177_ERZ509138 | MGnify/ENA primary metagenome ERZ509138 (study PRJEB26280, sample SAMEA2338628) | human gut metagenome | biome: human gut; feature: human-associated habitat; material: faeces... | reverse complement strand
ATGTTCAATTAATGGAAATTAATGTTTAAAAAATGCTCGTAGCGCAAACCTTTGTTTCATTGTTTTTTATCCACAATGCTTGCGCTTCGCGTTCGTTGTTTTCTTAAACATTAATTTCCATTAATGGCCCATTAATTATCATTAATACGCGCTTCGCGCGGAAAATTGATGTTTAATTAATGTTCAATTAATGGAAATTAATGTTTAAAAAATGCTCGTAGCGCAAACCTTTGTCTCATCGTTTTTTATCCACAACGCTTGCGCTTTTCCTTCTCTCGCAATAAGCTGGTGATTATTTACAAAATATACAGCCCGTGCAGGTTGCAATATTCGCGTGCTCTAACCTTGCTGATGTCGCAGCTCATGATCTTCTGTCCGCATGCCGTTGCGGGGTCCACAAGAAAGAGCGCCTCGGGCTTGTCGCCGGGATGCAGCTCGCGTCGCATGACACAGAACGGCGTGAGCAGCTCAATCCATTGAATGTAGTGCTCCTCCACCATGGGGTGTTCCACGGCACCAACCTTCACCTTGAAGCCGCCCTCCACCTTTTCAACCACAGGCACATGCTTCTCATAAGCACCGTCAGTAGAGTTGCCTTTCAGCAGCTCCATAGGTTTGCCACAGCACGAAAGCACGGCGCCTTCATGCAATACCTCAACGATGTTGCCGCAAATGGGGCAACGATAAATTTCTCTTGTCTTCGTCATAGTTTGAGTCCTCCTGTTATGTTGTTAGAATATCTTTAGTTTTTGACAGTTAGCTGATTCTTTTCTTATTGTGATGCAAATATAGCGATTATTTCAACACGAAACAAGGGTTTGGCCAAAAAAATTTTTGAACACATTTAAATATGTGCTCATAATCACACGGTTAGCCTGATGTAGGCTCTGTCGTCGAAACTGTTGTTGCCCTCGACAAGCCCTTTGGTGGCTACGAACGACGAAATGTTTTGCGGGTCGTCGGCGAGTTGCCGCGCCAGAGCTTCCTCGCTCTCTTTGAGGGTGGGGTGGAGGAAGGGGTAGCCGTCTGATGCGAGCACGGCAGCGTGGCTTACGGCAACGGTGCGTGTGCCGGCCATGTAGATGGGCGTTCCGTCGATCACGGCGTAGCTTGTGTTCTGTCCTTGCAGCATGGCTTCAACGAGCTGAGGCTCTATGGCGCGGCGGGCATCGGCTGGCGCCATGCCCTCCTTTATCATGTTGGCGCGAAGGGTAGCGATGTGCTGCTCATAAGGTTTGGCGTTGTCGAAGAAGGTGTTGTCGACGATGGCTTGGCAGTCGCCTACCATCCACACCTCGCGTCGCTGCACGCTGTAAATTATGGCTGAGGCCGTGAGCCGTTCTTCGGGGTGAGCGCCCATGCGTTCTGCCACCCCGTGCCGCTCATACTCGTTTGCTATGCGCTGTGTCACGCCCTCACAAAACTGCTCCATGGTCGTTGAGGCAGGCATGGTCTTGATGTGTTGCGAGATGATAAGCATGGCCAGTCGTCCGTTCTTCATCGTCGGGTCCAGACGGCGTGGCGTCTTGCTGGTGCTGCCGTCAATGACGGCTGCAAACCAAGGCGTTATGACCATGCCGTCCTCACAGTCGGCTTCCGTGTGCTTGCCGCAGATGTAGCTTTCTTCTATCTTCATGTTTTGTGTAAGTTGAGTAAAGATGTTAAACGAGGTTTCAAAACGCCCTCCACGTCGTTTGGTCAATTGAGGAAATAGACAGGTGAGTTTCTTGAACCTTCTTTTTTCAGCAGTCCTGTCTCGGTGAAATGTCTGAGCCATTTTAGAGCGGCGTTTCGTCGCAGTCCAAACTCTTGCTCCATGGCGCGGCGTGTCAGGCAGTTGTTAGTGGCGAAATAGAGGGCTATCTTCTCCTTCAGCTCGTCTTCTGTCAGGTTTGCCGACTTCGTTGTGAACGTTGCCCGTTCAAAGCGCACGCCTTTTCTCACCTCTTTCAGCAAGGCTGCATCGGGACGGAAGCGTATGTTGCGCACAGACAGATAGTCGGCACGCACCTTATCTATGGGCTTGCCCTCGGGCATGTCCATGTCTACAGCCAGAGAGAAATAGCCAATGGATGGAATGTAGAAGCGGTGGCCTTCAATAAGCTCCCTTGTCATGTGCTCGCGCAGAGCCGACAGCGTGGCTTCAACATCGCCTTTTGTCAGCGAACAGCTGGCCTGGATGTGGCTTTTCAGCTGTTCGGCAGTCATGGCCGGTTGGTCGAATATTTGTGCAAAATGGCGGTCCTTTCCTGTGCCTTGCGAGTTCTTGATTGAATGAATTTCGTATTTTATGCTCATTGCGTTGTTAAGATTGTTTATCGTTATGCAAAGATACACAATCGCGCAAGCAAAGTCAAGAGAAAAGGGCAAAAATATTTTTAGAAAAAACAATATGGAGCATGTTAAGCTTTCGCAAGAGCATTTTCTTCCAAAATCTTTTATGTTTTTAGATAACTTATGAATTGTAATTTGGACATTGCAAAAATAGAGTTTTCTTATTGCATAAATGTTAATGTTGGGGAAATATTTGTTTTATTGTCGAATAATATTGTAATATTAAAATATCTTAAGACGTTGATTTTTAATAAGTTATAATTTTTAACAATGTTTTTTTGTTTAAACATATAAGCCTTATTGTTTTTTTTGTAATTTTGCACCCGAAAATCAGAACTATCAAAAAGAGAACAAAAATGATGTAAAAAAACAGAATTGTATTACAGGATGGCTAATGTTGAATTGGAGGGCATTTATTAAAATAATAATGTCTGAAAAGGAATAAATATACTTCACTTTTTTATTAGAAAACAAAGCTTCAGACTATCATTAATGTATAATGTTGATTGTCTGGCGCAAAACAAATATGTCTTTTACAAAGCATAAAAGCTGAGAAAGGACATTAAAACCTCCGATATGTCAGACAAGGAGGGTGAGGCTTTACATGCCTAAAAACACCGAAGATGTGGAAGCCACGGGCGGCAGAACCCGAAGAAGAAAACGTGGTTAAAGAAAAATGCGATTCGTAAAGGTTGATTCATTCAGCCCAAAACGTTATATAAGCTGACGATAGAAAACAAATAATAAACTCTCTTAATAAGTAATTTTTAAAAAATTGTTATTCATTTAAAAACGATTATGAATCTTATGAATTTCAATGTTTTTAAAGCAGCCGCAATTGTGGCTGTTATCTTCATGCTACTTCCCCTGAAGGCAGTAGGACAGGCAAATACCTACTATAGCAAGGGGGGAAATTTTTCGTAACACGATGAAATCGCGCATGGCGCTTGTTGGCCATAACTGTATGGTAAGCCGCCTTGCTGATGGTGTAACTGTTGGTTCTGGTTCTAAGAACCTCTCCTATTTGTGCGATGATGATCTGGACAACTACTACACTCTTCCAAGTGTAGCAAACGTTAACCTTATTGTCGGATCGCCTATTGTCGCTGTGAAAGACATGAAACACTACATCGACAAAGACACAAAGGCTGGTTTCAAAATTTCTGGTGAAAGCAGCTTGTTGAAGCTCGATGTTCTGAAAACAAACTACCAAATTCGTTTCTACAAAGATGGAAAGGAGTTGTTGACATCTGATATAGAACAGCTTGGCTTCTCTGTGCTTGAGCTGACTCTTGGTAGTGTTAGTCTTGACAACAATCTCGTAGATATCGTTGCTGCCAAACAGCCTAAAGAAGACTATGATGAGATTGCGCTCATCGGAAAAAGCGGCGTGAATATTGATGCCGTAAACAGTCTGAAGATTTATTATGCTTTCGTGGGTGATGCGGAATATTCGTTGACGAAACCGAAAATCACACAATACGACGAGAACATTACATTAAATGCAAAATCAAGCACATTTTCAGAGCCAACATTATTTCAAGACCTGAATGACCTTAACAAAGATCTTATAGATGATAATCTCAAAAATGGTATTGTAATTTCTGCACTCTTGCAGCTTGGCTCTTCTGGTTATGCACAAGTCATTGCTAATAATAATGGAAAGAGCACAGAAACATTCCCTGCAGGAACAGAAGCTGGCTTTGTGTATAGCGATGGAGCTCTGATTGGTGCAGGCGTAACCCCTGTCATTTATCTTCTTGATAAGAATGGCAATAAGGTTTACGAAAAAGCTATAGAAACAACCGTGCTGTCTGTTTCTATAGGTGGCGAACAAAAGAAAGTATCCATTAAGGCTCCTGTTGATTTCTCAGGCATCAAATTCAGAACAATGGGAGTGGAAGTTGCTAATGGCGTCACTGCCAACTATGCCTTCATCATTCCAAAGCCCGAATCAGCTGGCCATCAATGTGAGATGAGCCCTGCGGCAAGTCTCGACCTCTGCAATTGTAACTCTCATTATCAGCTCAAATGGGATAAGGAAAACTTCCCAAATGCAACATGGAGCATTAAAACGACATCTGACAAAAACGTAAAGTTAGATCAAACAAACAACACTCTCGATTTCAGCGAGACAGATAGCTACAAGAACAATACCGGCAAGAAAGTGACGGTAGAGATGATGCTAAAGAGCGACAAGGACAATTGCTTCCAGACCATCACAATAAATTGGGGTGGCTCTACCGAGCAGAAACCGGAAAACAAGAGGGAAAACGTGCTCTATAATAGAGACCAAAAGAATCCTACTTATGAAATGGGCGAAGGAAGCAGCGCCGGTATCAATATTCTCTCTATTGTCAAGAACTCAGATAACATTATCTCGTCTGATCTCAGCAGCTATGCAACCTATTTCGGTGGCGTTTCTATCGGCGATTCTTACCTCTGTAGCGTTAAGAAAAAGAAGGGTAAAATCTTTGATGAAACAAATGCTCGCCAAAGCGGTGAACGCCAGGTTGGTTTCGTTGTAACAGCCAAGGGCACAGGCCTTAGTGCAGATGTGCTCAAGCTGATGAATGTCAGACTTTATAACGAAGGCAAACAGGTTGCTGATGGTGTCACCACAGCTGCCGTAGCAGCCAAGCTGATTGGTAGTCAGAACTCGCATAAGATCAGATATTCAATCAATGTTCCTGCATCTACTGTTTTCGACGAAATACGTCTCTACTCTACTGGTCTGTTAGGCGCAGACCTCAGCGTGATGAACATCTACTATGCTTACACAGCCGATGCAGATGCTGTGCTCGATGACCCATTGGAGGGTGCAGAAATAATTTCGTTCGACAACACAAATGCCAGCATCGATGCTGACAGAACACAGTCTATCGCAGGGGTAAACGGCGGAAACGGTCTGAAAGACCTCACCAACTGCATTGACGGTTCGCTCGATACCAAGACAACATTCCCTACTGGCGTAGAGGCTGTGTCGGGATCGGTGCTTGCCGTGAAACTGGGCATTACTGCATCGCGCAACAAGCAGCTCGTTGTGGTGGTGAACAAGGAAGCCGTTGGCTTAGGACTTGACGTGGCAAGTGCCATCGTTGTGAAAACCTACAAGACAGGCCAGGACGAGCCAGTAGAGACCCTCAGCGACTGGAGCGTGCTTGGAGCCAATGTCATAACCCTTGGCGATAAGGGCTACATCTTTATCAGTCCGAAAGCCGACTATGACGAGGTGGCTATCACGGAAGGAGAGGGCGTGAAAGCGCTCGACGGCCTGGCAGTTTACGGTCTCCTGCTGCGTAACGACAAGGACGGTGACGGCACACCTGATGTGGACGAGCCTGCAGACGACTGCAAGCAAGACCTCGTTTTCCAAGAGAACGTGCATCTTAACAAAAAGAGCACAAAGACATACAAGGAAAATCTGACGATGTATTTCCAGCGCTCTTTCGTGGGTGGCAGTTGGAACTCGCTCATCATGCCTGTAAGCTTGACCAAAGCACAGTTTGCCCAAGCCTTTGGCGAAACGGCACAGCTTGCTCAGGCAAACAAGGTTTATGAAACAAACAACGGCAATTTGGTCATCGGATTTAGTCTGGTGGAGGAAACTGATGCGCAAAGCCCATATTTGGTTGCCAACAAGCCTTACATCATCAAGGTCGCTAAAGATTTTGTTGAGAAACATGTAATAGCAGAAAAGAACCCCCTGCGGACTATCGATGCAGGACCTTTAACGGGTCAGGTTTATACTGTGGACAATTCGCTCGCAGCTGGTGGCATAAGCTACACATACGACGATGCCACAGCAAACGATCCTGTTATCGTCGACTTCCCTGTAGATGAAGCCATCACAACCAAGTGGCGTATGACCTATTTGAAGTTTAAGGGCAGCTATAATAATCATCAGAACCTTGATGCAGGCAACTACATCTGGAACAACGGCAAGCTCTATCACCTCACCAAGACCAACCACTGGATGAAGGGTTACCGCTGCTGGCTTGATCCTTCATGGGTTAACCCTGAAAATGCCAAGCTTATTACCTTTGGTTTCGGAGATGGTGAGACCACGGGCATAGACGTGCCTTTTGCCGACATCAGCACAAACAACACCAAGGTGTACAACCTTAACGGTCAGCGTGTAGACAATATGCTGGGTGTGCAGCCAGGCATCTACATCGTGAACGGTAAGAAGGTGGTTGTTAAGTAAGAAAAAGGGTTTAGAGAACAGAAATGTTTTTAAAGAACAGAAATGTTTTAGAGAACAAAAAAAGAATTTATGAAAAAGAAAAAATATATAGCTCCTGCAATCAGCATTACGGTTTGCGACATGAAGTGTAGTTTCCTCGCTGCTTCAGATCCAAGTCCCATCAAGCAATGGGGACCTGACAATGATCTCGATGGCATTTACGAAGAACGAGAAGGGGATCTGGATGACGAAATAACAGGTTAAAAGCAATATGGCAGTTTAATAACTGATGTTAAAAAATAAGCCTTTTATTATATAAAGAATAAGCCTTCTATTATATAAGCATTATACAAGGCAACACCCAAAAAGAGGTTGTATCAAACTATTCGTTTAGATACAACCTCTTTTTTGTTACCGTAATGTTATCTAAAAATGCCTTTTAAATCATCGTACCCCGACCGAGGTACGCATGTACCCCGACCGAGGTACACATGTATCCCGACCGAGGTACATGCGTATCCCGACCGGAGTACGATCACTTTAAAGCCTGTTTCGCATGATTTTAAAGCCTGTTTCGCATGACATTAAAGCCTGTTTCTTTTTGTGATTTTCGCGTTGCCATATAATCCTAAACATTCATTCCCACCAATACCAACCATAATAGCCAGGTTCCATTTCATGCCATGGACCTTTGCGTTTGGCTGTGTATTTGTATGTAAGCTCAAGCAGCACACTTAAAAACCTTTTATACTCATCCGAATATATAATGCTCTCAGCACCATTATCCGACGGCTTGTTGCTCATTATGTTGTGTGTAAAGTAAAACCAGGACCTATTAGTCTTGCCAGTTGTTTTGCAAATGTCGACAATAACGCCGCCAGGTCCAGGATCTTCATCAATGACGTACTTTAAACTACGATAGTATTTGTACTTTTTCTTTGTTTTGTAATAGTAAAAATCCAATATGGAATTGCGAATATATTTGACAGTGTCTTCACTTAAATCATCAATTTAATCCATTTTATTTCTGTAGAATCGCCATGTGAAAGAAAAGACATCCAAAAAATCGTGGTGTCTTTTGTTACCTCTACATTCATGTTTCCTGTATATCGTGGCAAATCATCCACAGAAATACGGATAGTGTCTCTAAGTACCCTTACTGGTACCTTTCCTTCAGCATAATTAACAGCACAAAATAAAGCTATTAATAGCGTTATTAAACATTTAAAAGTCTGTTTCATATCTATTGCTGTTTTTATCATCCCTCTTGCTTTTACTAAATTACTTTACTACAAATTTATTCATTTACTGAACAATTTTACTATGCAGGAAAAGAGCTTCAGAAACGCTTTACATAGATGTCATGGCCTTTTCTTCTTACACCACATCAAAACGCAGGTCGTCAAGGAGCGACTTATAGGTTTTTCTGAACGTGCTCACCTCCTCGTTCTTTATGTTGCTTTGGCTTACTGAGCCCTTTTTCAATGGGGCTCAATTGTTAAAAGTCGTGGTCCCAATAAAGATGTCTGCGATGATTGCGGGCAATGAAGTCGATATTGCGAGTAAAGATATGCTTACCCAATTCGCTTGGATAGTTTCCGCTTAAATCACCATCCTGTAACATGTTGTTCTCAAGCAGATAATGCAGCAACTCTGGATGCATGATTTCCGTATTTATAAGAGCATCCATCGTTTCTTGTTGCAATGTATACGCATCACATTTCTTGTAGTAAGGGTTATAGCTGCATTTTATTGCATGAATGATGTCTGGTGCAAAGATTATTCCTGCCTTCTCTGAAATAAAAACAACCTGCTGGCCAATTGGCAACTGATAACCAAAATGGTCCATATCCATTTCTGGCGTTATTTTCTTCAACAATGCTTTCAGCTGTTTTGTGTCCTCAAAAAAAGCAAGGCGCTTACCTTTTGTACGTTTCATATATAAAGGATAGGCACATTCGTAAGACTTCTTCAATGTAGCCTGTTGCTCATGCTTCTTGTCATAAATGGCTTTATTCGCGTTGAACACCACACCATTGATTTCCCAATCATTGTCAGCAAACTTTACAAGTGCTGTACAAAAATAAGAGCCTTTAAAGATGATGTCAGGATAAGCGTTCTTCATTTTAAACTCTTCGTCATTCGAGTTCTTCACCACAGCATATTCTGAATCAGCATCAATCACCTCAAACAAATCTTGCTGGCAATATTTTAGAGACCTTAGTTTTTCAGACTCCTCATGCATGTCATTTCCCAAATACATGTCAGCCAACCATAGATGGGCTTTTTCTGCCATTGGTCCTATCTCGCAATTCATGGAGAAAGAAGTTTCTGCATAGTAGGTTGATTCACTTTTGTTAAAATGCTCTAAGTAAGAGTCGACATATCTCTCAAACCTGTCTTCCGATAAAGGAGAGCAGAGAAGGTAGGAGCGACGAAGCCATATCAGCACATGCTTCAACTTGAAATAGTCGTTGGCCGTGTCAGGGTTATAAATGAAATGATGCAAAGCCCAGTTCTCTTCTACCTCATCATCCTCTGTAAGAACCTCCATAATGATGTTTGATGCGTTTTCCTGCATTGCTAAAGGATTGAGGAAACGGTCATCAAAATTTCTGGTCAAAACAAACCAGACCAACAGTTCCACTTCTTTTATGTTCACATCATTCTTGTCAAGAACATCAAAGTCGTCGAAGAATGGCAACGAGTGTGCATATTTGAGCAAGTGCTTACCCACAAATGCGTTCCATAGCCCGATGCCAGACATCTTGTCCTCATAGTAGATTGCCACATTGATGGCAATCTCTTTCTTCAGCTTGTCATCATTAGGCAAATTGATGTCCATGTCCTTCATTCTGTCATAAATACGATTTGCCACATCCACATACATGGGGCATGGCTGAATTCCAATGGGATAGTATGGAGAAAAATCGTAAGGGAAAATTGTTCGCTTCATTTCTGTATAACGGTTATTGGTGCTTATTTTTATCTCTTGGAGCCTGTTTGTTTGCCTTTTCAGACGCTCCATATCTCTGTTTTTGATTTATAATGCAAAAATAACACTTTTATCTGAATAAAAGCATAAACTCATCTTAAGCATAAACATCAGCATTAGCTTAAGTTGGAGCCGCAAGCGGGATAAAGAAAAACTATCAGCTTATTCCTAACAGCTCAATCTCGAAGACGAGGGTAGACCCTCCAGGGATGCCCGGCTGCGAGAACTTGCCGTAGCCCATAGAGGCGGGGATGTAGACCTCCCACTTGTCGCCTACACACATCTGCTGCATGGCAACAATCCAACCTTCTATGAGGTCGCACAGACGGATGGCAAGAGGGGCACCACCACGACTGCTGTCAAACTTCTTGCCGTTGATGGTGCGACCGGTGTAATGGGCCGTCACGATGCTACGCGGCGAGGGATGACGACCGTCGTTCACGCCTTCGCTCAACACCTTATAATAAACTCCACGAGGAAGGGCCTTCACGCCTTCCTCTTCTGCTTTTGCGGCAAGCCAGTCGAGGTTTGCCTTGGCATATTCTCTCTTGTTCATAATGATTTTTACCTGTTTTTATGTTTTCTGCCTTGGGTTATAAGACAAAGGGGGACAATCTTTATTTTTTATTCCTTATTATCTTCTCTTTCTTTTCTTTCTTATTTGTTCTTGCTTGCGGGTCTTGCTTGCGTTGTTTTAAAGACAATAGAGACAATAGGGACAATTTTTTCCTTCCTCTATTTTTCTTTTCCTTCTTTTTTACTTTATTCGTTCTTCCTTTATTCGTTCGTTCCTTCTTTTTATTTATTTATTTCCTTCCTTCTTTTTCCTTCCTTCTTTTCTTTTTTCTCCTTCCTTTATCTTTTGTCATTTCTCTTTTCTCTTTTCTCTTTTCCTTTATTTTGTATTCTTCCTAAAGCAAAACAGCTTGAGGATGGTGGCGGCTACGGGGGAGAGCACGCTGGCGGCAAGGGCGAAAGCAAAATAGCCATAATAGCGTTGAAGGCTACCAGAGTAGAGGCCTGTGAGGAAGAGCGACAGGAAGAGGAGGGCGATGCCGATAGAATAGAACGTGGGGCGGAATTTGCCGCAGCTGTAATAGGCAAGGAAGCTCATGAACGTTATCACGACGACGCCGATGGCGGCATGTGAGAGAAACACCCACACGTTGACAAAAGCAAGCGAAGAGGTGGCAATGTGGCTGAGCACCATGCCGGCGATGGCTGGCAGAAGGGAGGCTGCCGAGAAGGGCAAGAGAAGGCGGTGGAAAGGGTAACGCTTGAGAAGACGTAAGCAAAGGAGGGCGCCAATGGTCAAGCCAATGGTGCCTACGGTGCCAACGGTGAGGCCATACTCTTGGGGCGAGAGGCCGAGACCGCCACGGTGGGTGGAGTCGATGATGAACAGGGACGACACAACCCATGTGAGACCCTGAGGAAGCATGAAGAGCATGAAGAACATGGCGCCTATGCTTACAGAACGTTTGCCGAAGAACAGGCGCACGGCGCGGAGCAGCTCGTGCCTGTTGGCAAGGTTGTTGATGTCGGCATCGGATGAGGAGGGGCTGTTGCGTTTCCACACTTTAAGCAGGTGAAACACCCATAGAAGGCCGTAGAACATGGCTGCCACACGAAGAGTGGTGGCCCAGGCCGATTGGGGGTTGCGCGTTACAACCTCAATGTTGCCGGCAAACATGGTGAGGAAGCCCACGCAGAAGAGCAGGCTTACAGAATGGAACGCCACGAAGAGGGGGCGCAGAACGGTGGGATAGGGGTTGCACGTTATTTCTTTGTAAAGGCTCTCTGTTGACAGATTGTGGATGGTGGCTGATGTCGTGATGACGATGAGCATAATCATCGATTGTTGAAACCACAGGTCAGAAGCAACAGATTCTGACATGAGAAGCAAGGAAAGGGCAATGACCAGTTCGGTGGCAAGGAGCCACACGTCCTTGCTCCATCCCACGCGCCGGAGCAGCAGATGGCAAGCGGGGCGTATGATGACCCACGGAAGACATGCAAACGAGATGTTGAAAGCCACGGTAGAGTTGTTCAGACCGAAGCGTTTAAACATGACAGCCAACAGAAAGATTATGGCAAAGGGCACCCCATTGGCTATGCTCATGGTGGCAAGCCATAGGCGGTCGGTCCAATGGAGGTCTCTCCTTGAACCAACAGTTTGCTGACAATCGGTCTGTTGGCTGTCTGTTATCATAAAGATGTTGTGTTTTTATTTCTTTTCACCAACCTTCTTTCCGAAGTTGGGATCCACTTTAACGAAGTAGCATACAAGGATGGTGGCGGCGCAGCAGAGCATCGTCCACACGAAGAAGTGGCGATAGCCGATGGTCTCCTGGAGCCAGCCGGCACCCATGCCGGGGAGCATCATGCCGAGGGCCATGAAGCCGGTACAGATAGCGTAGTGTGATGTTTTGTGTTCGCCCTCTGAGAAGTAGATGAGGAACAACATGTAGGCGGTGAAGCCGAAGCCGTAGCCAAACTGCTCGATGAAGACACACAGGTTAACGATGAACAAAGAGTGATCCTGGAAATAGCTCAGATATACGAAGGTGAGGCAGGTGAGCGACATGCTCCAAGCCATGGGGTGCAGCCATTTCTTCAGACCGCCCTTGGCTGCCACGATGCCGCCAATGATGCCACCGAGCGTCAGACCAACGATACCCACGGTGCCATAAACAAGGCCCACCTCCTTGGTTGTGAGACCCAGACCGCCTTTCTCCAGCGGGTCGAGGAGGAACGGATTGATTAGCTTCACGAGCTGTGCCTCGGGCAGACGGTAGAGCAGCATGAAGAGAATGGCCACTAGGGCTTGCTTCTTGTGGAAGAACGCCTTGAAGGTGGCAAAAAACTCGTGCATGATGTTGCTTGCCGTTACGTTGGGCACGGGGTGGTCGCTGGCTGGTTTGGGCAGCACGGCGGTGTGGTAGATGGCGCATGCCAGGAAGAAAGCTGACAGGACGACGAACACCACGAGCCATGCAAACGGTATGTTGCCGCTCGACTCTTCGATAAAGCCGGCGAGGATGACGAGCAGACCCTGGCCTGCAACGGTGGCTATGCGGTAGAAGGTGCTACGGATGCCTACATAGAACGACTGTTCGTGCTCGGTAAGCGCATGCATATAATAGCCGTCGGCAGCGATGTCGTGGGTTGCCGATGAGAAGGCCACAAGCCAGAAGAAGGCGAGCGTGAGCCTGAAGAAGAAGGGGGTGGGGATGGAGAACGCTATGCAAGCAAAGGCGATGGCGATGGCCCACTGCATGGTGAGGGTCCACCAACGCTTGGTCTTGATGAGGTCCACGAAGGGGCTCCAGAAGGGTTTGATAACCCATGGAAGGTAAAGCCAGCCGGTATAGAGGGCGATGTCGGTGTTGGAGATGCCAAGACGCTTGTACATGATAACGGAGATGGTCATCACGGCAACGTAAGGCAGACCTTCAGCAAAATAGAGGGTCGAGATCCATGCCCACGGATTGATGTTCTTTAGTGATTTCATTGTTTACGGTTTTAGTTTTTTAGTAGACAACTGACAAGTGACGAGTAGACCAGGAAGTGGGCTGTGTGTGCCGACGGGGCTGACCGTCGGGCAACAGCGGCTTGGCTCCTTGTCTGCCCGTCACTCGTGTTATTGTCTGTTGTTACTTATACAGTTTTTTGAGATCGGCCGTACGATAGTAGTGCAGCAAGATCTGGTCATACTTATAGCCTTGAGCGCCCATCACAGCGGCACCAATCTGGCACAGGCCAACGCCATGGCCCCAACCGGCACCTATGAGTGTGAACTTCTGTGGCACGCCGTCCACAACGTCAGCCTTGTCGGTGACGAAGGCGCTGCTGTAGAGGTGTGACGTGCTCAGCACGCGGCGTATCTCAAGCTCCTTGCCGATGGTGAACGAGCGCTTGCTGCCCACAATCTTGAGCTTGCACAGACGACCGCTCTTGCCACGCTCCACGGGAACGAGGTCGAGGATGTCGCCAAGATCCATCTTCATCTTCTCGGTGATGAGGTCATGAAGCTCCTGCTGGGTGTACTCTACGCGCCAACGATAGAAGTCGGTGGTCTCCTGGTCGAAGTCGTTGAGCACCTGTGACAGGATGGTCTTGTCGTGGGTGTTGCAGAACGCGTCGGGCGCTGTGCGTATCCACTTGTCGGCCTCTGCCTCGACGGTGAGGTCAGGAATGGTGTCCTCGTCCTTCACGCCCTTGGCTGTGTCGCGCACGGCAAGGAGGTATGGCATCTTGATGTTCTCCCAACAATATTGATACTCCTCGCTCACACCGCCGCAGCTCTTGCTGAAACGGGCATCGCAGATGTCGCCTTCAGACATGAGCACCTCGCCACGCGTGGCTTCAATGGCCACGGCCACGTTGGGACTCGTCTCCTTGGTTATGCCCTGGTAGCGCTGGCAATGGTCGTCGGCACACACATCGAAGATGGTGTGGTCCTCGCGGTCGTACCAGCGTATGAGCTCATCGTCTTTCTTTATGAACGAGAAGAAATTGTTGGAACCCTCTTTGAGCTTGCGGCGCTTCTCTATCTGTGCGAGCAGCCAGCTGCGTGAGATGACCGAGTGGGCCTTGAGCAGTTCGAGGCTCGAGGTGGCACTCATTTCGCTTGAGATGACGCTCTCCAGATATTTCTCCACAGGCAGGTCGTTGATGGCGCAAATCTTGTCGGCCTCCACTACCAGACGTAGCGTGCCGAGGAAGGTCTGCGTCTCCTTGCGCTCCCAGTGGAAGTTGACGCCGATGGTCACGTCGTGAAGCGAGAAGGAGCAGTCGGGCGATGATGGATGGAACGTCAGTTCGCGATACTGGTTGCCGTTCCACATGATGCCGCCTTCGCAAAACTCAACGGTCTGCTCGCCAACGATGCTTTCGCCCTTGGCTGTGTAAGGCTTGTTGAGGGCGAACGAAATTTTCTCGCCGCTCACGATGCCTACCGACACGTTGGGCTCCTTGCCGTTCATGGGCAGCTCCTCCGTGCTCTCGCTCTGGCACAAGGCTTTAACCTTGGCAGCAATTGCTTCGACAGCGGCTTCGCTCACGCCACATTCGGCGATGATGGCCTGTGCCTGCTCTCCTGTCAAGCCTTCAAAGTCGGCAGGACGGGGTGTGATGAGCATGCCTGACATGTCGAGCGCTCCCGGGCTTACGAGCACCTTGCGGCTCTCGTCTTCCTCGAAGTAGCAGTCGGGACGGTGCTTGGCGCGCGGTATGACAACAATGACGAACTCGTCGTTCTGTCGCCATGCCACGATGTTCATCATCGGCTCGGTCTCGTCTTCGCGTTGAGGCATAGAGGCGTAAACTTTCTGGAACGCCTTCACGCCTGCCTCCTGTGAGTGGCTCACGATGGCAATGGCTCCTGTCACGAAGCCGTGTACCACCGAGATGGTGGCATCGCCGTCGGTGAACACCTCTTCAAGGTTGCGGCTCAAGCGTTGCCAACCGCTCTGCAGGGGCACGATGCCGCTTGTACCTGCTTGCAGATGCATGTGGTCGGGTGCCGATGCTCCACACTTGGGACCATTGTAGAACACCATGAGCTCGGGATACTCGGTGAGCACCTTGTACATCTCGCCAATGTGTTCCTTGATGCTCTGCGGTGTGTGGCTGTTGTTGGGAATCGTGAAGTGGGTGGGCAGGATGGGGAACGGGTTCACCAACAGCGTGAAATCGTTGTCGATGTGTACCTCGATCTGCTGCTCTGGACGATTCTCGGCGCAGAGGAAGCAACGACGCTTCTTAAGAGTGGCTTGGTCTATTTTGGCTCCCGTCGATACCATACGGGCTGGGTTGAATTGTAGCCTGATTGTGTTCTCGCCAACTGAGAGGTCACGAGTCTTCACATTCTGCAAGTCGCGGAAGTGTTGCCGTGCATCATCCCAGGTCTCCAGCTGGCGGTTAAAAAAACGTTGCAGCGAGCTGTCGTCGCTGTTGTCTTTACCGTTGTGCATGTTCTGGCGTGCAAGCACCTCCATTGTGCGCAGACGGTCCTTATACAGGTTGTTAGAGTTGGTCTTCTCAATGCTCAACGAAGCGTCGCTGTTTCCACCCCAACGGCGGCAGCAGTAGAGCTCATCGTAGATGCGGCCGATGCGATACTTGCGGCTGAACATCAGTCCGAGAGCATAATCCTCACCATAGCTGGTGTTGGGGAAATGGATCTGGCGGAGCAACGGTGTGAAGAAGGCGCGGGGAGCGCCGAGACCGTTGATGCGGAGCGCGTTGTTGGGACCGTTCTGGTCTGTCCACTCCTTGTGGTCGATGAGACCCGGAGGAAGGGTGTTGAGGTCGAAGTCGCAGATGCGGTAGCTGCCCACAATCATGGCTGCCTTCTGCTCGTGGAACGCTGCAACGATGGTTGCGAGTGTGTTCTCTGACGAGTAGATGTCGTCGCTGTCGAGCTGCACGGCGAAACGTCCGCAGCGGTTGTCGCTGATGGCCACGTTCCAGCATCCGCCAATGCCGAGGTCTGTGCGCTCGGGAATGATGTGTACGAGGTGCGGATTGGTCTTTTCCAGCTCGTTCAGGATGTCAGTTGTGCCGTCGGTTGAATGGTTGTCGACAACGATGACGTTGAACTTGAAGTCGCACTTCTGGCTGAGGGCCGACTTAACGGCGTCGGCTACGGTCTTGACGCGGTTGAAGACGGGAATCACGATAGATGCCTCGTTCTCAAACTGTTGCTCTTCGAAGTTGGGGTTGAGATATTTGGTGGTGTCTACGATGGCACCAATGGTGTCGAGGTGACGTGTCACAGCCTGCTCCATCTCGATCTGCACCTCGCGGTTGCGCGGGTTCACATAGTCGAACTGCTTGGCGCCGCTCAGACGTGTGTCGAGCTCGATCTCTGTGTAAAGATACTCGTCGATGTGAAACAGCTGGCCCTTGCGGCTGAGGAACAGACGCAGGTCATAGAAACCGGCAAACTTGTAGTCGACGGGGGCGCTCTCTGCCCACTCCTTCATAAGGTCGGTCTTGATGAGAACCACCTGTCCGAAGTCGAAGTCGTCGCGCAAGCTACCCCACTGGTAGTCGATAACTGGATGCTTTGTGGTCTTTCCGTCGGCGATGGTGTAATGGTCTGAATAAACCATTGCTGCATCGGAGTCGTGAGCCACGCGGAGCATACGTTCAAGGGCATAGTAGCCCAGCTGCATCTTGGTGGGTTTGAGGCTCAGGAGCACATACTCGGCTTCTGCCTGACGTGCAATGTCGAGCATCGATTTGGTTGACGTAACGTTGTCTACAATAGTCTGGGTGCAGTTTTCTGCTGCCATTTCGGCTGTCACCAGAAGATAAACGTGCTGAACGGTTTTGCTACGTTCGAGCTCTTGTAACAATTCCTTGCTTGTCGAAAGGTCGTCACAGGGTAAGAAACAATCAATTTTTCCCCTCATTGTTTTTTAATAAATGGTTTTTAAATATTCTCAGTCAGTGGTTTTTCTGCATACGAACAGGATTGTTTTGGTCCGTATGGCACTACTTTTGTGCAAAGTTAAGATAAAAATCGCTATGCGCGAAAGAAAAACGCATTTATTTTAAAATAATCTTAAACCCAAATCGGTTATTAGGCCGTTTTATGTGTTATTTTATAACTGCTTGCAGTCTTTTGTTTTTTATAAGGTGTCTTTTGTTTGTTTTTAATTCGCAATAGCTCGCTATTGCTCATTAAAAGCCAAACAAAATCCATTCTTCTAAAAATCCAAAATCCAAGCAAGCCCTAACGACCGATTTGGGTTGAATAAAATATCTGGTATGTGTTGAAAAAAAACGAATAATAAAATTAAATGTGATTATTAATTGGAAAAACAAACAAAAAACGACAAGAGAGGTGAAAAGGACTATTTTGATTAAAATTGTCTTTCGGCAATTTTATAGTTGGTCGCCTTTTCCTCTTTTGTCGTTTTTCTCGCTTCTTTATGCTTTGTCGTGTTCAAAAAAACTATCGGTTTTTGCTGCTTTTCAAAACCGTTTGGCTTTGTTCTGATAGCTTCTTATTGCTTTTCTATTATTTTCATGCCTTCTTCCACAGCTTGCATGTTAAGCGGAATGAGGCCATGATGACGTTCGGGCAGCGACTTGAACAGGGCGCTGTGCAAACCTTCGGTGCTCACCACGGGGCAGACCTTGAGCAGACCGCCGAGCACTATCATGTTAAAAACCTTGGCGTTCTTCATGTCGGCTGCTTTGTCCATGGCGTCTATGCGGTAGACGTTGATGTCCTTGCGGGTGGGTGGATTGATGATGCCGTAGCCGTCGTAGATAAGGATGCCGCCGGGTTTAACCTTCGGCTCAAACTTCTCCAGTGATGGCTGGTTGAGCACGATGGCCACGTCGTAGCGGCTGAGGATGGGCGACGAGATGCGCTTGTCGCTTACAATCACAGTTACGTTGGCTGTTCCACCGCGCTGCTCGGGGCCGTAGGCTGGCATCCAGGTCACCTCTTTGTCTTCCATGAGTCCTGAGTAGGCCAGAATTTTGCCCATGGACAGAACGCCTTGACCGCCGAATCCTGAAATAATTATCTCTTTCTTCATAGCTCTGTCGTGTCTTTTAAGTCGCCCTTAGGGTACTGTTTGAACATGTTTTCCTCCATCCATTTGTTTGCTTGCACAGGTGAGAGCTTCCAACCGCTGTTGCAGGTCGACACAAACTCTACCAATGACGAGCCCTTACCTGCCATGGATGCCTCAAAGGCTTTGCGCACGGCTTTCTTGGCTTGGCGTATGGCGCTGACGGTCTCCACGCTCTGACGTGTGACGTAGCAGGTGCCGCGCAGCTGGGCAGCCAGCTCGGTGATGTTGAGCGGGTAGCCGTGGAGCTCTGGTGTGCGCCCGTAGGGACAGGTGCTCGTCTTCTGACCGAGCAGGGTGGTGGGGGCCATCTGGCCGCCGGTCATGCCGTAGATGGCGTTGTTGATGAATATGAGCGTTATGTTCTCGCCTCTGTTGAGGGCGTGAATGCTCTCGCATGTGCCTATGCAGGCGAGGTCGCCATCGCCCTGATAGGTGAACACCAGACGGTCGGGCCAAAGGCGCTTGACAGCTGTGGCGAGTGCTGGCGCACGGCCGTGGGCTGCTTCTTGCCAGTCGATGTCGATGTATCTGTAGGCAAAGACGGCGCAACCCACAGGACTGATGCCCACGGCTTTCTCCTCCATGCCCATTTCTTCAATAACTTCTGCTACAAGCTTGTGGACAACGCCGTGTGAGCATCCAGCACAATAGTGCATGGGTGTGTCGTTCATGAGCGTCGGCTTCTTGTAGACAATGTTTTCAGGTGATATTATGTCGTTCATAACAGTTTCTCCTTTATTGCTTTTACAATCTCTTCAGGCTCGGGCACGATGCCGCCCAATCGTCCGAAATGTTCAACAGGCTCCTCGCCGTTCACCGACAGACGCACGTCTTGGATCATCTGTCCGGCGTTGATCTCGGCAACGAGAACACCGCGTTTGCCGTGTGCTGCCTCTGCAATCTGCTTCTCGGGGAATGGCCACAGGGTGATGGGGCGGAACAGTCCGGCCTTTATGCCTTCCTCGCGTGCCAGCTCGATGGCTTTCTCTGCGATGCGTGCTGCGCTGCCGAACGCCACGATCATGATGTCGGCATCGTCGAGCTCTATGGTCTCGTAGCGCACCTCGCGTTCCTTTATTGTGCGGTATTTCTCCTGAAGATGCAGGTTGCGCTGTTCCATGGCCTCAGGCATAAGCTCCAGCGAGGTTATGATGTTGGGCTTGCGGTCGCGTGTGCGGCCTGTCGATGCCCAAGGACATTCGCGAATGACCTCTTCCTCTGTGCGGCGGGGTTTCTGCTCAGGCAGCACCACCTTCTCCATCATCTGTCCGATGACACCGTCGCTAAGAATCATTGCGGGGTTGCGGTAACGGAACGCCAAGGTGAAGGCAAGGTCCATGAAATCGGCCATCTCCTGAACCGAGTTGGGGGCAAGGACAATGACGTTGTAGTCGCCATTGCCGCCACCGCGTGTGGCTTGCAGATAGTCGCTCTGTGAGGGCTGGATGGTTCCTAAGCCGGGACCGCCGCGCTGCACGTTCACAAACACGCCGGGAAGCTCCGCCCCTGCCATGTAGGCAATGCCTTCTTGCATGAGGGCGATGCCGGGGCTTGAAGACGATGTGAACACGCGCTTTCCTGCTCCTGCTCCGCCATAGATCATGTTTATGGATGCCACCTCGCTCTCTGCCTGTAGCACCACCATGCCGGTGGTCTCCCAAGGCTTGAGCTTGGCCAGCGTCTCGAGCACCTCGCTCTGAGGGGTGATGGGGTAGCCGAAATAGCCGTCGGCACCACATCTTATTGCGGCATGGGCGATAGCCTCATTGCCTTTCATCAACATTACTTCTTTTTCTGCCATGATGTTGTCTAATCCTCCATTCTTTTCTTGTAGACGGTTATGCAACCGTCGGGACATACGATGCCGCATGAGGCACAGCCTATACAATCGTCAGGGTTTACCGCCACGACGTACGGATAGCCATGAATGTTTACATTTTTCTGAGCCAGCGCGATGACATCTTTCGGACAGGCTTCAACGCAGAGCGCACAGCCCTTGCACCGATCGGTATTCACGACGATGGCACCTTTAAATTTTCCCATTCTTATTTGTTGTTATGTTTTTATTGGCGCTGACGGCATAATGGCCGTCAGCGCCAACTGTTGTTTGTTGTCAGGGGTTGTAAATGTCTTTGCAATAGTAGCCAAGGATGTTGTCGAGCATCTGCTTGGCATGGACCGCTGGCGAGTTGGGGTCAAGGCTTATTGCCTCAAGGTAGCAGTCGATGGCGTGTTGCCAGTCGCCGCGCTGTCTGTACTCGTTGCCTTTGCGGTAATAATGGTCGGCAGTCAGTGGGTTGCCGTTGCTTATGTCCTCTCTATTGTGGCTGATTTTTTCGTTCATCTCCTTGATGTCTTTGCTCATCTCCTTGATGTCCTTGCTTGTCTTGCAGCGTGTTCTTTACTTGTAAAACTCGTGTTTGCCAGCCGACAGTGTGTTCTTCATGAGCGAGCAGATGGTCATGGGACCAACGCCGCCAGGCACGGGTGTGATGAATGAGCAATGGGGTGCAACGTTCTCGAAGTCGACATCGCCAGACAGACGGAAGCCGCTCTTGCGTGAGGCATCAGGCACGCGGGTGGTGCCTACGTCAATGATGACGGCACCTTCCTTTACCATGTCGGCAGTGACGAAGCCGGGGCGGCCGATGGCTGCAATGATGATGTCGGCTTCACGACACTCTTGCTTCAGGGTGGCAGAGTGGGAGTGGCACACGGTGACCGTGGCGTCGCCATATTGCTTCTGCATCATGAGCTGTGCCATGGGCTTGCCCACGATGTTGCTGCGTCCGAGCACCACACATTTCTTTCCCGAGGTGGGGATGTTGTAGCGGCGCAACAAGGTGAGGATGCCAAGCGGGGTGGCTGATATGAAGCAAGGCAGACCGATAGCCATGCGTCCCACGTTTACCGGGTGGAAGCCGTCAACATCTTTGCGATAGTCGATGGCCATGATGACCTTCTGCTCATCGATGTGCTTGGGGAGAGGCAGCTGCACGATGAAGCCGTCGACATCGCTGTCGCGGTTCAGGCGATCCACACACTGGAGCAGCTCGTCTTCGGTCACATCGTCCTCGTAGCGTATGAGTGTCGACTTGAAGCCACACTGCTCACATGCTATGACTTTGTTTTTGACGTATGTCTCTGAGCCACCGTCGTGGCCAACCAGCACCGCTGCGAGATGAGGCTGCTTGCCTCCACCGTCAACGATGGCTTTTACCTCGGCGGCAATTTCCTGTTTTATGGCTGCCGCTGTTGCCTTTCCGTCTATCAACTGCATATATTAGATCTTTTTGCTTCGTTATTTTATAAATATGTGTGGCTCGACTTAGAATTTAGGCATTCCGGGCATGCCCTTCATCTTGCCCATCATTCCTGCCATCTTTGCCATCTGGCTACCTGTCACCATCTTCATCATCTTGCGGGTCTGGTCAAACTGCTTGATGAGGCGGTTGACCTCTTGCAGGTTGGTGCCGCTACCCTTGGCGATGCGCTGACGACGGCTCTGGTTCAGAATTTCGGGGTTGGTGCGCTCCTTGGGAGTCATGCTCTTGATGATGGCCTCAATGCCCTTGAAGGCGTTGTCGTCGATGTCGACATCCTTGATGGCTTTGCCCACGCCGGGAATCATTGATGCAAGCTCCTTGAGGTTACCCATCTTCTTTATTTGCTCAATCTGTCCGAGGAAGTCGTTGAAGTCGAACTTGTTCTTCTGAATCTTCTTCTGAAGTTTCTTTGCCTCTTCCTCGTCAAACTGCTCCTGGGCACGCTCAACAAGACTTACGATGTCGCCCATGCCGAGGATGCGGTCTGCCATACGAGAGGGGTGGAACACGTCGAGCGCTTCCATCTTCTCGCCTGTGCCGACAAACTTGATAGGCTTGGTCACCACGGTGCGGATAGAAAGGGCTGCACCGCCGCGGGTGTCGCCGTCGAGCTTGGTGAGAACCACGCCGTCGAAGTTGAGACGGTCGTTAAACTCCTTGGCTGTGTTGACAGCGTCCTGGCCCGTCATGGAGTCGACCACGAACAGGGTCTCGTCGGGGTTGAGGCTCTCTTTCAGTCGTGCAATCTCGTCCATCATCTGCTCGTCAACAGCCAGACGGCCGGCGGTATCGACGATGACCACATCGTAGCTCTTGGCCTTAGCTTCTTTCACGGCGTTGGCGGCGATGGCGCACACGTCCTTGTTGCCCTCTTCGGTGTAGACAGGCACACCAATCTGTGCGCCCACAACCTTGAGCTGTTCGATAGCGGCAGGCCACGAGTAAGGGGTTCTTGTGCTGCTTCTGCTTGAGAAGGTTGGCAAGCTTGCCACTGAACGTGGTCTTACCCGAACCTTGCAGACCGCTCATCAAGATGATGGCAGGACGGCTTGTGAGGTGCAGATCGGCAGCTTCGCCACCCATCAGCTCGGCCAACTCGTCGTGTACGATCTTGACCATCAGCTGGCTTGGCTTTACAGCTGTGAGCACGTTCATGCCAAGGGCTTTCTTCTTCACCGTGTCGGTGAAGTTCTTGGCCACCTTATAGTTGACGTCGGCGTCGAGCAATGCACGGCGCACATCCTTCAGTGTTTCTGCTACGTTAATCTCGGTGATTTTTCCCTCACCTTTCAATATCTTGAAACTGCGCTCCAGTCTGTCGCTTAAGTTCTCGAACATATCTTAATTTTGTTGTTTTGTTGTATTGTTAATGATTCTATTTTTCTTCTTTTTTCTTTTAAATCATGCAAAAGTAGCTATTAAATAATGAAAAAAAGCAATTGTTGGGGTCTATTTAATGTATTTTAAAACACTTTTAAGGAAAAATGCGCACATGTATATTGTGTGTGCAATGTTTTCATTACTCTTTTTCGAGCATAGTCTTTGTTGCTTTGTTTAAAATTGTTTGAAATAATTTCGATGATAGATTTTAAGTTAATAAATGTTTGTTTTTTTTGTTATTACAAAAAAAATGTTTAAAATTGTAGCCTAATAATCCTAAACAAAAGCGCTGGCATGGAAAAGGAAGCGATGTGCATCTTGAAGCAACGGTGAAGAGCATCTTGAAGCAACGGTGATGAGCATCGCCGACATGTGAGCAGATAAACGGGTAAAAAAGAAAAATTTATAAATATGGCTTTAATAAATGTTCGCGAGGTCTATCCTAATGTTTTTCTTGGCTTGTGGCAAACTACGGAAACTGTTGACGAGTTTTTCGGCACATACGGTTTTCTCGAACCTTATCGTCAGCATGTAGAGACCTCTTTTAAAAATGATGGACGCAAGAAAGAGTTTCTTGCCATCCATGCCTTGCTACACGAGATGCTGGCAATATGCGGAAAACCTCATGGAGCAAGGCAGAGCAAGGGTTTGCAGGACCAGAGCAAGGCTTCACAGGACCAGAGCAAGGCTTCACAAGGCTTGCCTGTTGCTGATGTTCCAATGATTGGTCACGCTGCTTCGGGGCAGCCGTTGCTCAGGGGCTATCATGTGGGTGTGACGCACACGAAGGGTTATGCTGCTCTTATGTTGTCGAAGAGCTGTGATGTGGCGTGCGACATAGAGCATTTCAGCGATAGGGTGGAACGCATAAAATCGAAATTCTTACGCAAAGATGAGAAGGCTGATGATCTTGACTCGTTGCTTGTCCACTGGTGTGGCAAAGAAACCGTCTATAAGCTCTTTCCTGAAGACAACCTTCAGTTCTCGCAGATGCGTGTAGGACCGTTCAGCACCATGAGCGATTGGGCTTGTGAGGTTGAGAACATGAAGCGTGGGGAGAAGGTGCGTGTCGACTTTGAGCTAACCATGCAGTTTGTCCTTACCTATGCGTTCAGAAAGCGAACGTTGCCACGAGCGGCAGGTGGTCGCTAAAACCGTTGCGGTAGACAGGGCCGAGGAAATTGCGTCGTGGCTTAGTGCCGCCATATTTCTCGTCGGGTTCGGTGAGGAAAGAGGCATCGTTGATGTGGCAACCTCGCGTCTTCTTTATAACCGCCGGGCTAACAAGGATGTGGTCTAAGCTGCCCCAGGCTCCTTGGTAACGGTAGGTGCCTTTTGCCCCATGCCGACCGCGGGCATTGGCCGACAGGTCCACAAGGCCGTGGGAGAGCATAGCGTCCATAGTCTTCTCGCCACTGTACATGTTGAAATCGCCAGCCACGATAATCATGGCATCGTGCGCCACCTTATTATATATTGAGTCGACCATCGCGCCCAACTGCCTGGCTGCTTGCCAACGGTATGGGCGCGATGCTTTCTCGCCACCGCGACGGCTTGGAAAATGTGCCGCGATGACATGCAGGGTGTCGCCGCTTGCTACCACGCCTTTGGCGTAGAGCAGATCGCGCGTTGGGCGCATGCCTTTTATTGTGTCCACCCGCACGGCATGGCTGCTCAAGAGCCGGAACGTGAAGGGAGAATAAAGCAATGCCACATCAATGCCACGGCGGTCGGGAGAGCTGGTCATTACATACTCGTAGCGTGCTCCTCTCAACAGGGAGCGGCATGTGAGGTCGTGCAGAACGGTGTCGTTCTCTACCTCGCAGAGCACCGCCATGTCGGGAATGGTCAACGAGGCCGAGTCGGCACACGACAAGATGGTCTGCCCCGTGCGGTCCAGCTTCTTCCAATAGTGCGATTTCGTCCAATGGTAACTGCCGTCGGGGGTAAACTCGGTGTCCTCCTTGCCAATGTCGTGCATATAGTCGAAGAGGTTCTCACAGTTGAGCTCCACAAATGTGAAGAGGTTAATTAAAAGTAATGTCAGCATCATGGCTGCAAATTTAAGCAAAAGCTGTTTAGTTAGGGTGTTTTGGCAGTCCTTTTTTGTTGGATTTTGTTGAATTGGCTTGTAAAATGCTCTTTTTTACTGAAAAACGCCCGATTATTGAGAAAATATTTGGAGATTATGAGTTTTTTTTATTCCTTTGTAAACGTCTAAAGTAACAAAACTAAGTTTTTTTGAAAAGGTAAAAAATAAAATCTTTAAGTTAATGAAAAAAATATTTACTTTGTTTGCTGGCCTCATGGCCGCTGCAACACTTTCTGCACAGACTGTGCTTGAAAGCAAAACTTTCGACAACGTCTACATAGGTATAAACGGTGGCCTTGCTACCAAGGCTACAGGTCATGCATGGCTGAAGGACATGAATCCTAACGTTGGTCTGCGCATTGGCCGCAACTTCACTCCTGTGTTTGGCTTGGCAGCTGAGAGCAACGTTTATTTCAAGAATACCAACGGCCACACCACAGGTACGGTCGTTAACGGCATGAACACCTCGTTGCTCGGTACAACAAACCTCACCAACCTGTTTGGTGGATACAAGGGCGAGCCTCGCTTGTTTGAGCTCACAGCCCTCTATGGCTTGGGCTGGGGACATGTGTTCGGTCATCCCACAAAGGCTTACAAGGCAGACATGCTGACCTCTAAGGCTGCTCTCGACTTCGGCTTTAACCTCGGTCAGAAGAAGGCATGGCAGCTCTACATCGAGCCTGCAATGATTTGGGCTCTTAACGGCAATGGCTATCAGGGAGTGAAATATGACGTGAACCGCGCTTCTTTCCAGCTCAACGTGGGACTGGTTTACAAGTTCAAGAACTCTAATGGCTCACACAACTTCGTGGTTGCACAGCTCCGCGACCAGGCTGAGATCGATGCTCTCAACGATCAGATTAACGACCTTCGCGGTGAACTCGCTGGCAAGGATGACGAGATGGCAGCCAAGGATCGTCAGATCGCTGAACTGAAGCAGCAGCTTGCCGACTGCCAGAACCAGACCACAACGGCATGTGAGAGATTGCAGCCTGTTGTAATCTTCCGTCAGGGCAAGAGCACAATAGACCGCGCACAGTATGCCTCTATCGAGCTTATCGCTAAGTATATGAAGGACAATCAGGATGCCAAGGTTGAGATCAAGGGCTATGCTTCTCCTGAGGGTTCAGCTAAGTTTAACCAGAAGCTGTCTCAGGCTCGTGCCAATGCTGTGAAGAAGGCTCTCGTTAAGCGTTACAATATCTCTGCCGACCGCATTGAAGCCAAAGGCATGGGTGCCACCAACAAGCTCTCTGAGCGTGTCGAGTTTAACCGTGTGGCAACATTCAGCAACAATGCCAACTAATGTTTTGTTCTGTCGCCCTGTGACAACAAGACAATAAGCATACAAGGCTCCAGCTATGCATATATAAGATATGTGTGGCTGGAGTCTTTTTTTTATTGCTTGCTGCGATAATCTTTATTTGCTGCTTTTATAGACCAATGGCTCCCCGATGCTCGTTTTGCACAAATATGCATTTTGTAAGCCCTTTTGTTCTTTCAAATTGTTATAAAACGTGCTCAATGGGTTACAAATTGTGCATATTTGTGAAAAATGAATCAAAATTTGTTGGCAATTAAATAAAAACTAATTATCTTTGCATCCTAATAAGGCGAAAGAGCGACAAATTGTATAAACAAGTATGACATTCTTATCGTTTTGTAACAGGATAAAAATAAACTAACGACATATGTGGAGGCCATGACGGCCGACACACAATAAAAAGAAAAGAACATGAAACATCAGTTGAGAAGTGCCGTCTGTACCGAAGGACGACGAATGGCGGGAGCCAGGGCCCTATGGGTGGCCACAGGAATGAAGCGTGAACAGTTTGGAAAACCAATCATTGCTGTCGTCAACTCGTTCACTCAGTTTGTGCCGGGACATACCCATCTGCATGAGATCGGCCAGATCGTGAAAAAGGAGATAGAGGCCATGGGATGCTATGCTGCCGAGTTCAACACTATCGCAATAGACGACGGCATTGCTATGGGGCACGATGGCATGCTCTACTCGCTTCCTTCACGCGACATCATTGCCGACTCAGTAGAATATATGGTTAACGCCCACAAGGCCGATGCCATGATTTGCATTTCCAACTGTGACAAGGTGACACCAGGCATGCTTATGGCTGCCATGCGTCTTAACATCCCTGCCGTGTTCTGCTCTGGCGGACCGATGGAGGCAGGACGTTGGCGCGGCGAGAACGCCGACCTCATAACGGCCATGATCAAAGGTGCCGACCCATCGGTAAGCGATGCAGAGATGGCAGAGATTGAAGGCTGTGCTTGTCCTGGCTGCGGTAGCTGCTCAGGCATGTTCACTGCCAACTCTATGAACTCGCTCACAGAGGCCATTGGCTTTT
>ENA-ORRQ01000830-ORRQ01000830.1-human-gut-metagenome-genome-assembly--contig:-NODE-830-length-27300-cov-10.399413_pt1 | contig 27300 bp, 24 predicted proteins | sample MGYA00242177_ERZ509138 | MGnify/ENA primary metagenome ERZ509138 (study PRJEB26280, sample SAMEA2338628) | human gut metagenome | biome: human gut; feature: human-associated habitat; material: faeces... | reverse complement strand
GAATATCCCACGTTCCTATGTGACAGCGGCTGGTGAACGGCTGGGGCAATGGGTCGCAAGCCAGCAATGGGCGTACCCGAAAGGAAAGCTGACAGACGAGCAGGTCGAACGTCTCAATCGTATCGGAATGTACTGGGGCAACCGTAATGACCGCCAGTGGAACGAAGGGTATCAGGAAGCTAAACGCTATTTTGATGCACACGGCGACCTGAATATCCCGGCAGAATATGTGTCACCGAACGGATACAACCTTGGCAATTGGGTCAAACGGCAGCGGTATACCCGCCATAATCCTGAAAAAAGCTGCGCTGTTCTGACAGAGGAAAGGATTGCAAAGCTGGATGAGATTGGGATGAGCTGGGAAACCAGAAATCCGAAATCTCAAAAATCATGTCTCAATTTAAAAGAAAATGCAGAACCTGCAAAAGCAGGATGATAGTGTGAGGAAAATATAGTGTGAGGAAAATATGGAAGAATTGAATTACCACGTTGATTTTGGACCGTTTTATGTTCATTTGACCCAGAAGCAGAAACGATACCTTGCGGTGAGGTCTGTAATTGACCGCATTCTGGCGGCGCTGGCGCTGATTGTACTTTCCCCTTTGTTTTTGGTGGTGAGCGTTGCACAGAAGATCAGCGCACCGGACGAACCAATTTTCTTTTTACAAAAGCGGGTAGGCAGAGGCGCACATTGCTTTAATATCATCAAGTTCCGGACGATGAAGAGTTCTGCGCCGAAGAATGTGGCAACTGGTGATCTGGAAAGTCCAGAGACGTACATTTCCCGACTGGGACGTTTTCTACGAGACACCAGCATTGATGAACTGCCACAGTTGGCAAACGTTGTTCGTGGAGAAATGAGCTTGATTGGCCCTCGTCCGCTGGTGTATACGGAACGTGAGATTCGTTTTCTGCGGCGTTGGTACGGCGTGTATCAGGTGACGCCGGGTATTACCGGCTGGGCGCAGGTCAACGGCCGGGACACGGTGGATGTGTACGACAAAGTCTACTATGACCGGGAATACGTCCAGAATGTTAGCCTGAAATTTGATCTGAAAGTCATTTGGAAAAGTATTCAGGTCGTATTAGGTCGAAAGGGCGTTGTGGACGGAAAAATTGACCCGGAGTTCCGGAGGGAGAGTATTGTGCTCCTGCGAGAGAGTAGGCTGGTGTCGGTAGATGATACAAATTGCGAAACGAAAAAAATACAAATGGTGTGAGTGAAAGATGCGAATTGTTTTAGTTGCAAACGATACTACTTTTATCTATAATCTGCGCCGGGAAATTTTGAAGGGCTTGATTGCAGAAGGACACGAGGTGTCTGTAATGTGTCAGGTGCTCCAGTTTAAGGAGGAGCTCGAGCAGATGGGGTGCGGTGTTATCGATATCGAGACCGCACGGCAAGGAAAGAATCCTTTTAAGGACATCGTTCTCTTCCGGAAATACTATCAGGCGTTAAAAAGGCACAAACCGGATGTGATGCTGGGAAATAATATCAAGCCGAACGTTTATGCAGGGCTGGCCTGTCAGATGTTAAAAATCAAGTACATCCCCAACATTACCGGTCTCGGCACTCCGGTGGAAAACCCCGGCCCTTTGCAGGCGTTGACGACCCGGCTTTACAAGATGGGTGTGGCCGGTGCAAGCTGCATCTTTTTCCAGAACAGTGAAAACCAGCGCTTCTTTGAAACGCACAAGATGATGCCGAAGCATGCGAAGATCCGGTTGTTGCCGGGTTCCGGCGTGGATCTGGAGAGCCATCCGGCGTTCCCGTATCCGGAAGGCGAGACGGTACATTTCCAATTTACGTCCCGTATTTTAAAGGAAAAGGGCATTGACCTGTACCTTGCTGCGGCCAAACGGATCCATGCAGAGTACCCCAACACGGTGTTCCATATCTGCGGGGGCTGTGACGATCCTGCCTACGAAGAGATCTTGAAGCAGGCACAGGAAGCTGGAGATGTGGTCTATCATGGCCAGCAGAAGGATATGATCCCGTTCCTGAAACAGGCAAGCTGCATCGTACATCCGTCCTACTATCCGGAGGGAATGAGCAACGTGCTTCTGGAGGGGGCGGCCAGCGCCCGGCCTATCATCGCCACAGACCGTGCAGGCTGTCGGGAAACGGTGGAAGATGGAGTGACTGGATTCCTGATTCCCATTCAGGATGAGGAAGCTCTAGTCCATGCACTGGAACGGTTTATGCAGATGACGCCAGAGCAGCGGAAAGCCATGGGTCTGGCTGGTCGTGCAAAAATGAAACGGGAATTCGACCGAAAGATCGTGGTGAAAGCGTATTTGGAAGAAATCCAAGCCATTGAGGGATGAAATAATGGACTATAAGAAGATAATAAAAAGCCGTGCGGTACGGATTCGAATCATGCAGGCACTTAGTTTTGTTCCGGATAAAACTATGCTGGGGATACAGTACCGCATTAAAATGGGACGAAAGTTAAATCTGAAAGATCCGAAACGCTATACGGAAAAATTGCAGTGGTACAAACTGTATTATCGGGATCCGTTGATGGCGCAATGTGTGGATAAGTATGAAGTGCGCAAATATGTGGAAAGCTGTGGATTGGGCAATATCCTTAACGAATGCTATGGGGTATATGAGACTCCGGATGAGATCGATTTTGACAGCTTGCCAGATCAGTTTGTTCTAAAAGATACGCTTGGCGGTGGAGGAAACGGTGTAATTATCTGCAGCGATAAATCCACGTTGGACATTCCGCAGGCAGTCAAAACGATGCGCAACTGGGTCAAACCTGTGTCGGGAAAACATCCCGGACGTGAATGGGTCTATGACCAGAGGAAAAATCGGGTCATCATTGAAAAGTATATTCCTTCAGACTCCGACAAGGGCGGGCTGATCGACTATAAATTCTTCTGCTTCAATGGGAAAATTGCTTATGTGTATGGCATAGCAGACCGAAGAGTAGGCCAAAAAGCTGGGCTTGGTATTTTTACGCCAGAATTTGAGCTGCTGCCGTATACACGTCTTGATGAAAAGCCGTTGGAGAGAACCTTGGAAAAACCGGACAACTACGAGCAACTTAAACAGGTAGCAGAAAAACTGGCTGCGCCGTTTCCACACGCGCGAATTGACCTGTATGACCAGTACGGGAAAATTTTGTTTGGAGAAATCACGTTCTTCGATGGAAGCGGATATATGAAGTTCGGACCGGATGAATTTGATTTTATGATGGGCGAAAAGTTCATTTTGCCATCTAGAAATTGAGGAATGTTATGAAAATTGCTTTCTTGGGAGATACAGCATTTATTGGAAAGTATTATCCAATGGATGGTGCAATGGAAGATATAAAAAAAAGGTTTTGCCATATAAAGGATTTGCTTTCTGATTGTGACTATGTAGTGGCGAATATTGAAACGGCAATCACGAAAAAAGAAGTTACGAATGAGTTTAAAACACTTGCATTACGTACAGATCCAAAATGTGTTGAAATTTTGTCTTATTTGGGTGTTAATATTGCGTGTATTGCAAATAATCATATATATGATTACGGCGTAAAGGCTGTTGAAGAGGCTGTAGCTGTCCTGAATGAAGCAGGAATTCAATGTATTGGATTAGACAATCAAAGTTTTCTTGCGGAAAAAGATGGAGACAAAGCATGGCTTGGTGCATGGTGTTGCTATACAACTAATGCGTGGCATTACTCGGCAGCTGGGAAAAGTGGGCGGCTTAATACACTTTCCTTTGAGAACTTGAAGAAACATATTTTGCAGGCGAAGCAGATGGGTGCCTATCCTGTTATACTGGCTCACTGGGGAGAAGAGAATACACATTATCCGAGATATGACCACATTCAGTTGGCAAGGAAGATTTTGACGGAAGATGAGGCACTGATTGTTGGCCATCATCCTCATGTACTTCAAGGAGTGGGCGGCTATCTTCATGGTAAGGCTTATTTCAGTATTGGCAATTTCTGTTTCGATGATTGTGCATCAAAAAAATATGGAATCTATTTGAAACAGACAACTGAGAACTTAAAGGGAGCAGTCTGTTTCCTTGAGTTGCATAGTGGAAATGCGAGTTCTTATATTAAGACTTTCAGAGATAATGGTAGGGAAATTGTCATAGATGACTCTATCTTGGAGGAAGTGAAAAAGTACTCGGAAACTCTGACGCAAATCGAAGATTTAGAGGTGTATGAGCGCATTCGAAGAAATGAACAGAATGCAGCCAAAACTATACGACTGGGCAAGCGAGATGTCAAATGGCTTCTTCATCATTTGAATTTAACCTCTGTTATGGCTGTTGTGCAACGAAGAAAAAATCAGCAACGATATAATATACTTCGAAAGAATTTCAAGAGTGTAGCAAGCGACAATCGTAAAAAAATAATTCTCTATGTTGGAAATTTTGATAAGCCAATGAAGAGTGCAGCAGGAAAACGAGTGTATGGAAACAAACTACTTCTTGAACAATGTGGATACAAAGTTAAAATGATTGGGAAATACGCAGGGAAAAACTCCGATACAACAGTTGATCTGGATTTTTCGTATTTTCCTGATTATGGAATGCGGCATACAAAGAAATATATTCAATGGCTTGATGAATATCAGGAATTTATGAATGTTGATCCAATTTGCATTATCAGATACGGATCCCCAGCACTAGCATGGTTTGATAAGTTGTTGCAGAACTATGCGGGCGAAAAAAATATCCCGGTAATTGCTGATGTGGTAGATTGGCTTAATATTGACGGAGGAAGCCTGATTTTCAAAATTATAAAAAGCTTTGATACGTGGCTGGAGAAAGGCGTCCTGAATTATGGGGCGGATGGATTGATTGTGATCAGTAGCTATCTCAAACAGGTCTATCGGAATAAAAACATTTTGATTATTCCACCATTGGTTGAAAAATACGAGACAGCGTTTTCTGAATCAAATGAAACTGTAAAGCTCGTATACGCAGGAAACCCATTCAGAAAAGGAATCAAAGTCGAAAATCCGCACAAGATAAAGGACAGGCTTGATTTGACAGTTGAGGCTATCGAACAGGTATCTCACACTGTTAAATTGAGTTTTGATATATATGGGATTACCGCCGAAGAATACATTCTTGCCTTTCCGCAGCACAAGGATTTGATTGATTTGTCTGGATCAATTAGATTCATGGGAAAACGACCTATGGAGGAAGTTCAAGTTGCGGTACACGAGGCAGATTATACGATTTTGCTTCGAGAGAGAAATCGGGCAACTATGGCTGGATTTCCGACTAAGGTAGTCGAAAGCATCTCACAAGGGACTCCGGTCATTACGACCAGAACGAGCGATTTGGAAGTATATATCACGGAAGGAAAGCAAGGCTTCTTTGTGGATATTAATGATTTTGACCAATTGTGTAGTCAACTCAAAGTTATCTTGTCAATAGATGCTCAAGAAAGGTGTCAGATGAAAAAATACTGCCAAAAGGATAGACGCTTTCTTCCGGAAAATTATAAAAGTGAAACGGCTGAATTTTTAAAGTGCTATATAAAAAATTGAGCTTAAAAAGGCTGCGTGATAGAGAGTACACGTTCTACTGCTTAATGGAGAGGGAAACATTATGGGAAAATACCCTAGAGTATTGATTGTGAACGCTCAAAGTATATATAAGAAGAACGCGACTGGAATAACATTGCAAAGCATATGGAGCGAATGGGATGCAGACTGCCTTCTTGAAATATATTCGGATCCGATGGTAATGGACGAAAGCAATCATAAGTTCAAGAGCTATTGTATTTCGCCTAACAATGTAATTCGACTTGCAAGAGGAAGAGTGGCACAATCAATCAACAGCAATATAAAGGCTACTAATACACAGCAGCGTAGCAATAATAAAATCAAGTCTTATCTGCGCCAATTTGCAGTCTGTGAACTTGATAGCCTAGCGGTAAAATTGGATGAATCTACGCTTGAAGCTATCAGAGTTTTTCAACCACAGGCGATTTATACGCTGGGAGCCAGCGTATCAATATTGCGTTTGGTGAATAAACTGTCTGTGCAGCTGAATATTCCAGTTATAATGCACTTCATGGACAATTGGGCAGAACACATTCAATGGGAAGATAACCCGCTGTTATCACTGTACAAATCCAGCTTAAAAAAGAAAATGCTGGCGTGTATAAAGCGGTGCAAGCTAGTGGTAACGATTAGTTCTAGTATGGCTGAGGCCTACCATGAGAAATTCCAGAAAGAAACGCTAGTTCTGATGAATACAGTTGATATATCAAGATTCAAGGGGCTGACCTCAAAAGACACAGGAGTTATCCATTTTGTATATGCAGGAGGTTTGCACCTCGACCGATGGAAAGCGCTAAGAGAAATAGCTTTGTCAATTCAACAAACCAACGGAAAAGGGATACTGGATATTTTTACCTCAAAAGACAATATAGAATTATATCGTTCCGGATTTGAGACGCTTCCAGTTGCTTTTTATGAAGCAGTTCCACATGAACGAATTGACGAGGTATATCAAAAAGCAGATGTTCTGGTTCATACAGAAATCGAAAGTGAAAATTTGAAGGGCTTTTTCAAGTATTCAATTTCGACTAAAATTCCGGAGTATTTGGCGACGGGAAAACCGATATTATTCTATGGCCCACGAGATATGAAGCTTTTTGAGTATCTTTTGCAAAACCAGGTTGCATTGACGGCGGGCACAAAAGAGGAACTGTATGAGTGTGTGAAACGTTTGATGTCGGAAGAAAACTTCACGGAAATGTGTGAGAATGCGCAGTGCCTTGCAGAGAAAAATCATTGCGCAAGTAAAAATCAAAAAGAACTACACGATGCGATTGAAACGGTTGTATTAGATTGATGATATAAAAGGAGAAAGGTCGATGGAACAATTTGATATTCCAGTTGTGTTATTCTGCTTCAAACGAGTCGACACGACTAAACGGGTTATAGAAGCTATTCGAAGGGTACATCCTAGAAAAATGTATATACTTGCAGATCAGGGCAGAACTGCGCAAGAAAAAGAAATGGTAGCAGCTTGTCGTAATATGGTTGAATCTGAAATTGATTGGCCCTGTGAAGTGATTAAAAACTATGCAACGGAAAACAGGGGCGTTTATAAAAATATTGGCTTGGGTGCTAAATGGGTATTTGAACGTGAGCCTGAGGCTATATTTTTAGAGGATGATTGTTTGCCCGATATTACATTCTTTTCATACTGTAAACAACTGCTTGAACGCTATCGTGAAAATGAAAAAGTTTTATGGGTTTGTGGTACAAATTACCTCGGCGAGTATCATAATGCAAATCAGGATGACTACATGTTTACCTCACATCTATTGCCTTGTGGATGGGCCTCTTGGTCAAAGAAGTTTCTGAAGTACTATGACGCAGAATTCAATTTGTACACTCCCGAGTATCTCAAGATTGCTCAAAAAACATATGATGTTCCAGCACTGTTTAGGCAGCAAAAACGAAGCATAGAGTCGGAAATAAATGCGTTCAAAAGACGCGGAGTGCCGACATCCTGGGACTTCCAGATGATTCTCTCTTTGCGAGCAAATGGCATGTACGGTATAAGTCCTTCAGGGAATCTGATTCGAAACATTGGAGCCGACGAAAACTCCACTCACGGTGGAACATCCTTGAATAAAGTGATGACAAAACGTTTTTGTGAGGTGCCGCTGCATTCGGTTCCGGTGCAATTAAAATATGTGGATGAGATATGTGTAGACCCGGAGTATGAGAGAAAAATATCGAAGATAATTCTCTATCCACTGAATATGCGAATTGAATTTTTTGCCAAAAGGAATATCGGAGCTTTGATACGAAAAGCTTTTCGTATCGACCCTGATATCCGAATCAGTGATTGGATTGGAGCTAAATTTCATGCCTAAAAAAATCCTTCGGCCAAAACTGGATGAGATTGTGTCCAATATGTGGTGCCTGTACGGAATTTTTATGGTGGTGTATTGTAGCGGACACTACCACATGGTAACGAGTTCCAGTGTGGCATTGTATATGATGCTCCCATTTGCATGTGTATCATTATTGATGTATGTGCGCCAGAATGGATTGAAATTGCCTAAGCACAGTGGTTTATTTTTGCTATTCTGTATATTTACGGCAGCAGTTTCGATGCTGGCGAATTTTCCTTCGGAAACCATTTATTCTCTTGTCTCTGTCATCGTGTTATTTTTTACAGCATTTGCGATTTCGGAACAGATTGAATGGAATAGGTTTCAAAAAATATACGGAGATGTAATGCTGGTTATAAGCGTAATATCTCTAGTGCTTTATCTTGCAGTCAATGTTGCCAAAATACAAATACCATTTTCTCATGAATGCTTTATTGGAACCGAGTCGTATACAGGCAATTATATATTTGCGTATCGGACGATTTACAGCATAAGAAATCAGGGACTTTTTTGGGAGCCAGGTCTTTTTGCAGCCTATCTAATTCTGGCATTAGTTCTTCACATCCTGTACGAAAGTAAGATTTCTATCGTGAGGGTTATTGTGATCACGTTCACTATTTTTACGACACAGTCTTCTGCAGGAATTATACTTCTGATAATAGTTGTACTGTTGCTGATTTTGAGGAATTCAGGAGAAATGGGAAAGATAAAACAGGGCATGATTGTGTGTCTTGGAACAGGAATCTGCTTTTTGGGATTAAGTCAGAATGAATACTTAAGTGCAAAATGGTTGGGAGGAATACAAGGTGCAATAGATAAGATTTCAGGTCAGAGTGTAAATGTTGTGAGTAGACAGAATAGCCCGCTCATAAATTTGAAAATTTTTTCTAACTACCCTATCTTTGGTGCAGGTTACCAAAATGCAACGAATATTTACGTTAATTTGAGAAATAGCTTGGGGACGGTAGATTCACAAACATCAACAACGACCTATCATCTTGCAGCGATTGGAATTGCGGGAATAGTATTTTCAATTGTTGTCTTGATTGGTATTTTACATTTAAAAAAATTTAACCTTGCTTCCCGCATTCTGTTACTGGTTTTATTTTTTTCGCTGATCAATGTCGAACCATACAGTGGATTACTTATTTACTACATTCTATTGTTCTACTTGGTCAAGCAATTCGATATCCCTACGATGTCTCTAAATGAGGGGTGATGGCTTCAAAGTATATAGAATTACTCGATGAATATGAATTTACCAAAAATGATAAAAAGATACTAAAACAATATTTTAGGAGGAAATAAAAATGTCTGATTTTAACAATGCAACCCTTATGATCACTGGTGGTACTGGTTCTTTTGGTTCTACCGTTCTGAAGCACTTCTTGGATTCTGACCTGAAGGAAATCCGCATCTTCTCCCGTGACGAAAAGAAGCAGGACGATATGCGCCATGAGCTTCAGGCCAAGCATCCCGACACCGCCAAGAAGGTGAAGTTCTACATCGGTGATGTCCGCAATCCTCAGTCTATCCGTGACGCTATGCCTGGTGTTGATTACATCTTCCATGCTGCTGCTCTGAAGCAGGTTCCTTCCTGCGAGTTCTTCCCCATGCAGGCCGTCCAGACCAACATCATCGGTACTGATAATATGTTGCACGCCGCCATTGATGCCGGTGTCAAGCGTGTCGTCTGCCTGTCCACCGATAAGGCAGCTTATCCCATTAACGCCATGGGCATCTCCAAGGCTATGATGGAGCACGTTATCTACGCCAACGCCCGTGTGGCTGCCGAGCGCGGCGGCACCACCATCTGCTGCACCCGTTACGGCAACGTCATGTGCAGCCGTGGCTCTGTCATCCCTCTGTTCATCGACCAGATCAAGGCTGGCAATCCCATCACCATCACCGATCCCAACATGACCCGCTTCCTGATGAATCTGGACGAGGCTGTGGATCTGGTTATGTTCGCCTTCCAGCACGCCAATCCCGGCGACCTGTTCATCCAGAAGGCGGATGCCTCTACCATCGGCGATCTGGCTAAGGCTGTCCAGCAACTCTTCGGCGATACCGGCACGAACATCATCGGCACTCGCCACGGCGAGAAGCTGTTCGAGACCCTGATGACCCGTGAGGAACGTCTGCGCAGTGAGGATATGGGTCATTATTTCCGTGTTGCTGCTGATAACCGTGACCTGAACTACGACAAGTTCGTGGTCAAGGGCGAGGTACATACCATGGCGGACGAGTCCTACACCAGCCACAACACCGAGCGTCTGGATGTGGAGGGTACTGTCAAGAAGATCCTGACCACCGAATATGTCCAGAATGCACTGAAGGGCATCCCGAATGTCTAAAGAAAAGCTGCTGCTGGTTGGTGCTGGTGGCTTTGGGTGCATGGTAGCGGAGCAGGCGATGCTCCAATACGACTGTGCCTTTGTGGATGATGGACAGCCAGTAGGCATTGAAATCTGCGGTATTCCGGTGGTTGGCGGTCTTGCTAATTTGCCGGAGCTGCGGAAAGAGTACAGCTTGCTGGTGGTGGGTATCGGCAACAATCGGTTCCGGGCACAGGTGTATGAGAAGGCGAAAGCCCTTGGCTTTGCTTTTCCCAATATCGTTGCGCCCAGCGCCTACATCAGTCCATACGCAAAGTTGGGCTGTGGCTGCGTGGTGCTGCAAAATGCCTGTGTCCAGAATGGTGCGTCCGTTGGCGACGGTGTTCTGCTGAATGCCGGAACGGAGGTCCACTGTGATGCGACGGTAGGGGACTACGCCCTTATCTACACCAACAGCGTAGTTCGCACAGGCGCAACGGTGGGGAACTTTGCCCGCATCGGTAGCAACTGCACCATCTGCAATCATGCAACCGTGCCGGATGGCGCGGACATTCCGGACTGCACCGCAGTACACTAAGAGGTGAGAGAATGAACATTCTAGTCACAGGTGCCAAGGGCATGGTGGGAACCGCCCTGTGTAACAACCTGAAAAACATCCGGGATGGGAAGAACAAGACCCGCCCGGCATTGCATATTGAAGAAATCTACGAATATGATTTGGACTCTACCCCGGCGGAGCTGGACGAGTACTGCCAGAAGGCGGACTTTGTCTTCAATTTGGCTGGCGTGAATCGTCCGGAAAACCCGGAAGACTTCATGAAGGGCAACTTTGGCTTTGCATCTGACCTACTGAACTGCCTGAAAAAGCACAACAACAAGGCAACCATTATGCTGTCCTCCTCCATTCAAGCTACATTGGCTGGCCGCTTCGGTAATAGTGAGTATGGTCGTAGTAAAAAGGCTGGCGAGGAGCTGTTCTTCCAGTATGCTGAAGAAACTGGGGCTAAGGTTGCCGTCTATCGCTTCGTGAACCTGATGGGGCATAGCCGCCCCAAGTACAACAGCGCCGTCAGCACCTTCTGCTGGGCAGTGGCCAACGATGAACCCTTCACCGTCAACGACCGCAGCACCGAGTTGGAACTGCTGTACATCGACGATCTGGTAGAAGGTATGTTTGACCTGCTGGAAGGCAAGGAACAGCACTGTGAATTTGACGGTGTAGAGACTGTTCTGAAAGCAGACGGTCGCTACTGCTGTGTCCCTGTGACCCACAAGGTTACGCTGGGAGAGATCGTGGACTTGCTGCAAGAGTTCAAGGCACAGCCGACTACGCTCATGATGCCCAAGATGCCGGACGGCAGCTTTGCCAAGAAGCTGTATTCCCTGTACTTGACCTATCTGCCTACGGACAAGTTTAAGTATGCCCTGAAGATGAACGTGGACAACCGTGGCTCCTTTACGGAACTGGTACACACTGCCGACTGCGGTCAGGTGAGCATCAACATCAGTCGTCCGGGCATCACCAAGGGACAGCACTGGCACAATTCCAAGTGGGAACTGTTCATCGTAGTGGCAGGTCACGGTCTGATTCAGGAGCGGAACATCAACACCGGAGAAACGGTGGAATTTGAAGTATTTGGCGATAAGATTGAGGCTGTCCACATGATTCCCGGCTGGACCCACAACATCATCAACCTGTCGGAGACGGAGAATCTGGTGACGGTGATGACCTGCAACGAAATTTTTGACCCGAACCATCCGGACACCTTCTTCGAGCCGGTGTAAGAGAAAAATACTGGTTGACCTTAGGAGATTTTTATGGAACACAATTTTAAATGGAAAAATGATGGACGCACCAAGGTCATGATTGGCTGCGGCACCCGTCCGGAGATTATTCGTCTGGCAGCTGTCATCAAGCGCTGCCGGGAATATTTTGACTGCTGCGTGGTCTATTACAATCAAAACTGGGACAGAAACCTCTCCACCGTGTTCTGGGAGGATTTCGAGCTGAAAAACACCTTCGGGGAGTATGGCCCGGACATTCTGGTGCCTGTGGTTGGCGAGAATCTGGGTGTGACCTGCGGTAACATTCTGGGGCGTAGCTATGAGCTGCTCAGCGAATTGCAGCCGGAGGGCTATCTAGTGCTGGGCGATACCAACTCCTGCCTGTCTGCCATCTCTGCGAAGCGGCTGCACATTCCTCTGTTTCACATGGAGGCCGGCAACCGCTGCAAGGATGAGTGCCTGCCTGAGGAGACTAATCGCCGCATCGTGGATGTGATTTCTGACGTGAATATGTGCTATTCCGAGTTTGCCCGGAAGTATCTGGCAGATACTGGCCTACCCAAGGAGCGCACCTACCAGACCGGCTCTCCCATGGCGGAGGTGCTGCACATGAATCTGGAGAAGATCCAGAAAAGCGACGTGCTGGAGCGTCTGGGACTGGAGAAGGACAAGTACATTCTGCTGTCTGCCCACCGTGAGGAGAACATCGACTCTGAAAAGAACTTCCTGAGTCTGTTCACCGCCATCAACGCACTGGCAGAAAAGTACGATATGCCTATTCTCTACTCCTGCCATCCCCGCAGCAAGCATCGTTTGGAGAAGAGTGGCTTCCAGCTGGACCCTCGCGTCCGGGTCAACGAGCCGCTGGGCTTCAACGACTATAACAAGCTGCAAATGAACGCTCTGGCAATCGTCTCTGACTCCGGCACCCTGCCCGAGGAGAGCAGCTTCTATCTGTCTATTGGTCACCCCATCGCCGCTGTGTGCATCCGTACCAGTACGGAACGTCCCGAGGCACTGGAAGCCGGCGACTTCATTCTGGCTGGTATTACCACCCGGGAGCTGCTCAACGCCACCGATATGGCCATTGAGATGAAGCAGAAGGGTGTTCTGGGTAAGCCTTGCCCTGACTATGTGGACGAGACCGTGTCCATGAAGGTGGTTCGCATCATTCAGGGGTATGTGAATGTAGTCAATAAAATGGTGTGGAGAAAATACTGAGTTACAAAGTGAGAATGCTATGCGACGAGTGAATATATTAGGCGTTGAAATTTCGGCTGTTAACAAAGAAACTGCAATTCAATATTTATTAAAAAACATGGACAAAGCACGAGGAAGATATATTTGTGCTTGTAATGTTCATACTACCGTAACAGCACATGAAAATTTGGACTATCAAGCGGTTCAAAACAATTCATTCATGACTTTGCCAGATGGAAAGCCCTTATCTAGTGTAGGCATTCGTCGCGGGTATTCGGAAATGGGGCGAGTGACTGGCCCCGATTTTATGGAACAAGTGATTGCAGCCACAGAAAAAAGTGATGCTCGTCACTATTTTTATGGAACAACGCAAGAAAATCTGAATGCACTACTCGAATACTTAAAGGTAAATTATCCCCAATTGTCCATTGTCGGTTGTGAGCCATCGTTGTTTAGACCGTTGACGATACAAGAAGAAACGGAACTGTGCGACAGAATCAACGAATCGAAAGCGGATTTTGTATGGGTTGCACTCGGTGCACCACGTCAAGAAAAATTTTGTGCGAAACTTAGCAAAAATACAAATGCCGTTTGGATAGCTGTTGGTGGAGCATTTAATGTTATTTCTGGAGTGATTCCACGTGCACCGCAGTGGATGCAGGATCACAGCTTAGAATGGTTGTATCGATGGAGCAAGGAACCAAAAAGATTGTTTAAACGGTATGCAGAAACAAATTCAAAATTTATTTTTTATCTGATAAAAGAGAAGGTTGAAAAAAGATGAGAAAAAAAGTCTGCATGGTCGTTCCGAGCTTCACAGCAAAGGGCGGAATTACATCTGTAGTAAATGGTTACCGGAACTCTCAATTGACAGAAGATTACGATGTACGATTTATAGAAACCTATTGTGATGGCAATAAAATAAAAAAGGTCGCAATATATTTAAAGTCAATGTTTAAGTATTTATACGCATTGATTTTTTGGAGAGCAGAAATTATCCACATCCATTCTTCCTTTGGCGGCAGTTTCTATAGAAAAAAGTTTTTTATAGATTTCGGTAGATTGTTTAACTGTAAAATTGTAAATCATATTCATGGATCATATTATGACGAGTTCTATTTTAAAGCTTCTAACTACAAAAAAAAGATGGTTCAGAAAACGTATGAGAAATGTAATATATTTATTGTCTTGAACGAATCGGCAGAGAAAAATCTAAAACAAATCGTTCCTGATAAGCAAGTAGCTGTTATTGAGAACTATGGTATCTTAGAAACATCGGCAATACACAACTACAAGAACAAGAACGAAAACGTTGTATTGTTCCTTGGCTTCGTTACAGAAAAAAAAGGGTGTTTCGATATGCCCCGAATTTCAGAGATAGTTTTACAAGAAGTACCAGATGTTCAGTTTGTTTTGGGTGGAGTGGGAGAACTCGAAAAACTTGAAAAACTTGTAAATATGAATCATTTTAAATTTTTAGGATGGATAGAAGGTGAGAAAAAAAAGGAATGGCTAGAGAGAGCAAAGGTGTTTTTTCTGCCATCATATTCAGAAGCTATGCCAATGTCAATTTTAGAAGCAATGGGATGCGGGTTGCCTATTGTTGCATCTAATGTTGGTGGCATTCCTTCAATTGTGAGAAACAATATAAATGGATTTACTTTTATCCCAGGAGATGTTGAAGGAATGGCGGCGGCAATTATTAAGATTCTCAAAAATAGTAATTTAGCAAACAAGTTATCCGAAAACAGTGCGAGAATTATTGCCGAAGAATATTCATTAAAGAGTCATATTGATGCAGTTGAGAAACTGTATGATGCACAAGCATGAAATTAGGATATAGAATTCTGAACATTTTTCGAAGAGGATTCAACAAGTTATTAATTGAGCCGGGGATGAAAAAGGCTTTTCTTCTTGTGGAGAAATGATGAAAATTGGCGCAGGATGTGAACTTAAGCCGTTAAATAATATTGCGGTAGGAAACCATACCGAGATTGGACCACGAGCGTTATTTTGGATAACACGAGCAAAAATACACATTGGAGATAATGTCATCTTTGACCCCGGAGTAACAATAATCACAGGAAATCATCCGACAAATGTTGTCGGATGAAGTATCAACTCTATAAAAGAAAGTGAAAAGCCATTGGATTGTGATCAGGACGTTGTAATTGATAATGTTGTCTGAATTGGCTGTAACAGCACTATATTGAAAGGTGTTCATATCCATGAAGGGGCAATTATTGCAGCTGGAAGTGTAGCGACAAGAAATATTCCACCCTATGAAATACGGAGGGTGCCGGCAAAAATGATAAAGGATTGATTTACTCCTAAGAAGCTTAATCAACATATAAAAATTATGCAGAGCGAATAGAAGGATAAAGCCGTATGAACAATATACCTAAAGTGATTCACTATTTTTGGTTTGGAAATAATCCCAAGCCTGAGATTGTTACAAAGTGCATTGCATCCTGGAAAAAGTATATGCCTGACTGGGAAATCAAAGAGTGGAATGAAAACAACTATGATGTTCATTGTTGTGAATATGTAGAACAGGCATATGCTGCAAAAAAATGGGCATTTGTTTCAGATTATGCGAGATTTGACATTTTAAACCGTTATGGCGGATTGTATTTGGATACAGATGTTGAGATCCTAAAAGAAATTCCCACCAAGTATTTTGAATCGCCTTTTACGGCAGTTGATAACAATGGTGTTGTTGCGCCTGGATTGATCGTTGCACTTCCCTGCAAACATTGGTTGAGTCAATTAGTATTGGATTCATATTGCAATGATAAATTTCAAGACGGTAAATTGACGGTGGAGGATACTATTAATACAAGAGTAAAAGAAATCCTTTTGCAAAAGGGATACGAAATAAAGGATGACTATCAGAAAATACAGGATATGATAATCTATCCGTCTGAATTGTTCTGTGGATTTGATGTGAATACACACGAATATGATATTACATCGAAAACACTTTCCGTTCATCACTATGCGTCTAGCTGGATGACGGATAAGCAGTTAAAAAAAAGAAAAATACAAAGCAAAATAAAGAAAGCATTTGGAATTAGCACATATAAAAAGTTACTAAGATTTAAAAGAGCTATCTTTGGGATATCAAAGGAATAAAAAATATGATTGCAACAATCACTTTTCATCGAGCAATAAATTGCGGAGCGGCACTACAATCTTATGCGTTGCAATGCGCTATAGAGGATATGGGTGAAAAAGCAAGTGTTATTGATTATCGGTGTAAAAAACTTGAAGAGTCGTACAAATTAATTCATACTCCGCTAACGGGTAAGAGTTTAGCATCAGATATTTTGCATTTTCCGATGCAGGCTATCAGAGAGCACAAATTTCGCCAGTTTCAAAAAAAATACATCAGTGTAACAGCCCCGTGCTACACATTAGAGGATCTGAGCGAAATTGAAAAAGATTTCTCGATGATAATAACTGGAAGCGATCAGGTTTGGAACCTCGAACTTACAGGGCATGATAAAGCGTATTTTTTGAATTTTACTAATCGTGCGAAAAGAGCCTCCTATGCCGCAAGTGTTGGAAAAAAGAAATTGTATGAAGACACAGCGGCGGATTGTTGCAATGAACTACAGCTTTTCGAATTTCTTTCGGTAAGAGAAGCCAGGACAGCGGGAGAACTGTGCGAAAAACTCGGAAAAATGCCAGAAGTTGTAGTTGACCCAGTGTTCTTGCTGAAAGTTGAGCAGTGGAATCGAATTGCGAAAGAGTCTAAAAGTGCTAAACCATATATTTTTGTATACTGCCTTCATGAGCTGTCTGTTTATGATGAAGCCAAAAGACTCTCTGAGAAAACAGGACTTCCGATTGTGTGTGTGCCAGCAAGTTGGCGATGCCCCGTAAAAGGAAAGATAATTCGTGACATGGGACCGCAGGAGTTTGTTTCGGCAATTCGATCGGCGGAATATGTTGTCACAGACTCTTTCCATGCTGCGGCATTTTCGATTATATATAATCGAAAGCTGATTCCAATTTTGAAGAAGGCTTACCCAGAATTGAATGAGCGGCTTACTTCACTGATAAAAATGTGTGGATTAGATGACGTGTTCGAACTAAAAGAAGAAGTATACGATCAAGTGAAGTATAGCGAGATCTGTGAAAAACTTAATACGCATATTGAAAGATCAAAGGATTATCTAAAGAGAATCGTAGATCGAGGAAGAGAAAATGAAAATCAGACTGCACTGGTGGCCTCAGTTCAAAAAACTTAATCTGACAACAAAAATTTTTGTTATTCTTACTTTGCTATGTACATTTTGTGGAAACACTCCCATCTTGGGATATGTTACGAATATGATGCTTATTATGGTTCTCGTAATGTGTTCCACATGTATCTTTAAGAGGTTGGGGAGAGATGTTGTAGTAAATCGTACAAATCGGATTCTCGTAGGGCTGTTGGGAGCATTCTCGATTTTTCTGATTTTTCAAAGCTATTTTTCCTTTGATAAGGGCCTAACATTGATTTATGCAAGACGGTATTGCATTTATACGATTCTGCTTATATTGCTGACGCGTGTAAAGGTCTATGATATCATCATTTCTTTGTTCAAAGGGTATAGCTGGATTGCGGGACTTTCAGGACTACTTATGACAATTCTGACCGGGAAAAAATCTGGAGGTTTACTGGGGGATTATCAGGCCGTTGGCATGATGATGTCGATTGCTTGTATTATATTCGTTATTGATTATTTTGAAAATCGCAAAAACTTTGTTAACATGATTGGGTATTTACTATCATTAACATGTGTGTTTGTCAGCGGAAAGCGAACATTTTCTTTGTTAGCCATTTTATGTCTGGTAGGAATGTACATGATTACAAGTGATAGGCATAAAACACTGAAAGCAGCCAAAATAGCTGTAGTGTTAGGTGTGTCACTGTTGATTCTTTATAATGTATTTCCACCCATCCGAGAGTTAGTGACACGTACTATGCAGCTTAACGCTGGAGGGGATGAGTTTACTCGCACAAGTGGAAGAAGTGGAATGTGGAAGGTGGCAATGAGCATATTCCTTTCACATAAACTTTTTGGAACAGGATTTGCAACATTTGCTGTTTATACGGGTAGCTTTTATCGATCTGAGTTATGGGCGGGAAAATATCTTACCCATAATATATACTATGGTCTCCTCTCAGAGACTGGATTGGTTGGAACATTAATTCTCGTTTCATTTTTTTTCTATGCACTTATATGGTCATGCGTTGAATATTTGAAATACCGAAAGCAACTAGATTCTACATCAGTTCGGGTTTCTTTGTATGCTATCTTTGTGCAGATATGGTTTGTAATTTATGGATATTCCGGAAACGGAATATATGACGCAAACGAATTTTTCTTTTACATTATGGCGATTGCAATGATGATTGCAGTTGTACAGGAATCCAAAAATCTGACTTGCTGAATGTTGGAGATTATGAGTGGAGAGGATAGGTGCACAATGATCAATTCTGCAAAAATACCCTGTAGTGGATGTCTTTCCTGTTTGAATATTTGTCCTCGGGATGCTATTTCGTTAGCTGTAGATGAACGTGGCTTTTCCTATCCAGTTGTGAATCAAGGAAAATGTATCCAATGTGGGCTGTGTGAGAAAGCGTGTCCGTGCTATACAGCATTAGAAAATGTTCCAGTCCATGAAATAAAAGGATGGGGAGGAATACACGAGAATAACAATGTGCGGGGAAAAAGCCAATCTGGTGGTGCATTCGCTGCGCTCGCTGAAGTAGTTCTAAAAAGGAAAGGAACTGTATATGGAGCTGCAATCGATAAGGATTTTGAGGTAAAACAGAAGAGAATTGTTGACTTGAGTGGAATTGCATTGCTTCAGGGGAGCAAGTATGTGCAGAGTAATGTTGAAAGAACTTTCACAGAATGTGCAAGAGATTTGCTTGCGGGCAAAGAGGTCTTGTATTCTGGGACATCCTGCATAATCGATGGACTGCTTCATTATCTTCAGACACGTCATATCAATACGGTCGGGTTAACAACAGTGGACTTAATATGCCATGGTGTTCCGAGTCCGGGACTTTATAAAGAAAACCTAAAAAGACTAGAAAGCATTCATAATAGCAGCCTGTTGTCTTTGAATTTCAGAGACAAGGGGTATGCCGGATGGCATACCCATTGTGAAACTTATCAGTTTCACAATGGGTGTATTGTTCACGAAAATTATTGGGCTGAGGTGATGTATTCACATATTGCTTTACGAGAGTGCTGCTATACCTGTAAATACAATAAGATAGAAAATAGACCGGCAGATTTAACAATAGCTGACTTTTGGGGTGTTGAGAAATGCCATCCAAACTTTAAAGATGATAATGTAGGATGCTCACTTATTATTACACATACAGAAAAGGGGGAGGCGCTGTTAAAACAGGCTCCAATAAATCTTTTTGAAACAGATACAGAAAAAGCTGTAAGTTGTAATATGACGCGTCCTGCTCATAAACCAAAGTTTTACGATGCGTTTTGGAAGGACTATCACAATAATGGATTTGAGCATGCACTCAAAAAATATACAATTTATGGTGGAACACGCTTTAGAGTGAAACGCAAAATTTTAAAGGTGCTCAAACTTTGGGAGTAAAAATGATCTATTTAAGTGTGATTATCCCGGTGTACAATGCAGAAAAGTATCTTGAAGACTGCGTCAATAGTATTTTGAATCAGCAGTTTTCGGATTATGAAATTCTTCTTATTGACGATGGTTCTACGGATGGGAGCGCAGCCTTATGTGATAGGCTGTCGATGGAAAATGAAGCTGTAAAAACATATCATGTTCCGAACGGTGGTCCGTCAAAAGCCAGAAATTACGCTTTGAAAAAAGCGAGTGGTGTGTTCGTGCAGTTTGTGGATTCGGATGATCTAGTAGAGGAAAATGCGCTGTCTGCAATGTTTGAAAAAGCAAAAGTATCAAAGAGTTGTGCAATCACAGCTATAGCGGATGTGGTAAATCAAAATAATGAAGCTATTCAAACATTGACTGTGCCAGATCAAGGTGAAACGACGATACAAAGTGTTTTAAAAAATCTTACAGTGGAAAGCAAAGCTGTATATTTGCATTATTTATGGAATAAATGGTATCGATTGGATTTTCTAAAACAAAATAATATTTATTTTAGGGAAGATGTTCGTCTTGGAGAAGATTTTTTATTCAACTGTGAGATGTTCATGGTGGCAGAAACAATTGAAGGAACGGATATACCATTGTATCGATATTTTAAGAGAAGCAATGGAAGCCTTTCATCGAGCTTTAATCCATATGAGCTACAAAGAAGGCGGATGATGGATTCTATCTTTTTAAAGCTCTACCAAGAAAAGAATCTCTACAATGGCGCAGATAAGAAAAAAATCGAGCAGATGATCGGTTCAATTACGTTAGCCAGTATACGTTCAGTTGTAAGCAAAAATGCTCCAAAACCAGAGGCACAGTTGAATTATATCGATTCGTTTTTGGCAAGTGAATATTATGACTTTCTTGATAAGTACCGCAAAATAGGAACCGCATCTAAAGCAGATAAGATCGAGCTTTTTCTTTTGAAAAATCGGTGGAAATTTGCTTTTTTGATGCTAGAGAGAGTTCGAAAATCAAACTGATATGGGCAGAAAAATGAAAAAAGTTGCTATTGTTACGATTGAATCTTTGAACTATGGGAATCGGCTGCAGAACTATGCGCTACAGGAAATTTTGAAATCACTTAACTGCTCTGTAAAAACATTGCATAGGGTTCATGAATCTAAGACGGTAACCTCATGTGCGAAACGTATGGCCCAGAACATTTTGCAAACAAAGGCCGCAAAATTCCGCCAGTTTGATGTGAATATTGATTTTTCAGATATTATATTGGGAAAGGACGATTATCCCAATGGGTTGGCAGAAAAGTTTGACTATTTTGTGGTTGGAAGCGATCAGGTCTGGAATCCTTACTACGCTTTTGCGGGGGGAGAATGCGATTTCTTAACTTTTGCAAAAAATGATCAAAAAATCTCTTATGCTGCGAGTTTTGGTGTGAGCATAATTCCTGAGAAGAAAGAAATAGAATATGCTGAATACCTAAAATCGTTCAAGTCAATTTCCGTGAGAGAACATCAGGGAGCGATTATTGTCAAGAAATTATCAGGCAGAGATGCAACAGTGGTATTAGATCCGACATTGCTACTTGATGAAGAAGATTGGATGAAGGTTGAGAAAAAATCGTTGTGTAGACCAAAAGGCAAATATATTTTTGTTTATGCTTTAGGTGATAAAACGGATCGATTCGAAGAAAAAATCAAACAGTTAAAAGAAAAATATGAGATTTTCGATGTTCGATCAGTTCAAAAAAATGGAAAGGAACTTCCTATTGGACCTTCAGAATTCCTATATTTGATTAGAAATGCTGAAGAGGTTCTCACAGATTCTTTCCATGCAACAGTATTTTCAATTATATTTCATAAGAAATTTGTTACATTCAATAGACCTGGTTTGAATATGAACTCTAGAATCGAGTCACTTGCCGAGTTGACAGGTGCAAAAAATCGATTGACTGAATGCGGCGATTTAAATTGTGAAACAGAAATCAATTATGTAAATGTTGATAGGATACTGGAAGAAGAGCGTAGAAAGTCATTTGACTTTTTGAAGGATGCTCTTACTGATTAAATGTAAGAGGACTTAAAAGTGGCAAAAATTGAGAGAACAAAAAATGCAACAAGAAATATAATATTTGGCGTGATTTTAAAGGCGTATCAGATTATTGTACCATTTTTAATGCGCACCGCCATGATTTATCTCATGGGCGTTCAGTATCTTGGATTGAATTCGCTTTTTACATCTATTCTTCAGGTGCTGAATTTAGCAGAACTTGGTGTTGGCTCTGCTATGATATATAGTATGTATAAGCCGATAGCTGAGGATGACAACGCAACAATTTGTGCATTGATGAAATTGTATAAAACTTATTACAGGATTATTGGCCTTGTTATTGCTGTTATCGGCTGCGCTTTAACACCATTTATCCCAAAGCTGATTTCTGGAGATGTTCCAGATAATCTTAATATTTATCTACTTTATCTTCTGAATCTTGGCGCTACAGTATTATCCTATTGGCTATATGCGTATAAAAATTGCATTTTACAAGCGCATCAAAGAGTAGATATTGTAAGCAAAGTTTCACTTGTAACCAGCACTATACAGTACGCATTGCAGTTATTGGTTTTATGGTTGTTTAAAGACTACTATCTTTATGTTATTGTTCTATTGGCAACGCAGGCATTAACAAATATTACTACTGCTATGTGTGCAGATAGAATATATCCGCAATTTAAACCAAAAGGTCAAATTGCTACTGAAGAAAAGAAAGCAATCAATAACAGAATCAAGGATTTATTTACTTCAAAAATTGGAGGTATTATATACGACTCTGCGGATACCATAGTCATTTCTTCTTTTTTGGGACTTACAGCGTTAGCAATCTACCAAAACTATTTTTACATCTTAAACGCAATAACGGGATTGATAACAGTTGTGTTTTCTGCTTGTACAGCTGGAATTGGAAATAGTATTGTTGTAGAAACGAAAGAGAAGAACTATAAAGATTTAAATAAGTTTACGTTTATAATATGTTGGGGTGCTGGTTTTTGTGCTGTTTGTTTGCTCTGTCTTTATCAACCTTTTATGGAGTTGTGGGTTGGTAAAGATTTAATGCTTTCATCCTCGGCAGTGATTTGCTTTGTGGTTTACTTTTTTGTACGACAGTTAAATTCTTTGTTTAATACATATAAAGATGCTTCTGGAATGTGGCATGAGGATAGGTTTAGACCATTAGTTGCAGCATTAACCAATTTGGCTTTAAACCTTATACTTGTGCAATTTATAGGTTTGTACGGCATTCTTATTTCTACTGTTCTAGCAATTGTTTGCGTTGGAATGCCGTGGCTTTTACATAACCTCTTTACAGTAATTTTTGAAAAGAAGTATTTGGTCGGCTATTTAAAAAATCTGTTGTATTACTGCTTCATCATTTTAATTAATTGTACTATCACTTATTTTATTTGCACGAAGGTAAATGCTGGATTGATAACAACACTTGTTATTAGGGGAGCAATTTGTGTTGTACTTCCCAATTTGATTTATTTGTTTGCGTACTATAAAAGAATAGAATTTACAGATTCGCTTTTATTGGTAAATAAGATGACAAAAGGAAAATTACGGAGTGTTTTAACAAAATTGGGGATGCGAGAGTAAAATGAATGAAAGGAGATTATGAGGTGAAGCCAAAAAAAGTATATGCGGGATATAATGTGAATCAAGATGCGCGCCTCAGCAGTTCCTCTGGTGCCGTTTTTTCTTTGCTTGCAGAAAATGTCCTCTCTCAGAACGGAACCGTATATGGTGTGAAAATGTCGGATGATTGTTATTCGGCGGAATTTGCGCGAGTAACGGATATGGCGGGGCTTGTATGGCTTCGTGGGTCAAAGTATTTGCAGGCTAAAGTTGGGAATACATATAAGCAGATTAAAGATGATCTACTAGCCGGTAAACTTGTTCTTTTCAGCGGAACGGGCTGTCAGGTGAACGGGCTGAAGAACTTCTTAGGAAAAGAATATGATAATCTACTTTGTGTGGATGTGATTTGTCATGGTGCATCATCACCAGCTCTATGGAAAAAATATGCAGAATACCAGGAAAAGAAAAACGGTGGTAAACTGAAGGGTATCAATTTTCGCTGTAAAGATGATAGTTGGACGGACTTTGGTATGAAAGAAGTTCTGGCAGAACTTCCACAGGGCGAAACAAAACAGTTGTATATTTCAAAAGATAAAGACCCTTATATGCAAATGTTTCTGAGGAATTACTGTCTCCGGCCTTCGTGCTACGACTGTGCTGCAAAAAAGGTGAAAATGGCAGATTTGACTATTGCGGATTTTTGGGGAATTAATGATGTGGCTCCCGAAATGAACGATGGAAACGGTACGTCACTTATTTTAATTCGCACAGATAAAGGAATGAAGGAGTTTGAAACTATCAGTAGTAAGCTGAAGCTGAAAGAAGTAGCTTATGAAGATGGTGTGAAAAGTAATCCGGCAGAATATAAGTCTTGCTGTAGACCGTCGCAGAGAGACACTTTTTTTGAGGATATGGACGCTATGGAATTTGAAGAGCTTGAAAAGAAGTATGCTTCTCCAATAAAAGTAACATTTAAAAGTAGAGTAAAAAGAAAAATCAAGAATACAATTAAATCAGCCCTCAGAGCAATCGGGGGGGGGCAGAGAGTATAAGCACAACGAAGAATATGGACTACTCTTTGTGTTTCGTATTTAATTGTCAGGAGTAAAATCAATGAAAGAACTTCCGGTACTATATAAACGAAAAGAAGAATGCTGTGGATGTACAGCCTGTTATTCGATTTGTCCGAAAGCGGCTATATCTATGGTAGAGGATGGAGAAGGCTTTGAGTATCCGCAGATAGATGAAAGTAAATGTATTTGCTGTTATCAATGTTTAAAAGTTTGCCCTTTTAAGATAGAGAAAGAAGCATAAGAGGTAATAAAATATGGGAAAGTATTTTGGAACAGATGGTTTTCGTGGTGAAGCCGGAATTACATTAACAGCAGATCATGCCTATAAAGTAGGTCGTTTCCTTGGCTGGTACTATAATGCGCTCCGTGAGCGTAATGGAGATACCGAGCCTGCCCGTATCGTTATCGGCAAGGATACGCGCCGCAGCTCTTATATGTTTGAATATAGTCTGGTGGCTGGTCTGACGGCATCCGGTGCAGATGCTTATGCTTTCCGTCGTCATGATATAACGGTTCCGAATCACCGAGAGTAAGTTTTCGCAGATACTATCTGGAAATACATAGAGTACATCCGTATAAGAGTTATAGGCCGTTTCTCCAATTGCTTCCTCGTAAAAAGAATGTTCAGAAAGTGTAAGTTCCCCTGCGTCTGTCAGAATGCTGCTATGCTCTTTCAAAAAGCTATCCCGTTCTTCGTTCGTTGCAATAGATTGCCACTGTGTTGTGAACTCGTCCTCTGATAAAGTGATCGGTTCATATCCCAGCATTTTGCGAATGGTGTTGTAATCACTTAAAGAAATTGCCACAACAGGAAAGTCGTATTTCATCCGGTTATGAAAATCGTCCTTGCTCGGCAGATAAAGAGAAAAGGTACAATCGTAGTCAGTTTCAATCCCATGTTCTGATAGAGAATCCGTTACAAGTTCGTAATTGTCATCGGGCAGGTTTTCTTCGTCGTATACATCGTTATAACGAGAGGAAATCTGCACATCGTACATAGAACGTATATCAAGATAGCCGGAAGCCCATCCCACCAGAATGGGGGCTGCAATAAACATAAAAATTGCAAGCACTAAGGTTACACAGATCAGCGTCATAGTCTTGCTGGTAGTATTCAGTTTGGATGTAATCTGCCCAAAAAAGAACAGATTTTCGCCCTTGTACCTGTGTTCCGGGGCCTTTGCTTTCCATGCAACAATAAAGCTGCTGCTAAGATAAATGACACAACAAATGAAGAAAAGAAGATCAATCAGGAGAAATAACAAGTATTGATTGATTGCCCCGGCCCCCAAAGCCAGATAGTATCGACTGGTCAAAGCCGGCACACTGGCGGCCATAACCGTGTTCAGAACTGTGCATACCAGCAGTCCCGGAAGCAGGGTAGAAACGCCGGTTTTTCTCTTTCTAATCAGCCAGAATCCAGACCAAAGTAATGTAATGGCCGGAAATAGAATGTTTCCCCAGAACATGAGTTTGGCAGGGATAGCAAAACGGCCATCATAGTAGAATACTATTTTTTGCACGCCAGTGAGAAGCATCCACACTGTGAATCCTTCAAACAGCAGAACCACAGCGGCAATCCAGCGGCTCTTTTTTAGCTCAGGATCATTTTCTTTCTCCGCTGCCAACATATCAATGATTTTGGTTTTCCGAATGGTGCGGGTATTGAATATCCCAACAATTAAGAAGCTGAAAATAAAGAAGCCGATGGTCAGCAAGACTGTATCCGGAAATAGTGTCCACGACAATTCATAGCTTTTTCCATAGGTAGTCAACAGCATGGCCGTGATAAACTGGGAGCAGAACACACCGAGAAAAATTCCAATGGCAATCGAGAGGATTCCCATCATAAAAGTTTCTGCAAAGAAAAGTCTACCGACGGTCTTTTGTCCCATTCCCATAATGGACTGGACCGCAAACTCTTTTTGTTTACGCCGCAGCATATAGTGATTGACAAAACGAATCAAGAAAAGTAAGAACAGAGTAATGACGCAGATCGCAGCCTTCATGCCATCACTCAAGATTGTGAAATTGTACTCGCTTCCAATATCGGGTTGGTAGTAGCGGCTGGAAATAGACAGAAAGGAATAAAACAAGGTGACACAGATCGTCATGGTCACGATATAAATCAAATAGTCTTTGACGGAGCGCTTTGCATTGCGGAAAACAAGTTTAGCATACATGACTTTGTCCTCCTCCAATCATGGTAAGGACATTGAGGATTTTCTCAAAGAAGGCACTCCTGCTGTCGTTGCCTTTGCGCAGTTCGGTAAAAATGGCTCCGTCTTGCAGAAAAAGAATTCTGCTGGCGTAACTGGCGGTAAAGGCATCATGCGTCACCATAAGAATCGTCGCACTAAGTTGTTCGTTGATGCTCTGGATCGTAGACAGAAGCATTTGCGCCGAATGACTATCCAACGCACCGGTTGGTTCATCTGCCAAAAGCAGTTTGGGATTGTTGATAATTGCCCTGGCACACGCACAACGCTGCTTCTGGCCGCCGGAAACCTGATAGGGATACTTGTTCAAAATATCCGTAATATTGAGCTTTTGGGCAAAGTTGTTCCAGACCTTTTGCGGACAGGTACTGCGCCTGCACGGGAATCAGGGCAGCGTCTGCTGCCGCCAATGCGTTAATAGTCAGCATCCCCAGCGAGGGCATACAGTCCAGCAGAATAAAATCGTACTCCCGCTTGGCACTGTCCAGCACCTGTTTCAGCATCTTTTCCCGGTTCATGCTGTTTACCAGAGCCACTTCCAGCCCTGCCAGTT
>ENA-ORRQ01000815-ORRQ01000815.1-human-gut-metagenome-genome-assembly--contig:-NODE-815-length-27591-cov-4.644211_pt1 | contig 27591 bp, 39 predicted proteins | sample MGYA00242177_ERZ509138 | MGnify/ENA primary metagenome ERZ509138 (study PRJEB26280, sample SAMEA2338628) | human gut metagenome | biome: human gut; feature: human-associated habitat; material: faeces... | reverse complement strand
TACATTTATTTTTATTATGCAAATAAATACAGACATTTTTATAAAAATAGCTCAGTTCCGAAGGAGGTGTATAGGATAAAGTATATACACACTAAAAAAGGCCTACTTTCTCAAGCAAGCCCCTAAAAACCAACCAATTAATATGAAAAAATTCATGTGTTACAGTGGTTGACACCCTTACTAACTAGTTAAAACAATTTGAAAACTTATATGATTATGTATATTATAATAGTTACTTTATGATCAAGTCATCTATAGGCACTTTCAATAATTCTGATATCTCCATCAATAAACCTCTACCGGGTTGAACACTATTAGATGTTATAGAGTATATACTTTTAGGATTACCTAACTTAAGTACTTCTCCTAGAACTTTTACTCTTATGCCCTTAGATTTACATACCTCTCCTATACGATTTTTAACAAACCCATATTTCTTTTTACGTATAGCACTGCCTACATAATTAGAAGCAGCACCTTTACCTCTAAAATGCTTTATACAATGTTTTTGATTAGTAGATAATTTTCTAGCCCATACATTTGCACTTCCATGTATTAGTCCATCTCTAACTTCAAAATCATCGTAATCCTTTAAATATAAATACGTCTTACCCATATCTAATATTATTAATATACGTGCATTATGTTTTAAATTAGCTATATTTAATCTTGTCTAGAATTATCTTTTACTAATAACTTTATAATTTCTACTGATATCTTAAATCCCATCTCTTGAGGAATATATAATATCGTAAGAATAATCTTATCCTTTGGCAATAATATCTGAATGATATTATTGGGTATTACCAATATTGGTTGTGGAGCACATCCATCCCGGGTAAAATTATCAAAGATAGCTTTTATACGACTTTCTACTTCACTTACACCTGGTATGGCTATTCTTATAGATGTCATTGCTTGTTTTAATCCTTGAGTAAGAGCATTATACAACCAAGTATTATCTACTAAATCATTCTTACTCATTCTTACTATGTTTATGCTAATATTTTCCATAATTTTATTTGTTTAAGTACATTGACCCAATAGATTCTAATCCACTATCCTCTTCTGATGGTTCTGGATCTTCATATACATCTAATTCAGGATCATAATCATCGGGATCTATATTTTGTTCTATTTCTCTTCTTAACTGATGATGTAATTCAGAGGATTTTTCTAAAGCACCTTTATAGTTATCAACTATAGAGTTAAGTTCTACATTATCTAGGCTGGATACTTCTTTTTGTTCTATATTTCCCTGTTTAGTAGCAACTACTTCAGGTAAGTCATCTATATTATACTTATTTTCTAAGAATTTTACTTCAGCAGATTCTAAGTAATTATGACTGGATTCGTCTTGTATTAAGCTTCTAGCCTCATCTACAGTTATATATTGCTGATTGTTTTCTATTACGTTATTGCTATTTATCTGGTTAAATATGTTAGTAGTACCTCCTCCTATTAAGTTCTTAATGATTGTCTGTAAAGAACTAGATGAATCTATCTTTAGTTTTAAAGCCTTATTCAATTCTGCAGTTAGATATGGTACATACTTACCATTTTGAGCTTTCTTTAGGATATCTACCTGTTTAGATATTTCCATTCTATCCTCTAAAGCCCATAATAATTGTTCTCCACATAAACTACTGAATAGTTCTTCTTGTTTATCCATATCCCACATTTTATTAGATAGTAACCTATCTCTCATGAATAATTGAACATAGGTTACTTCAACTCCAATAGTAGTAGATAGGTGATTTATATCATAGGATATTCCACAAACATAACCGTTATTTAATATCCACTCCCTAATAAAATAATCTTGAGCTTTCTTTAAATAACTTTTATCTTTGGTTTCATGAAACTTACTCATTAATGAGGTAAATCCCATTGGTCTCGGTATTCTTTTATGATTATCTGACATACTTATAAGATTTTCTAATATCGTTTTTTTCAATATAGTCTATCTTCTTCAACTTTACCCATAAGTATAAATCAACCGTATCACTTTCATAAAAATGAGAAGAGTATATTAGAGCTTCATATTTATCATCAGGATATGATAATAAAGTAAAGGGTATATCATGTACCAAATCCCAGGTGAATATAAAATCACAATTTAAAGATTTAGGGATTTCCCGAAGAAAATCCCTAACCTTAATAACCCTAAATTTATTACCATGTTGATCTAGGATTAAGTCACCCGTATTATTTTTGTCTCGCATTACTAGGATATTTTTCTAATAATCTCTTAACTCCGATAGGATCATCCTTATCCACAATTTGTGATTCAGAATCCTTATAAGCAATCATCACGGGTTCGTGATTTTTATGCCTATATTCGTTTATCTTATTTTGCTGATTAGGGAAATTAGATAATCTATAAGGAACTACGTAGGTCCTATAAAAATATCCCCAAAGGCTTTTAGTTAAGGGTTTACCAACATAGTGTGATCTGAGAGCAGATATGCTTTGGAATTTTACCTCAAAGTTTTTAACTAACTCCCTAAAAGCAGCATAATAGATTATACCAGATTTGGCATTTACATACTTGCTTTTACTTATGCTTAGTAAAAATTCTGTACCAAATTCCTTCATGAATTCTTTTCTATCGAATTCATAGTTTTTTTGGTCCATATTGAACTTCTTTATATATTCTAGTGCTTCCATTTTATTCGTATTTTAATGTTACATCAAGTGGTTTTGATAATATTGTGAATAAATAACCGAATTTACCTTCATCGGTCAAAACTTCAGTATATGAAGACCATACAGATCCTCTTATCCTAAATAAATCTAGTTGAACTGGCCCATCTTTTAAGGGTATTTCTGTGATATATAACGTGTGATCACTTTCATCATATCCATATGATTCAAAAGTAAAGTGTGGATGATTATCATGTATCCATAAATTACCCTCTATAAAATACTTAGGATATCTTTCTGAGTTTTTGGTATCTATGAATTTGCATTTCCATAAATATCCTCTTCCATAAAGATATCCAAAGGTAGTTTCTGGATCAATTTCCTTATTGGGATTAGCAGGATAGCTAAATAGAAGTTTTGCGATGTTTGTTTTTAGATTTCTTATTAACATGTTTCTTAGATTTCTTTTTGTGAGACAATAGATATTCATTGATATCTTCAATCCTATCTAATACTACAGCCTTAACGACTATTTTGACAGGTAAGAAGAAAACGTTTTGAATATTACTGGCATTTATACATATGTCATATAATTTCATAAACTTGTTACGGTCACCAAATTTTAAATCTCTTTGAATTAGGTAGGTGATGATGGCTTTCTTATGTAAAGCTATCAACTCTTCTCGATTTTTAGATATTTCCTTTTTTGATAGAGCCGTATATTTCTTATAATTAGCCATAATTAACCATTATTAGGTTAGTGAGATATAATCATTCCCACTAACCTATATTAAGAGATTAAACAACTTCCACATTTGGTTTGAGAACTTCGGATTTGTAAATTTCGAATGCTTTCTTGGCTTCCTTATATTCCTTAGAATTTTCATCCTTAATCCTAAGATAAGCCCTTTCCAAAGTCTTAAGTTTATTTCTTACCGATTGTCTCCATTTCTTTCTCTGGAGGGTATCTTCTATTCCTTCCGGGTAGATGTATTTAACTTCCCTATTTGAAGTTACCTTCTCTACCAAAGAAGCAGCCTGCTGTTTTGCAACATCCTTGATAACCTTTTCGACCTTTTCTTCAGGAGTTACCTTCTTTTTGAGTTTGATAACCTTCTTGGGTTTTTCGGTGTTTTCTGATTCCTTAGATTTAAGGACCTTCTTAGTTTTCTTAGATTCGGTAGTATTGGATTTTTCTACCTTGGTTTTGTTAACCTTCTGATTTTCCTGGGTGTTCTCAGCTTTTGTAGCTTTAACTTTTAATACTTTTTTCATAAATTCTTAATTTTAAAGTGAAACATATATTAATTATTTTATATGTGCAAAATTAATACATTTATTTTATATATGCAAATATTTTTCATATTATTTTTTAAAATAGGTAGGTTCTAACAGCCAAAAGTAGAGCTATTATATTAGCTCTACCTCTGAATATGTGAATCCGGGTTCTATAACGTATTTACCAATTGATTTACCCACCGATTCCTTGTTTTTAATAACCTCTAAGAGATTATCATATACTTCAGGATTTACATTATAATACCTATATATCTTGTAGCTCTTGTAAACTACATATAGATGTTTTTCTTTAGGTACATATCCAAAAGCCAATAATCTACTTGACTTAAAACCATTTATGAATTCAACACTCAGGATTCTTTCCAGTGCTAAGATTACATTATTCTTCTTCATTGTTCAATATATCTTTATTAACTTTACAGGGTTCTATGAAGCCATCCAAATAATCCCATTCCTTATGAAATGAATTCTTTATACTGAATAACAAATCCCAGGTTTTAAATACTACATCTGGTCCAAATTTATATACCCAAGAATCTTCCATTTCATAAAGAATATGTATACATATATCCAACTGATCTTCACTTATGAGTTTTATAATTTTCTCTGGATAATCCGACGTAATAACAAAGGAGTAATAATCTACCAACTTATCTCTTTGCTGAATAAGGGTTTCACTCAGTCTACCATCGAAACTGAAAAGAGGTCTTAGATGTCTCAATATATCAATAGGTATTTCATCATTACCCTTATCTACATTTATACTGCGTAAAGCTTTAAGCTGAATATCTGATATCATTACTATCAGATCACCAACACAAGCTACTCGTTTTTCCTGTTTTTCCATATTTATCTCTTTACTACGTCATTGTAAATCTTATCCTTAATATTGTTTGGGAATACCACATCCCTATACCATCTAAGGAAGAACTTAGAGGGTTTCTTTTCTGGGTTCATAAGTAATTGCCTTTGTTCTGTAGAGAATTTTATTCTTTCCTCCTCTAACATCCAAGCAGGCATCTTTGTAAACTCAACTGTATTAAAGTTCAATACCTTCTTACCCACATCTATTTTTAATGGGTGTTTTCTTTCCTTATATAAATATGGTACTACCTTACGTGATGGTCCATTGATTATAGAGAACCCAAATATTATCATAGGATCAAATTTATCTGATTTAGGATCTTTAGCTCTCTTTATACATCTTACCATCCATGATAAAGAATTCAGATATTGATGGTTCTGATTTGGTTCTCCAATATCCCGGGTATGAAATGGAAAATCCTTAAAGTGATACAACAGGTCCTCAGTTAGGACAAATACAAATCCCAGATCTCTCAAGTATTTAATAATACTATCCTGGTTTTCTCCATCTTTAACTTTATTCTCTACATTTAATAGGATATCCTCCCTGGGTGATTCTATTTGAGTTGAAGCATTAGATGAGGGTCTTCCTCTACCTACTGATGGCTCCTTTAAAGGTAAATTTCCTACTAATTGATCCAAGTAATTCTTAAAAGATTCAATATCAGATTTATTAGTAAGAGTAACTTCTACTCTTATAGGACCATTATGCTGTATTTTAGGACCTGAATTTAATTCAGTATAAGCATCTACAAGTCTATCCTGAATATAACTACCATTTTCAGTTAAGGTAGTTATTCTCATCTTTGGTTTATATTTCTTTTCTTCTGTGGGTTCCATACAATATGTGTTTTTAAAGTTAAAAAAAGGGAGCATAAGTTACTTATGCTCCCCATCATGAGTGGTTTTAATTAAATTATCGAGGAGACTTAGTGTATTAATCCTCTTCTTTCTTTGATTTAGCCTTCTTCTTAGTCTTATCCTTTTTAGATGAGACCTCTTCTTTCTTGGCCGACTTCTCCGGTTTTAAAGTATCCTTAGATTTGTCTTTCTTGGGTTTATCCTCCTTATCCTTTGGAGCCTGATTCTTCTTCCTCATCTCCATGCGATATTTTTTCTTTTCGGCTGAGTTCATTTCCCGGCCATCGATCAGAGGATAATCATACTTGCATCGTTTAGGATCAGATTTCTTAGTTTCCTTCTCCTTACCCTTAACTTCTGATGCCTTAACTGTTTTCTTTGATTTTTCCTTCAGGCTTTTAGCTGTCTTAGCTTCTTCCAGCTTTTCTTTCTTCATTTTCTTCATAATACTTTTCTTTATTTTAATGGTTAAATAGTTTTTTCTACTTTTACCCAGATCATTCAGGGGATATTCAAATTGTATTTTATCTCTTTCCTTATTTATCTTTAAGAGAAGCAATCTGATAGTTTTACCATGAATTGGATCTTTACTGTAATCCTTTAAAAAGCTCAGATTATGTTTTTTCATATAATCGAAAAGCTCTTTTTTGGTTTTACTTAATTCGGGAGTATAGTTTTCCATTTCCTATCTTTATTAATTAATAGAATTCGTCCACTATATATGGGTTATGGTATATCTTTATTTCTAGGATTTTAATATTTATATGTTTTATGATACCAATAGCTTTATAGATGATATTTACATCCTCGAAATCTGATACATTAGGCAATATGCCTTTTTTCAATACTCCATTAATTTCTAACTTAACTATGGCTATATTTGATGATATAAGTTTTTTGAACCTATATACCTCACTGTTTAAGGTTTTATTCTTTAATTTAAGTTGAACAAGGTAATTTCTAGCTAAAGAGGTTTTATTATTCCTGATAGCCTTATTATATAAATCCTCTATCTCCTTAACTTGAAGATATAATTGATTTATACGTTGAATTTTATCACTAATTTCACTCATCACCAATTGGGTTTTTTAATGGTTCTATTTTCATTATCCTCTCTTAAATCATCCAGGACTTCTTGTGATATCCTTTTTAAGTTTTCTAGAAATTCCTTATCTTCTAAACTTATAGAATTATCATATTCTTTAAGAAATTCCTCTAGATCTTCATTAAAATAGGATACGGATATAGCAATAACTGATAATTTAAGAACTTGATCATCAAAACCTAAATGGCTTAATTCCTTTTTTAAATCAGATAGTTCCATAAGATAATATAATAAAAATCCCCAATCCTTGGAAATATTTCCTTAGACTGGGGATCGGGTATAAACCAGTTATAATATGAACAAAAATTACTTAGCAGATCTATCGGCAGATAGTAGAAGGATTAATCTTCAGAATCCTCTTCTTCCTTATCCTTACCCTTTTTCTTATCCTTCTTAGGTTTCGGACTTGTTATAGTTCCGTGACCTTTTTTGGATTTAACGGTAAGTTTACCGGGAACGAATGCTACGGAATTTGATATGGGTTTATCATCTACTACCAATACGGAAGTAATTACAACTCCCTGGTAACCGTCTTTGCCCTTGACCGGGTAACCGTAGTTAAGGATCTTTGAATTTTCAGATACTGGGATTACGTCCATTTGTTTACTGTTCGGCCTTTGTTCTGCAGGTCTATTTTTCAGAGCTTCCTGACGGGCTTTTCTTTTTGCCAGTTTCTCGGCCATTTTCTCTTCTTTAGAAACTTCTGGTTTCTTTACATCTTTCTCTTTCTTTGCCATTGTTTTAATTTATTAAAAGGTTATACGTTGATATGACTTATTTCTTTGACTTCTTAGATTTAGCAGCCTTCTTTGGGAGAGTTATGCCCAATTTCTTGGCAACATCCTTACGAAGTTTTTCTACCTCATCCTCATCATAGTCATCAGGATCTATATCGAGATCATTGTCTTCGCAAACATCTTCGAGTTCTTCGAAGTCCATCTCAGCCAAAGATTCCGGAGTTATTTCCTCTTCATCCTCCTCATCTTCCTCTTCATCATCATCTTCATCTTCGTCCTCATCTTCTTCGGAGTCATCATCCTCATCCTCTTCTTCCTCGTCGTCATCGTCATCTTCGTCAGAATCATCGGAATCCTCATCGTCTTCCTCATCATCTTCGTCATCCTCTTCCTCTCCGAAGATAGATGTAAACTCCTCTGCTGAGATTGTGAGGGGAGCCAGGATAATCTGAATCGAGCCATCTTCAAACTTTACGATTACTGTACCATTTTCAAGAGTAGTTCTAGAAACTTCTTTTACCTCTTTCTTGTTAGCTTTTTTCTTTGCCATTGTTTTAAATTTTTAAAGTTAAACTTAAGTGATTACTATTTACCTAATATTTTCATGTATCCATCGGAAGCATGTTCTTTATTATATTGTTTTACTTCTTCTAGAAGAGCAGTAAATTTTACATGGTCTTCTATTTCTACAGGATCCGATTGGATTATTTTATTATCTTTATATGTATGAATATACATCTGACCATCGTTATTAATGGTTTCTGTATGTTGTAATGTTTTCAGTTCCATATTGAAATGAATTTTGAATTTGAATAGTTTATCTTAGTATATCCCGGGATACCCATAAGTTCAAAACTTGAGTGAATATCTGGGATTTTTCTTTTCAAAAGATAATAGTTATTGGTATACTTTCTAGGAAAGATGTACCAAGTACCATTAATTGGCCTATTAGAAGTTATATAGCAATACTTCTTTGAAAGCCTTTCATATTTGGGATAATTATCCTTAGTTAGGGGTATATATCCCTTATATATAAATTGCTTTTCTAGATATTTATCCTTAATATAAGGAATAGAATTACCATTAAATTTAGTAAACTCCTCTAGAAACTTACCATATAACCCATTTTTTACATATTTAGTTGCCCTCCTTATTGACCTCTTTATTGACCATTTCTTTCTTTTTAACAGGTGTATAGTTAGATCCCCTATAATCGACGACTTTACCATGTCTGTAGAAGACAATATCTTCTTCTCTGATTCCGAGAGATTTGCATACCTCCGGTAAGATAAGTTTATACGCCTTATATCTGTTAGACTGTAAATATCTAGGACTGAAGCCAAGTCTATATCCGTAATATTTGCGTATGAGTTCTTGATTAAATTTCTTCTTGCCATGTTTTATTTGCCTATACATGAAAACTCTAAAATATCTTCTCCTATGCTTAGTTAAGAGATAATCAGGTGGAGTAACCCATTTCCTTACCTTCCTGGGTTTTCCTTTAAAGAATACCCTATCTATGTATTTCTTGGGAAAGGTTCTTAACCCATTACGATATAACCTTTTACCACTGACTACCCTTACTTCAAGTAAAGCATCTACTCCCAATAGTATGGTTAACATCTTCTTGGCATGTAATCTAGTATAATAGGGTATGCCACATATATGTTTCCTATATAGGAATTTACCTGATGGAGTTACTTTATTGTAGGATTTACTACAATATTCTTTTGGAATGTAACTCCATAGGTAATACCTATTACGATGGACAACATATTTACTTTCAGCTAACCTAACCATTTTTCATATCTCTTTTAGCTTTCCTATACCAAAGATTTATGGATTTGTCATTAGCATCGGGGAATTTTTTCTTAACCCTGCGTAATACCCTTTCAATACTAAATCCTTTATGAACCAATTCGAATGTGTAGGATTTCTTAGTACCCTTAATAAGGTTAAATTCGTCTCTTTCCTTTGGAGGTTTCTTTTCTCGAGGTTTCTTTATCCCGGGAACTCTTTTAGATCTCCTTACTCCATTTTCGTCTTCTTCTCCGAGAAACCCAAGCCTTAATCTTGAACTCCTTAATGGATCATCTTTATCATAACCCAGGGATTCCAATTGTTTATCCATCCAATCGTCATATTGATTAATTAGATCCTTATTGGGTTTTTCCGTAGAATTGTTTATATAGGATATTAAACCAAATACTCCAGATTTACAAGCATCTGGAAAAGGCATACCCAATATAACAGCTTTACGTTTCAAATCCTTATAAGTAAGGTTTCTACCGGATGCCGTTAATAAATTGGTCTTCTCCTTTGAAGAAAGCTTTGGTTTTAATTTTTTCTTACTTATTGCCATGATATTAATCCTTTTCCGTTGATTTTATTACGATACCCGTGATAAAGTTAGATTCAGCTATATACTGATCTGTTTCTTCTATACTTACGTCCTTATGAGATAGTTTTTCGATAAGCCTATTATAAAATGACCGATAATGTTCTTCGGATAATTCTGGTCCTTGTTGATCGCATATTATAAAACCTCTAATCAATACTGGTAAAAATCTAGAGTATCTAAAGTTATCTTCTATAAGAGAAGAATCGGCAACATCTCCAGCCCATTCTAGTAGGATATCATAATATTTCTCTGGAACGAAGTACATCCATAAATAATCTTTCTTATAAGTAGGATCCATATGTTGGAACGGGTTTATATAACCATCTACCGATTTTGTTTTTTGATTATTATCATCCATAAATTATTATTTTAAAGTGAAACATATATTATTTAATTCTGTTTGCAAAATTAATACATTTATTTTTATTATGCAAATATTTCTACTTATTTTTTAAAAATAGCTCAGGTTTAGCACGTTCTACACCGGGTATATGAGTTCTAGAAGATTTTTTGGGTTTGTTATATTTATTAGTGAAGGCATTGTTTAACTGCTTCACATTGAAGTCTATATTATTTACCTCATTGTAATTTATGGCTTGAGAAGTTATTAACCGATATTCTGGCCAAAACTTCTGACCTAATTTTATACCTGAAGTTTTGAGATAATATTTAGATACCATAAACCCAAATGTATCTGCCTCATCCCGGGTATTAAATACATATAAATAATGCCTTGACATTTCATCTACTACTTCTTTTAATGGTCTTATAGGCATCAATATATACTGAAATTTTTTATCTGACTTAAATAGAGCTACCCAATACTTTGGTTTAGAGGGTTTAACTTTATACCAGTATTTTTCTTTTATCTTGTCTATAACTAATTCAGGAACTTTCTTAATAAGATACTTGATATATATCTTATCCTTCTTATTTAATCTCCTTTTGAATGCTGATGGTTGCTGTATAATAGATGGCAATATCCTAAAATTATTCCATCTATCAAATTCCATAATAAGTTTATGGGTATCACTATCCCAGGATATACTAGATAACTTCAAATATGACATATTGCGTATTATACACCTATTAGTTACCTTAGGTAATACCATAGATGAATTACCAGTATACTCCCGGGCTTGTACTCTTGACCATCTTTTTTCTATTAATGCCTCTATATAATCTTTAAATTGCTGTTCACATGGCCCATCGGGTCTAAATATAGAAGGATGCCTTTCGAAAAAATTACTAAACAATTTAAAGAAATATTCAGATCTATCCCTTACTTCTAGATATTTATAGTGAGATAGTTTTAACATCTCTCCTACTTCCCAAGAGGATTTATTCTCGGATAGTCTTAAAAATAAAGATTGCCTCTCTATCAAAGTTAGGCAATCCCAAGCTTTATTCTGATATGCCTCCATTATTTCTTGATTTTAGGTTTTCTCTTAAGTTCATTCATACGATCTAAATAATCCTGAGTAAATACATTTGGGTTAAATTCTGTATCATTAGCTATTAACTTATCAGGATTATAATTCTCATAAACACTATAGAATATGGTATCGAAAGGTAATTTAGTAGTCATTTTACCATATTGAGGATACATAACTACTTGTACCATTTGATTATTGTAATCTATTTCCTCTATAGTAGCATCTACACCTTCAAATGGATATTGCCTTAGTATCACATAATCACCGATTTTTAAATTCATTAGCTCTTCTACAGAATAAATCTTGTTTTTCTTAGCTAATCTCTTAAATCTAAAAACTTCAGATCTTGGTACAGTAGCTACCTTAGAAAAATCATCCCAATCTTCGGCATTATCAATACGTTTCTTTATCTTTTTATCGAATATTGTTTCTGGTGACTTTACCCAACCCCTTACTCCTGATATATTTCTCTTTAACTTGTTCAAAAAGGTTCTAGAATAAGCCTTACAAGTTGGCATTCTCATAAATCCATATTCGAAAAGAATGGGTACCTCTTCGAAATACATTTTACTTTTACGAGTTTTCTTTAATATCTGTAAAGTAGGGATTATAGCTTTTACATGCCTATATCCCTTATTAGCTAATTCATCGTTTATCCTCTTATAATATTTATTTTCTATATAAAAGAGGCAATAAGAATAAGGAGTTTTCATAATATCTAAGAGTTTCTAAGTATAATTTTAGCTTGTTTATGTAAATACTTATAAGAAGTATTTAACATTTCACTAGCTTTAAATACATATAGTATAAAATCACCAGTTGATAAAACCATATAATGGGATAAATTATACTTTTTGTTTATTATCTCACCAAATGTATTATCAACCACAAAAAAGAATTCCTCTCTTGGCATAGAATTATATCTCATACACAAGATAGGAACTTTATTAGATCTCTGAGAATCCCTATACGCTTGATCCCAGAATTTTATTATATCACAAGTTTTATTACCAAGTATTACATGTTCAAATTTGATATCCCTATAGGATTTACACTCTACAGAAATTTTACATCTATGAGCATGTTTATCATCTACACAAGTAATATCAGAAGTAGCATCCTTATTAGAATGCCAAGCTCCACTCATTGGTACTCTTTCAAACTTATACCCAGTCCACGTAGTGAACCATTTTGATACGTTTCTTTCAAATCTATTGCCTTTCCTTTTGCTATTCATTGTATCGCCTTTTATAAATTACGTTATAGTAATTTATAGTTACTTAACCCATTTACCTTTTCGGCTTGCAAAACTTTTACTTTAGACAATGGTAATGATTCTTGATGGGTTATTAAGAATAACGTCTTATCGGCAAATACTCTATCTAATAGTTGAACTACTAATTCGATATTATCACTACTCAAAGATTCAAATACCTCATCTAAGAAAGCTATATTAAATCCCTGAGATACAGTTAACACTTCATTCATAGCCAAAGCCATAGCAACATTAACTAATTGCTTTTCACCTCCAGATAGTTCACTATAATCAATTATTTTGTCTTCTTTATAAATATTGGTTACAAAATCTTTTCTAGCTGATTCTAAATCTATCATGAATTCTATCTTAAAACCTAAGATAGGTACATAACTATTAAGAGTATCATTAAGTAAACCTAAGCAACTATCAAATAAATAAGCTTTTATACCCTTATTACTAAGTGGATCATCCAATAACCACTGATAATCTTTGTAAGTAGCCAAAGATTTATCATATTTTAACTTTAGGGGTTTTATCTTATGCCTAATATTCTTAATATCAGCTTTAAAATTATCTAAAGAGGGTTTTTTATTATATCTCTCCTTAATACTGTTTATGTTATCATCTATACGTATTAATTCATCGTTAGCCTCTTGTATAAGGGATTTTAAGTGATATTCTCTTGTCTTCAATTCCTTTAATACTGTACGCTGTTCTAATAGTTTATTGTATTTATCTGTATAAAGTCTAACCTTTATAAAAGCATCTTTAAGCTTGGACAACAGTTTTAAAGACTTATTGTAATCTTTACATTTTATGTAATTATAAATCTTATCTATAACTTCTTCCAATGGCTTATTTGATAGATTATTATATTTCGCTAATGTACGTTCAGTTTCTATTATATCATTAGTTAAAGATTTAAATTTACTATCTAAGTCTTTAAGATTTGGATCACTTAAATCTTGATTTAGCTTATGAATTTTCTTTACTACTTCTAATCTAGAAACTTCCTGACGTTTAATATCTTTGAGATACTGATTTTTATTCTTTAAGTTTTCAGATTTAGCCAATCTCTTAAACCTTTTCAAATTATCTAGACGATCACTTAGAATATTTAGATCATTCTCCATATCTAAAATATTTTCTCTAAGTGTATCTTTTCTACCTTTAGCAATATCTTTTGCGGTATTTATAAAATTAAGGTTAAATATTTCCTCGAATATGGCTTTCTTATCTGAATTAGTTTCCTGGATTAGTCTTTTTAATCCCTGACCAAACATTATGGAGTTTATAAATAAATCAAAGTTAACTCCTATGGTTTGATTTATCTGATTCTGTATACCAAACTTACCTTTTAGTTCTGTTGGATACCCATCTTTTAAAAATATAAGCCTATCTCTACCCTCAGAACCATCACTGAGAATACCCTTATACTTTTGACACCTTATTACTTGATATGTATAGCCATCTTTTTGAAAATATATTTCTACTTTTACTCCCTGGTAATCCTTAGTACGATATTTTTCCCAAGTTAATACGTCAGACTTACCTTTTAGGTTTTTTCCAAATAATACCCAAGCTATTGCTCCAAATATGGAGGATTTACCCATACCATTATTACCTCGTATTACTACAGTATTTGGTACGTTAAGATTTAGGTACAGTTCATTAATAGAACAAAATCCATTTACATTTAGGTTAAGAAATTTTATCATAATACACCTCCCTAAGATTCACTCTCCTTTAAAACATTAATTAATAAATTCTGCTTATCAATATCTTTTATGCCTTTAGCTTTCATATAACGTTTTGCTAGTAATCTTTTACTTAGTCTTTTAGTAATCTTATGTTTTACTTCTAAATTATTACTAGATTTAGGAGGTAAAACCGTATAATAATTACCATCATCTAATACTTCATCTTCAGATTCTACATCGATAAATTTAGGATATCCTTTTAGGTGAACAAATTTCATACTAAGGTCTTGGTATAATTCCCAATATCCCATTTTACAATCTCTATCAGTACGTCTTTGTTGTAAAGGAGCACCAATCATATAAACCTTCTTAGATAGCCTTTGTGGTTTATGAATATGACCACATAATACTAGATCAAATCTATTAAGGGTATTTAAATTAAGATTTTCAACAGAACCAACTTCCCTGCCATCAGTATCTTTAGCTCCTGGGTAATCTGTATGAAGTAAGAGTATGTTTTTGTAATACTTATCTAGCTTTACTTTATTAAGATAATCACTTAACCCAATATTATGGTCTATATATGGTACACCATATACCCTTATTTTACCATTTATTACAATATAATCATAATCTATTTGAGTAAACCCATAATGAGTTAAAAGAGTAATCCAACTAAAGGGTTTTACTCCAATATTACTTACGTGTTTTATATCGTGGTTACCAGATATACAATAGAAATTCTGTCCCAGGAATTCATCTGATAGTTTATCATGAATTAATTCCATAAGATCCTGATCTATGTTTTCTGGTTTATGCAACATATCTCCACAAAATAAAGCTGGGCATTTATACTTATTACATAAAGATTTAATATGAAAGAGAACCCTAATCTGATTTAGGGTTCTCTCATTATCTTGGTTGAACTTAGACCATATATTTAGATGTAAGTCCGAAAATATTATAGCTATGGGTTTATTTTTCATAATATTATCCTATAATATCCCATTTATTACCAAATGAATCATCAAATAAATCCTCTACGGGTATTTCTACATAATTTGGTAAAGAAGTGATATTATCTTTACCAGGAGATTTTATAAAATCTCCGCAAAGTCTTAACCTCTTATCATGATATAATTCGTCTATTATCAAAACTCTTAGAGATTCTTTATTAGAATTAAACAAGTAACCATATACTATATTACGATCTTGTTTGATAACTTTAAATCCCCATAAATTCAATAGAAACTCCATAGTATGGTATACTTGCATTTGAAAATACCTACTGGTGATCCTTTTACTATTATTCTCTATTGACCAATCTATATCTTTAGGAGTATAACCTAGTATGATAAGACGATTACAGTGTTTAAACAACAAGTTTAGGCATAGACCAAGAAAATGTTCCATTTCACAATCTGGTAGATATTTAGATTGCTTAAGGAAAAAATAAGTAGCTAAATCCAAATAACCTCTATCAGTAATGTAATCATTACCTTCATCTATATAAGAACGGTATAGTTTAGATCTAAGGTTTAATAGTTTAGCATCCTGCATATACAATTCTCTTGAATCCTTAGACAACATATCTAAATGACTTACATTTTTTGTATCTGGTACTAAATCAGACATAGAGCTTGATACAAAATTAAGTTCATTTTCCATGTTTAAATACTTTGGTAAAGCTTTAGCTAAAGTGGTTTTACCAATACCACTTGGACCGGATATTTGTACGTATTTTTTACACATAATTATTTATTATATAAAGTTGTAAATGGTTTTATAAAGTCTATAGTAAGAAACGACATAAGTGAGTATGAGATACATATCTTCTTCAACTTATCTCTATTTATAGGTTTATTTACATATACTATAGGCATTTCAGATAGTGGATAAGTATCTATAAAATATCTAAGATCTATAAGTTTCTTATTTATTTCAGATATCTCTTCTATATTTTCTTTACAACCCTGTTTTATAGCTTCTTTAATACTACCATACTTATCTAAGAATTTACGGGTTTTTACTGGACCCATACCTTTTACACCGGGTATATCATCAGAATTATCTCCAACTAATGATAGATAATCTACAGTCTCTTCAGGAGAATAACCAAATTCTTTAATACAGGTTTTATCATAGATAATCTTCTCTTTCCTGGGATTGAATATCTTTACGTTCTTACTCAATAGTTGATTAAAGTCCTTATCAGATGATATAATGGTTATCTTAGTATTACCATCATTATATACCTTTAATAATAGAAAAGCCAATAGATCATCTCCCTCATAGTTAGTAGATTTATTTTCATCATATACATAGGGTACTCTCAATAACTTAAGTATTTTAAGTATCACCTTCTTTTGAGATTGTAATGACTCATAATCTATAGAAATATTCTTACGATGTCCTTTATAATTAGGTAATAAGCAAGTCCTATAAGGTGAATGTCCATTATCAAAGGTTATATTTACTGCGTCAGGATCAAATCTTCTGAGATACATATTCAGGGATTTAAAAAATCCAAAAATAGCTCCTGAAGGTTTACCATCACCAGACTTTAAATTAGTAAACTTGTGAAAAGATTGATGGAGTATATTTTCTCCATCAATCAGTAATACTTTCTTATGTTTATTATCTTTCATAATATATAATATTTATTTATTCATCATAGTCTTCCTCTTCTTCAGGAGAATAGGATTCATATTCTACTCCATCCACTGGGAAATAATTAGTAGTTAATTTAGATAAAGCTTTCTTAGTAGTACCTATAGTATTAATATGAGCTTTTCTAAGTAACTTTCTTCTAAGTTCATCATCTTCTTCCAATAATTTTTGGAATTTCTCTTCTCCTCTAGCTAGAGTTTCTCCTTTATATTTATAAACTCCTCCGGATGATTTTTCTATAATGGCATTTTCTATTAATACATCATCTAAACCAAAACACCTATCAAAGCCTACTTCATGAAATTTAGGATTGAAATATACAGGACATTTGCTTAGAGTTGGTCTTGGAGGAGCAACCTTATTTTTAATAAGTCTAATAGTTACTAATTTACCTGCTCTACGTTCCTTACCATGTTGTTTTACAGTTATGGATCTACCTGCATAAAAAGCAGCTCTTATAGAAGACCAGAATTTTAATGCAGCTCCTCCAGTTGTTGTTGTATTATCTTTACCAAATCCAACATTCAAAGCTGTTCTTAACTGGTTTATATAAATCTGAGTTACTCCTAATCTATAAAATAATTCACTGCGTATTCTGAAATATTTATATAGGGCTTTAGCTCTACCTCCCATCTCAGCTTTACTTCCTACCATTTTAGAATCTATATTATCAGAACAATCCATAGCAGCTATAGAATCTATAACCAATAATATGGGTTCATTATGAACTAATTGTGATCTTAGATATAAAGCAATATCTGCTACAGCATCTGATATGTATTCTATTCGTGTATCATTTATAACTGTAACCTTAGCAGGATCAACCCCATTAGTTTCAGCCCATGAATTCATCCAAGATTGTTCTGCATCTACCCATATTACATGACCACCTAACTGTTGACAAGAATATGCAAAGTTATAAGCTATTAAAGATTTACCAGAACTTTCTTCTCCAGCTACTTCTAAAATTTTACCAAATGGTATGCCTCCTCCAAAGGTATAATTTAATGCAAAAAATGTAGAAGGTAACCATAATCCTGATTCCTTAGTATCAGAAGCTAATTTAACTATATCCCCATATTTCTTAAAGAGATCATTCTTAGTAGGGATTTTTAAAGAACCATTTTTAGCCATATAATGTAATTAAATTTGAGTTAAACAAAAAGGGAGGAACAATTACTAGAACCATTCCCCCACAACTAAATTTTATGAACTCGTATTATTAAAACTAAATATCCGATTTGTATCTCTTACCCGAAGATTTTACCTTCTTTTTATCTTTTTTATGTATACTCTTAGATTTTTTGGGTTTCTCATCTCCATCCTCATCTTCAGGACTTTCATTTAAGAACTTAGAAAGCATTTCCTCCAACTCATCATAAGATTTAATTTGGTTTCTTACAATACCTTCTAGATCTATTGTACCTCTATATTTTTTATCCAATTTTGAAGCTTTACAAGCTCTTACAGAATAAGTAGTATCCAATTTACCAGAACCAGATCTACTAATCTTTATGTCATACCCATTTATTGGATCAGTCATATCACCATAATCATCCTCATCAAGGTATAGATCTATGATATCCTGATATACGGATGAAGATATAAGTACTCCCTTATCATTTCCATCATAATCGGGTTTAGTACCTTTCTCATCTTCATAAATGATACCACCGATAACGTATTTTCTCCTTGGTATAAGCTTTTTAGCTAAAGCCTTATCATCGTCATCTTTAGAATTTTTCAATTCCTGGTATTTATCCATAAATGGACATGGATCACCAAATGTAGCCGGAGAAATTATACCACCAATTTCGGGGTTCGGATAAAATTGAATAATTTCTATACCTAACTCTTTATCATCTCCTGGAGATTTCATCCTTATTCGAGTAATACCCTCTTTAGGAAATACCAATCCACCACCTCCATTTGATCTAGAAGCCAATTGTTTTTTTCTGGCTAACATCTTCTCTTTAGTAGAAGACCCCTTTTCTGAAAGTTTCTTTTTAAAGTCTACCATAATTATTTTATTTATTGTTTTCAATATAAGCTATCTCATTCAATGATAGAATAGTTAGATTGTTATCATCTAGTATATGTCTCAAATCCTCTGGGAATATGTCTGGTGATAGTTCTAACTCTTTACCGGCATATAAACCATAAGTTACTATACTTCCGATGTGTAAAACTTTTTTCATAAAGTTTTCATCATCAGTTATGTGACTTATCTGAACTACTACTCCTTTTTTAGGTTTACTGTTATCAGCAGTACCCGGGATAATAATACTACCACTCTTGGTTTCTCCTGTTGGAGATAGTATCAATACTTTATTCTCACTGGGTACACCCTGATTAGATAATACTTTGTTGATCTTATTAGCTTGATCAACACTGATGTAATTTAAATCGATATTCATCATATTAATAAGAATTTAGTAAATATTTATAGTTAAAAGTTCATCTTCCTTAGATTGGCATTTAGAGTTCTCAATACTTCTATCCTGTTTTCATAAGCTTTACATAGAGATATAAATTTACTGGCCTTTTCACAGGATTGTATATATCTTTCACATAATGACAAATATTTTTGATTAGTACTGGCTTTATTATCTACATAATCATTATTCCATCTTTCATTGGCTTCTTTATAAAATATCCAAGCTTTAGAATATGCTTTATCTCTCTCCATGGATAGAGTATCTCTTTTCTTTATAAGGTAATCTCTAACTATACATAAGATATATAGGTTAAATGAAGAGTCTCTTAATTGAGTTTCTATATTATTCTTATCTATATGAAACTCTTTAGATACATCTATATAATAAGTTTTACCTTCTACTCTTACTTTTATGGGTTTTATACCTATATCTTTCAAATTATGTATACTTACGGATGATTTTTTCATAATTCTAGAGGTTTTTATTGTATATACGTTCATACTTATCCATTAAATCAGGGAATTTCTTAGGGAATTCCTTAATACTTATGGATTTATATTTCTTATGCTCCTGAAGATATTCCTCTACAGAAAAATCAGGTTGAAGCATTTTATTGTAATCATATCCCGGGATAAAAGGTAATTCTTCAGCCATAGTTCTACCAACAGAATAATCCATATCCATTTCAACATCATCTATCTGAAAACCAAAATAGGGTTTAGTCAAGGGATTTTTAAATATTTGCCACATTTTGTTTACAGTCCATACATTTATATCATTAGGATCAGCATTATAATATACGGCATCATGAACTGTAGCAACTTCTTTCATATAGGGTAATTTACCTTGTCTCATATCCCAATATATAAGGATACTACCAAACAAAGTCATATCAGATGCGGGAGATTGACATGGGAAATTTAATCCCAATCTTATAGCATAAGCTTCTTCATCACTGCTTTCAGAATAAATCTGAGGTAATCTACGTCTTCTACCAAATAATGACATAAGATAACCATGTTTTCTTAGATATATTTCCTGTTTCTCCTTAAATTCTCTTAATTTTGGATGTTCATTGAAATATTCATCCATTTCTCTTTGAGCTTCCTGTTTAGAAACTATAATACCTGCTTTAGGATCTGATAACTTAACTGCTAATAGATTTGCTCCGATACCATATATCAATCCAAAAGCTGTTTGCTTAGCATTTTTTCTACGTATTTTCCAAAGAGTATGTTCCGGATGTTGTTCATCATCATATATTGCAAATGCTTCATCATAGGGTACTTTATATTTTTTAGCAGCAATAGCTAAGTGTGGATCTTGACCTTCTGCAAATGCTCTTAAATAAGTTTCATCTCCAGATAAGTGAGCCATCATTCTTAATTCTGCTTGAGAAAAATCGGATTCAAAATATAATTTGCCAGGTTCTGCTACTAATTGCTTCTTTATATTGGGATCTACCGTAGTTTTAGGTATTTGCTGCATATTTGGTTCAGCAGAAGATAATCTACCAGATGTGGTTCCATGAATTAAATATCGTCCATGTAATCTATGATCATCCTGATATTTTTCACTCCATCCTAAGATATAAGTCTTATACATTTTTTCCAATCCTCTTAATTCAAGAAGATTATCCAAGAAAATGGCTTTTGGTGAATCGGGATTTTTTACTTTTAACCTAAGATTTGATAGAGTTTCCTCATCAGTACTTGGTTTACCCTTATCCGTATATTTTAAAACAGGAAATTTAAATCCATCTTCACTATACATTAATTGAGGTAAATCATTATTACTGTTTAAGTTTACTCCCTTAGGCAGATCTAATTCCTTTTTAGAACTATATATTCCAGCTTTAATATTGGATATTTTAGTCAATCTATTAGCTATTTTCTTTTCATTAGAACTACCTTCTGATTCTTCTAGTTCTTCTATTTCTTTTTGGATAGATTCTATATAGTTACTTATTTTAGTATCTACTAGATATTTACTGAACCTTTTAACCTTTGGCAAATTATAAATATTCTCATAGGCTTTCTCTATTTTAGGTTGATAATCCTGTAATAGCTTTTTATTAAATTCAGTATCAATATACAAGCCATTCCTTTCAACGCCTTGTATAACCCTTGAAGCAGGCATTATGAGATTTCTGAATAGATTGTAAAATCCCAGTTTAATAAGTTTATTCTCTAAGAAGATACATAATCTAAAAGTATAATCACTATCCTGGCATCCATATTTGCATAGAGGTTCTAATTCCTTTTTATCCCAAGGTATCTTATCGAAATTATCTTGTTTTTCATAATCTACATGTTCAGGTAAGTATCTCCTTACCATACTCTTAAGATCGTTAGGTTTCTCTTCATTAAGAACATATTTAGCAAGCATACCATCTATAACAGTACCTCTATACCAAATCTTATACCTATCGAATATCTGAAAGTCAAACTTTAAGTTCCAACCTAATTTAACTACTTTTGGGTTTTCTATAATATGCTTACCAAATATTAGCAAAGCTTTTTTCCAATTATATCCCTTATCGGTATACTGTTTTGTCTGAAAATGGTCTAAAGGGATAGAACAACCCATACCTGGTTGAAAACATACAGATAGTATAGTTGGTTTAAAAGTATCATTATATATGGGTTCACTATTAGTTTCAAAGTCTACAGATGAATATCCAGTAGACTTACAAGCTCGAATTAATTTGTAAAGCTCCTTATAATTTCTTATTATGTGATATTTAGTTTCCATATATAACCGTATTTAAGGGTGAGGATATCCTCACCCTATGTTTTTAATATTTATCAACTAATTCTGATAGATCTCTACTAAGCCCCTTCCAATCTTTTTTGTAAGCATGTAGAGAATCTATATTGTGGTATAAATAACCCGGTGCAACACCAACTTCTTTAGCAATGTAATTCTTTAATCTCCAAGCTAAGTATACATCGTTACCGAAGTGTTGTATATAATCTGAGGATCTCTGATTATATATCATATGAAGTACCTTTCTTCCGCCTATGTTCTCTCTTATTAAGAAATGATAATACATTGAACATGGTATTCTTCTAGAACCATCAAGATAATCCTTATCTATAGTTGTATTCCATACACTTAATATTGCTTTACGAGTATCAGGATCATCTTTAAGTAACTGTATTACGTTGTCAATGTAATTATTACAATTATCTTTATAAAAGGCTAAATCATTAAATCTTTCATTATAGGTATAATCAAATACTCCATGATCATTACCTCTGTCTACCAAGAATTGTTCCCAAAGATCCCTTCTTTCTTTCCAAGCTTCTCCCGGGTTTATAAAGCTTCTATTTATTCTCTCATTAAATTCGGCTTTAGCCCAATCATATGAATGAGAGAATGTGAACAACCAAACTGGATCACCAATATCTATCAAACAATATGACTGAGCGATTATTTCCTTAGTTATATAATCCTCATTACCCTCGATATCTTTATTCTGATAATGTTTAGGTTTTACAGTAAAACCATAACTCCTTAATTCCCTGCCCATTTCTGACATGAGCTCAAATGAATTTCCAAATATTCTCATAGTTTTAATTATTTATTGTTAATCTATAGCAAACGGTCTACTATTTACTGTTAGAGTTGTTTTTAGCTTCTCTTTTCATCTTAGCCAGGTATTTCTTTTTATAGGCTTTTCTTTGAGAAAAACTTATTATGTTCTCGGGATATTCAATATCATCTTCCTCTATTACTAAGTCCTTAGCATATAGGGGTCTATAAGTATATATATCTGGTCTAAGTACTTTAAAACTTCGGAAATATACCTTGAATGAAGAAAAATCCTTCTCTTCTCCCTTCTTAAACTTATCAAATACTGACTTAACCTTAGTTACCCAGGGATTATCAATACCCTTTAATACCTTCTTAAGGGATTTATGAGTATGATACATGATAAGGGTCTCAGTATTACCATACATCTGGGTAGCAAATACATTTAGCTGTACCGATTGATTAGGTCCATAAATGTATTCAGCCATCCTCTGAACCAGTAAGAAATCAAAAATGAGCCTTTTAGTAATTTCTGAAGCTCTTAATACCATAGTTATTACAGGTATATCTTCCTGAAATCTTTTAGAGAATGTAGCCGATATTAGGCATTGCTTACCATTATCATGCTTATTATTGAAGATATAACTTACATTGTAATTCTGATTATATTTCACTTTTAGGAATCTTAACTTACTTCTAAGTAAATCTAGCTTGTTAAAATCAATATAATTATTCAGCAAGCTTGACCATTTAGAACTTGTATAGTTAAAACACCTACCATAATCAAATTCAGGATCAACCCAGGCTTTTCTTATTCGAATAAATACGTTATATACTACGGCTAATCCACTATTGGCTATAGCTCCTTTATTAAATAATATTGGGTTCAACTGTAAGAAGTACTCATTAAGTTTTTCCCATGCCTCCTGAGAGGTAGAGAACTCCAGAGTATGAATATTCTCTGAACAATCCATGTTCTCTAACCCCTCTAATTGTTTATTCCATCCAGACATATTAATAATTAGTTTTTAATCTCCAAAGGTTTAACTTATACTTCTTAAAGTATAGATTAGTTATACTGTAACAATCAAATCCATACATCTTAATAAATCCCATAAATAAATAGAAGGCTTCTACGATATAATTTTGAACTTCATTTTCTTTAGTTAATACCTGAGTTTTCTTCCATGGTCTACACTTAAGATCATTTCTAGCCATATTAAGGCAATAGGTTATATGGAATATAGCCAATTTCTCTGTTCGGTGATAACCATAATTCATACGACTAAATCCCGGGATGTATTCACTATCGGATGATGTTTGGTAATCCACTATATTATATGGAGCAGTAGTTATAGCAGAATCATCCATCTTACTTATAAGTAAATCACGTCCAACAGCCATTACCTGATTTAAATTGGTGCATACCTTGGTTATATACTTACCTGACCACCTTAGTAAATCACTACTATCAATGTTCAAATAAAGAAGGATAGTCATAAGGAATCCCAAAGCATCTGCCTGTTCTTCACAAGCATTCTGCAATGTATCTTTTATATACTGGGTACTTTCATCATCTAACCTATCCATATTCCATCCAATAGAATCATTATTCAATAACTGATATACAGTATCGGTAGATTCAAATCCCTCATTTAGTTCCTCTATAACCCTACTTATAAAATCCTTTATGATCTCCTGATTACGAGGTATATTAATATTCATAGGATAATCAGGTAATTGTTCTATACCACTATCCTTATAAGCTTTAAGTTGATCCTTAGCTATGTCGAATATAGTATCTAAAAAATTTAGATTATAGGAATCTATAGATAACTTATCTTTAATATTACGTATATCCATAATTATAATTTTTCAGTTGAAATACCAGATCCCATACCATTAGACCCTCTATCACTACCATTAGATAACTTATCATAAGCTTCATCGGTAGTTTCAAGTAATACGCTTTTGATATATGGTGTATGTAAGAATTGTATCAACCCCTTATTATTTGAATAAGTAGCCATATCCAAAGTTACAGATTTATCCCCTAAGTTAGCTAAGCCTATATGTATTTCACCAGTATAATCTGCATCTACTACTTCAGCAGTAAATATCAAGCCATTATTAGTAGCCATACCAGATTTATTCTTAGCCAATAGACAAGTACCTTTATCTACTATCCATACCCTTATACCTGAAGGAATAGAAACTCTTCCGTTTGGTTTTATAACTATACTATCTATCTCTCCCAATAGATTAGTATTAAACAAACAGCGATGATATTTAGTTATATCAGAGGGTTTTAACAGTGGCATAAAGAAATCTATACCAGCATCATTGTTACAAGCTCTTCTTGGACATTTAACTTTCCTTAATCGAGTAAAGTAAATCAAATCTGATTCTACTAAATCCTCTACATCATCATGAAGGTGAATTTTATTATTTCTCATAGTTTTCTTATCTTTATTTATTATTTCTAAACTACCATCTCCAACAAAATCAAGTCTACTCATAAATTCCTCTTTTCTTTTGGCTCTTTTAGCTTGATTTTCTTTAGAAATAGATTCGATATCTCTATAAAAACTGTAAAGCTTAAATTTAAAATTTGGCTTTTTATTTCTTTTATGATTTACCATACATCTCCCTATAGATTTTCCTTACATCCTTAGAAGGTATTTCGAATTTCTCGGAGCATTTCTTTACTATATCTCTTCGAGTATATTCACCCTTCCTCTTTAATCTACGGATATATTTCTTTAATCCTTGAACATCTATAAGAGTATCTAAGTCCTTGTAGTGATTTTTGCTTTCTAATTCTTTTCGGGTTATATTTAAGTTTTGAGACATCTTGAAAGCACATAATTCAGAATCACCACATATTCTACACTCAGAAGTACTTAAATCATAATTCTTACCAAAGCATGGATCTCCATTAGAACCTATAAACATAAAAGATATAGGTTCTAATGGATCCTGCTTAGTAAGATCTAACGTTTTTTTCTTTTTATTGATCTTACATATAGAGCTCATAAGTTACACTTTAACAATAACTATATTGATACAATACGTGAACAATTCCAGACCACATACCATTTTCTTTTGCTACTTCTGAATAGTATGATGAATCAGCCAATTCTTGAGGTATGCCGTATATAGTGTATAGCTGATTTTTCAGCTTAGCATCTATCAACTGGTTCTTAATACGAATAAGATCCTGAAGATTGGTCAAATAAAGAGTTAAACTCAATTGACTGTAGATTATACTAAAACGATAAACTGTAACCGGTCCCATCTTATTCTCCATGATGTTAGTTACAAATTTATAATCCGGATCAATAAATATATTATTGCATATATCTATCTTTGGAGCCTCTTCTCTGGGTTTAATCACTTCTTCATCTTTAATATGGTTATCATCTGTAGCCATAAGAGTTTCTCCACAATTTTTACAGATAATCTTTACTTCCTTATCTGAAGGATTAATGTTAACCATGTTTTCAGTACCGCATTTTGGGCACTTAAAAGCTTCTTTTTTAAATCTGCTCATATTCAAAGTATTTTTAGTTATTATTTAACATAATATAATAGGTCGAAAGTAATATTTAACGTACTGGTATTATTCTGCAGTAATATGATTAATCAGCTCTGATATAAGCTTGTAGTCTTTCTCTCGATGATAAGCAAGTTTCTTTGAAATCATATTCTCTAGATTTGCAAAAGGATAAGCAAGGGTTCCATTTTCAAAATCCAATCTACTGTAGCTACTTCTTATGATATCAGAATTATCATGGGGATCCACTATGATAAGATTAATGATTACTCCTTTGTAATAGAAAGCAACATTATAGGTGTTCTTATAAGAGGGATCCATTTTAATATTGCTAGCATCAACCAAAGTTTGAATGGTAGATCTTATGGATAAGAATTCAGGTTTATTAATAAGGATATCTACATCTCCCACCAAGTATCTATGCTTTTCAGCAAATTTAGGGAATTGTTGGTATAAAGCAACTCTGCCAGTAATAGCAGTTTGTTCTGCAATGCTGTTCTTTATTAAAACATCAGCATAAAAGCTTTCGATAGCTTTGATATACTGTTCCTTAGTAAAACTTTTGTTAAGCATAATTTTATAATTTTAAAGTGAAACAATTTATTTATATGCAAATATAATATATTTATTTTATATATGCAAATTTCTATTTATAATAAGCTGAGTTAAGTACTTATTGTTGTGGATTAGATCTTATCTTTTAGACCTCCTTATTTTTGGGATTTATTTAATGCAGAGGTTGTCTGTATTCAACATGGTCTGACGGTACAGAACATTGCACAGTGGCAAAACCGCCTTTTGGATAATATAAAATTATATTTATGTGCATCCAGATATGAAATAGAAAACTTAAAACAGGATATTTATGGTTACAGAGAAAATCAGTTACGACTTGTCGGTATGGCAAGGTATGACGGATTGAAAAGTCATAATCAAAAGCAGGTGCTTATTTCTCCGACATGGAGAAGAAACCTGGTTAAGAAGAGACTGGGGCATAATAAAAATGAATATAATGAGCAATTTGTCAAGAGCGCATATTATAAATGCTATAATGCCCTGATCCACGATGAGAGACTGTTAGAA
>ENA-ORRQ01000795-ORRQ01000795.1-human-gut-metagenome-genome-assembly--contig:-NODE-795-length-28127-cov-2.952551_pt1 | contig 28127 bp, 15 predicted proteins | sample MGYA00242177_ERZ509138 | MGnify/ENA primary metagenome ERZ509138 (study PRJEB26280, sample SAMEA2338628) | human gut metagenome | biome: human gut; feature: human-associated habitat; material: faeces... | reverse complement strand
GGAATCTGTTGCAACATATCTATTTCAGGGCTGACCCCGTCAGCCACTACCTCGTAAGTACAACTCTGGGTACGATAACCGGCATCATATTCTACTATATAGACACGTCCTCCATGAAAGAGTTCAAGGACATCTTTCAATACTCCCGAAATAACCTCACTCAGATTCTTGTCCTTCAGAAAATTACGTAAGGACTGGGACACAGAATGCTGTCGAAACAACAATTCATTAAACTGTTTCAGAATACCACCGGATTGTTCGTCCGCAGGGATATCAACCAATTGAAGGATACCAAATGCCTTTGGATGTCCATCTTCTGTCAGCCACTTTTCACCCAGACGGGAACGAACCCACACAATGCCTTGTGAAGAGTAGATAGGAAAAGTTTGCTCATATACCTCGATTTCTTCTATCGAAAGGAATTCACGTGTAATGCGGCAACGGTAATCTTCACGAATCAATTGACCAAACTGGCGGAAAGTCAGCGTGTCTCCCTTCAAGCCTAACAAATTACAAACATACTCGGAACAAAGATATTCCCCAGTAGTGAAATCTGCTTCCCACCAGCCTATTTGTCCAACAGACGAAAGGAGCTGAAAACGTTTTGCCTCATGTGATCGATTGCCACTCATACGATTTGTGCTTTTAATATTCTGAATAGCGCAAAGATAATGCTTACTTATTAATTTCTGTCCTATTCCTACTAACAAAAAAAGAAAGTTTAGAACGTTATAGGCTATGAACTGAATAGGTCCGCTTTATCCGTGGTGTCACCAAATTGTAACTTAATTGAGAATCAATTGTATGACATGTGTATTACGGTTGTAATTCCGTTGCCGCATCTTTGCACCGGAAACAAGAAACAATAAAAGATGAGCATGAAACTGGATTTAGGAAAAGTATTTTTCTTCATTTTATTACTGGTACTTTCCACCATGACCGCCCTGGCTGGAAACATCAAAGGGACCGTCCTCGACAAGCAGACGAAAGAGCCGTTGACCGGAGCTACCATACAGATAACCGGGACAGCGCAGGGGGCAGTAGCCGACATCGACGGTAACTATACGCTGAATGTAAAAGACGGTACATACACCATAGCCGTGAGATATATAGGATACAAAGACATCCTGCTCAACAGTGTAAAAGTTAAGGCCGAAACTGTGCTGAACTTTGAAATGGAGAGTGATGCACAAACGTTAGGCGAAGTCTCCGTCACTGCACAAGCCAAACGGAATAACGAGGTGGCACTCATACAGGAACAACGCCGCAGCCTCGTAGTACAGAGCGGGGTTTCCGCCCAACAAATAGCTAAAACCCAGGACAGCAATGCCTCGGAAGTCATCCGTCGCGTACCCGGCATCAGCATCATCGACGAAAAGTTTGTAATGGTGCGCGGCCTGTCGCAGCGGTACAATAATGTATGGATGAACGGGAGTGCCGTGCCCAGTTCGGAAGCCGATTCACGCGCCTTTTCATTCGACATCATCCCCAGTTCACAACTGGATAATATGGTAATCGTAAAAAGCCCCGCTCCGGAATATCCCGCAGACTTCACGGGTGGATTCATCCTGATAAATACCAAAGATATGCCCGGCGAAAACAGCTTCAACATATCAGTAGGAGGAGCTGTCAATGACCAGACGCACTTCAAAGACTTTCGTAAAGCCAAGGGTAGCGGCATGGACCGGCTCGGCTTCGGAAACGGTTTCCGTAGTCTGGATGCCGGTATGAAAGGCACACTGAACATGTATCCCGGATATGAAACCGGAAATACAGCTCGCATAGATGTATTGAACAATGGTTTCAACAACGACTGGACACTGAAAACCATCAAACCCGTAGGGGACTTAAAATTGAATATGGCATACAACCGCAAGTGGGAAACCGAAAGTGGACGTACCATCGGTATGCTGGCTGCTGTGAATTACAGCAACTCCTATAAGACCTATCTCGATATGGAAAACTCTCTCTATGGTCCTTATGATACCAACAATGACAAATACGTCTATCTGCGGAAAGCAACGGACAACCAGTACAGCAATGATGTCCGCCTCGGTGCCCTGCTGAACCTCACCTTCCAGCCGCGCAACAGCAACCATCGCTATGAATTCAAGAATATCTTCAACCAGATATCCAAAGACCGCTACTCGGAACGTACAGGTTTCAACGCACAACCGGACAACATCAACAACATGGAGTATTACTACTCCAGCCGTACCACTTACAACACCCAGTTCACAGGCAGGCACAACTTTGACGACAGTCGTTTCGACTGGAGTGTGGGTTATGCTTACGCCAACCGTAACCTGCCGGACCGTCGCCTCATTGAACGTACCGACCGCACCAATGAAACCATGGGTATTTACCGTATCAGCCGTGAATTCACCAAACTGGACGAACACATCGGCTCAGCAAATATAAATTATCGCCAGGATTTCCAGTTCGGTGACATCGCCCCTACTTTGAAAGCCGGTGCTTATGGCGAGTACCGTACACGTACCTACAACACCCGCCAGTTCCAGTACGGCTGGCAACCGAATAACAGCCTGCCTAAGGGATTCCAGTTTGACAATGATGTGGCAAACAATATATTGATAGACTCCAACTATGGAATTGACAAACTCTACATGCAGGAAGAAGTGAACTACATGAATAACTATGAGGGCAAAAACACGCAATTGTCCGGTTATGTCGGCATCAACGTTCCGATAGGTTCCTTCAACTTCTACGCCGGAGCACGCTATGAATATGCCCGTCAGGAACTGATCATGAATACCCGCTCGTATGAAGAAAGCCTGCAAAGTACTTTCTATGACTATAAAGACCTGTTCCCTTCCGTCAATGCCACTTACAAACTGAGTGAAAAGCATCAGTTCCGCCTGGCTTACGGTAAATCGGTAAACCGTCCTGAATTTCGTGAACTGTCCACTTCCGTCTATTATGATTTCGACCTGGGAAGCAGTGTCATGGGTAATTCATCCCTGCAGGCAGCTTACATACAGAACGTAGACTTACGCTACGAATGGTATCCCAGCAATGGTGAGCAAGTTTCCATTGCCCTGTTCTACAAACACTTCAAAAATCCTATTGAATGGACCTACACCATGTCGGGAGGAACTGATCCGGTCTACTCTTACGTCAACGCCAAAGGTGCCAACAACTACGGTATAGAAGTAGATATCCGCAAGAATCTCGACTTCATCGGTATGCGTAATTTCAGTTTCTCATTCAATGGCGCATGGATCAAGAGCAAAGTACAGTTTAAAGAAGGTGGCAATAATATAGACCGTCCCATGCAGGGGCAATCGCCTTACCTCATCAACACGGGTCTCTTCTATAACAATCCGGATAAGGGATGGAACGCCGCCGTACTCTACAACCGTATCGGAAAACGTATCATCGGTGTAGGCAACCGCTACGGCAGTTCTTCCGAAGGTGATGCACGCAACATACCAAACTCTTACGAAATGCCGCGCAACAGCATCGACCTTTCGGCAAGCAAAAAGTTTGGCAAACTGGAAATTAAAGCTACCATACGTGACTTGCTGGCCGAACGCTACTACTTCAAACAGTTTGAAGACGTCACCGTAAACGGACAAGCCCGCACCATTGAAGAGGTGACCCGCAGTTACAAACCGGGAAGAAGCTACAACCTGGCCATAGCCTATAGCTTCTGATATCCCACCCTTTCAGTTTATAAAGTACTAACAAAACCTGAACATAAAGAAGTTTAATTCCCAAATTAAGAAAAGTATGAAAATGAAAATTAAGAAGTTTGGCTGGATCATTATGATGTGTACAGCCATTGCAATTGGAAATGTGATGTCTTCCTGTTCTGACGACACCAATGGAGAGAATGGTGGGAACGGAGGAAATGGAAGTACAGACCCCGAAGTGACTTATGATGGCACAACAGCCTACAGCAAAGGTGTACTGTTCAATAATGGAACAGAACTGGGCAATGGCGATCAACACTTCGTATTCACCGGCGATGTAACTCTGGAAAAAGGAACCTATCTGCTGAAAGGCTGGGTATACGTAGCCGATGGCGCTAAACTGAGGATTCCCGCAGGCACTATTATCAAGGGTGACAAACAGACAATGGCGAGTCTTATTATAGAACCGGGTGGATATGTAGAAATGAAAGGAACCAAGGAAGCCCCTATTGTCATGACTTCCGAGGAAGCTCCCGGACAGCGCAGACCGGGTGACTGGGGTGGTTTAATCATTTGCGGTAAAGCCAAAAACAACCAGGGTACACAGCAAATAGAAGGCGGACCGCGCACCATACACGGAGGCAGCAATGATGCCGACAATTCCGGTATCTTCCAGTATATCCGCGTGGAGTTTGCAGGTTATCCCTTTGAAACAGACAAAGAGATCAACGGCATTACATTCGGCTCCGTGGGTAGTGGTACCACCATCGACCACTTACAGGTATCGTACTCTAACGACGACTCTTTCGAATGGTTCGGCGGTGCAGTGAACTGCAAATATCTGGTAGCTTATAAAGGCTGGGACGATGAATTCGATACGGACAACGGCTTCAGCGGAACTGTACAATACTGCCTGTCTATCCGTGACCCGCGCATTGCCGACACCTCGCAATCCAATGGTTTCGAAAGCGATAACAACGGAACAGGTGCAGACATCGCTCCATTCACAACTGCAACATTTAAGAATGTAACGTTCATTGGCCCGATGGCTGCCAAGAACACTGATTTCCAGAACACTTCCGAATACATCACTGCCGGTGACATGTACCCGGATAATAAATCCAAGCTGGGTCTGTTCCAGTCCGCCATACAGATACGTCGCAGCAGTAAGCTGAGCTGCGAAAATACATTGGCAGTAGGTTATCCTATCGGTCTGATTGTGGATGGCGAAAAAGGAAACACGGTTCAATATTCTAAAAACGGTGATTTCCATCTGAAGAATATCATCTTTGCCGGTATGGGTGTAGTTGGCTCGGACAATAATAAGAAATACGAAGATTATCTCTACAACAGAGAAACCGGAACGTATGATGAAAGCCAGGTTTCTTATTCACACACTTTCTTCAAGAGTGAGGCTTCGAACAAAGTAATGACTGAGGCTGAACTGGGATTGGCTGACCCGATGAATACCGGTCAGAATTACTGCCCCGCCACGGCTATCATGGGAACTGACAGAAACTATATCGGTGCTTTCCGCGACACGAATGATAATTGGCTGGAAGGCTGGACGAACTTCGACCCACAAAACACAGTATATTAATCACTCATTGAAATACACACGCCGAAGCTAAGCTTCTACAAAAGCAACGCCGGACAGTTCTTTTTGAACTTGTCCGGCGTTAATTTAACGCCCGCCTCATCGTATTGAGGGTTTCTTCCCATTGTATTGAGGGGCTTCCTCATCGCATTGAAGGGGTCTTCCCGTCGCATTGAAGGGGTCTTCCCATCGCATTGAGAATAACCTGAGAGTTCAAGAGCCTTTCATCTCAACCAAGCCTTTCACGGAAATCTTCACCGGACGGTGACTGGAATACGTGCAGATCAAACTCTGAAATAATAGCCAGCAGATGGTCGAAAACGTCGGACTGCAAGTCCTCGTATGGTATCCAGGATGTGGTTGCAGAAAAGAAATACAGTTCCAACGGTATACCGTGGTCGGTAGGTTGAAGCTGACGCACCATACAGGTCATATCATGATTTACACCCGGATGGCTCTTCAAGTAGCAATTCAGGTAAGCACGGAAGACACCGAGATTCGTCTGGCGACGCCCGTTCACAAGGATGGAGTTATCGATATGATGTTCTTCATTATACTCCTTTATCACTTGTTCCGTCTGTTCAACGTAGTTTGCCAAGAGCTGTATCTTGCGATACTTTGCCAACATTTCGGGAGTACAGAACCGTACACTGTTCATATCGATATTGATAGAACGCTTGATGCGGCGTCCGCCACTCTCCTGCATACCACGCCAGTTCTGGAAAGAGTCGCTTACAAGCAGGTAAGGAGGAATGGTAGTGATGGTCTTGTCGAAATTGCGCACCTTCACCGTGTTCAATGATACTTCTATTACGTCACCATCCGCTCCATACTTAGGCATGGTAATCCAGTCTCCCACTTTCAGCATATTGTTGGCAGAAAGTTGCACACCGGAAACAAAGCCCATGATACTGTCTTTGAACACTAACATCAACACGGCAGCCGAAGCTCCCAGACCGGTGAGCAATACACCGGGTGAGCGGTCGATCAGTATGCTGACGACGATGATGCCCCCGACAAAATAAAGAATTACCTGCACAGTCTGCAAAAGTCCCTTCAGAGGGCGGTCGCGAAACTGTTCCTTCTCGCTATATACGGTATAAACCGCAGTAAGCAAAGCGCTGATAAAGCTAAGAAACATTATAATAATAAAGATGAGGCAGAAACGCATAATAAGCGCCAACGTTGCCGATCCCGCATCGGAAAAAGCCAGGGGCAGCAGGATATAAATAAGAATAGGTGCCACCATGCGGCTAAGGTGCACCATCACCTTCCGGTCGAAAACAATGTCATCCCAGGTAGCTTTTGTTTGTTTTACCAAACGCGAAACGACTTTCAGCAAGACTTTCCGGCAAATGGAATCTGCCAGATAAGCCACCAGGAGAACTCCCAGAAATGCAATAAATTGATCTAACTGGTCGGCCAATGACTGGCTGAAACCTAAAGTCTGAAGTCCTTCGTTAATTTGTTGTACAATGCTCATGATACTAAGAATTAATTTTGGGGTTAATGGTTAGTAATTATCGCTCCCTGTTCAGGAAGTCTCCTATATCTTCTTTTAACCACTGATACAAGTAAAGGTTCTTATATCCGCTGTTCTTTTTCAACATCAGGCTGACATTGGTCTGGCTATTCTCATAACTGGTCAGTTCGTTATGGAATTGCTCGTTGTGAGCAGCCAGACGCTTGATTTCCTGTTCACGCTCACGACGCAATACGGTACATACGGGGATAAGAAGTTTCATCACAACACCGTCCATGAGGTGATGTCCCTGTATATATAGGTAAGTTGTATCAGGATTCAATCCCAGTCTCTCCAACTCCACGCCTAAAGCCTCCACTGCCTTTATATTTCGCGAAAATCGCCTGCGCATCTCAGAAAGTTTCTTATCAACGGCACGCTGCACAGGATCTAACGTCCGTTCGGGATGATGCACATTAACTTCCTGCAAGCGGGTGCAGGCATTGAAATCGTACATCGGGAAAGTATATGTATCCCGTTGACAATAGAACCAGACGTTCCACAGAAAGAGCGGATAAATAATCTGCGAATAGCGTTTCAGGAAAGCAGGAAAGTCTATCAGCATACGGTCGTTCAACGTAGCCTGTACACAAACTTCATGCAAGCTTTCAGCATAGCAATGGAAATTCTCGATGGCATAGGCGTACGTCTGGAATATGTAGGGGCTACTGTTTATCTTATGTGAAACGTTAGTTTTGCCTTGCAGCAGAAAGTCGTAGTCACTGTCCACACAGGCTATCAGACTCTTGCCCAATTCAGTAGTGTTCAGCGTATTCATCAGCACCATCTTCTTACCTTTGGCAAGAGAAGTGGCTGAAGGCAGCATCACCTGGAAATAGTAATCATCTGTCTCGAACTCTGCCAACAATGTGCGCCAGAAAGCTACATCATCGTAACTTTCCACGTATGCCACAATACGACGACGCGCCTTCTTGGGATAGAGTTTGTTAGCGGCATTGAAATAGGCGGAGGTGAGATTATGTTTTAAAGAAGTAGCCATAATAATAAGTGATAATGATGATAGGATGATAGGGTGATAGGATGGTGGGGTGATAAGGTGGTGGGGTGATAGGGTGAGGTTACATTACCACTTTATCATCTTATCATCCTATCACCCTATCATCTTATCATCTTATCACCGTAGATATTTCATCAACTTCCGTCACTGCATCCAGCCAGCCTTCCATGATGACGGTGGGTGGTAAGTATCAGTTGCACATTGGGATTCAGTTCACGTATCATGCTGATAAGTTTCTGCTGCCACTCGATGTGAAGGGAGGCCTCGGGCTCGTCCATAAAGAGGACACAATGGGCGTTGTCACGCACCAGCACGGTAAGCAGGATAATCAGCATCTGCTTTTCACCGGAAGAAAGTTTATAGGGCAGCAGACGTTCACCGTCCTGATAGAAGATGATTTCATTGCTGCGGCGATCTATGCTTTTGCGGGTATAACTGAACAACTGGTCCATCAGGTCCTGAAACTTTCGCTTGGGCAAAGAGAGGGAAGCAGCTTGCGAACGCTGTTCCTCATCGCCTGAAAGAAGTTCGATCATCTTGTTACCAATGTTAACCTGATAGTCAAGATAACGGCGTTGCAAAAGATAGAGTTGCCAGTCTAGTTCGGATTTGACGTTCGGATCAGCCATGCGGGCGGTAAAGTCGCCCATTATCAAAGGACGGTCATAGCTGCGGATTACGTCGTATGGGATATACGTGGCATCCGGACGATCGAACGTAATACGTACTCCTTCTATCTCACCATTCTTTATCTCACCCGAAAGCTCTTCCAGATAGTGAACAGAACGGTTAAGGATCGTAGTCTTCCCTACTCCATTGATACCGGAAAGGATATTCACATCGGGACGCAAATCCCAGGCTATGTTAAAGCGATCCCACAACCTGTGTATCTCGATACGTTGGATATAATTGGCTTGTTCTTCCATAGTTTTTGCTTTTAATCAAAGCAAATATACAGGATTATTTTTTAGTTTCCCAAAATAGTTGTTCTTTTGCAGCCTCAAAAACAAAAAGAGTATGAACAAGAATGTACAAGGGCATATATTCGCCCTGACTGCCAACATTTTATGGGGTCTTATGGCTCCTATCGGCAAATCCGCACTTATGGAGTTCTCAGCTTTATCGGTGACCACATTCCGAATGGTGGGTGCGGCAGCTTGTTTCTGGCTGTTGTCCGCATTTTGTAAGTATGAGCATGTGGACCACCGCGATATGCTGAAGATATTCTTTGCTTCGCTCTTTGCACTGGTATTCAATCAAGGGGTATATATTTTCGGTCTTTCAATGACTTCACCCATCGATGCCTCTATTGTGACAACCACACTTCCCATCGTGACCATGATTATTGCCGCTATCTATCTGAAAGAGCCTATCACGAATCTGAAAGTACTGGGTATCTTCGTGGGAGCTATGGGAGCACTGACACTTATTTTAAGTAGTCAGACTGCAGGCAGTGGCAACGGCAGCATCATCGGAGATTTACTTTGTCTGGTAGCACAAATCAGTTTCTCTATTTATCTGACTGTATTCAAGGGGTTATCGCAGAAATATTCTCCCATCACGCTGAATAAGTGGATGTTTATATATGCATCCATGTGTTATATCCCATTCTCTTATCAGGATGTGGCAGGTTATCCAGTGGACAGAGGTATCCACTGCTGCATACGTACAAATAGGTTATGTGGTAATAGGCGGTAGTTTTCTTGCTTATATCTTCATCATGACTGCGCAAAGACTGTTGCGCCCCACAGTGGTGAGTATGTACAACTACATGCAACCCATCGTAGCTTCTATCGCTGCCATTATCATGGGCTTGGGAGTATTCGGCTGGGAAAAGGGAATAGCCGTTGCCTTAGTGTTCCTCGGCGTATATATTGTGACGAAGAGTAAGTCGAAGGCAGACTTTGAGAAGGAGGGGAAAGAAGTGTGAGACAGCTACAAGTTACGAGCTATTCTACCCCTTTCTCATCTCACTAAAGTATGTATCAAGTAAAGTTTTTGCAGCAACAAATGAAGTGAGCTTACCTTGCAATACTTGCTGTTCCTTATCACCCAGCATAGCTTCTATAACCGGATTATGATAGAAACTATCACGCAGGCGCTCGTTAATACTTTCGTACATCCAGTATTTACTTTGTTCATTACGGCGGTAATCAAAGTAGCCGTTGTCCTTCACAAAAGCAACGTAATCGTAAATCATATCCCAGATTTCTTTCACTCCCAAGTTATAGAAGCCGGAATAGGTCATTACCTGTGGCGTCCATCCTGATTCAGGAGCAGGGAACAAATGCAGAGCATTACGGAACTGAGTTGCAGCCAGCTTAGCACGCTCCAGATTATCACCATCGGCTTTGTTGATAACAATACCGTCGGCCATTTCCATAATACCCCGTTTGATGCCTTGCAATTCATCGCCCGTACCGGCTAACTGAATAAGCAGGAAGAAATCGACCATAGAATGTACAGCTGTTTCACTCTGTCCTACACCTACTGTCTCTACAAATATCTTATCGAAACCGGCAGCCTCACAAAGAATAATCGTCTCACGCGTCTTACGGGCTACTCCCCCCAGAGACCCTGCCGATGGACTGGGACGAATAAAGGATGCAGGATGAACTGAAAGTTGCTCCATACGTGTCTTATCACCCAAAATACTGCCTTTACTACGCTCACTACTGGGATCGATGGCCAGCACTGCCAGTTTACCTGCATATTTCTCCAATACATGCAGACCGAAAACATCAATGGAAGTACTTTTACCCGCTCCCGGTACACCACTGATACCTACACGGATAGAATTTCCGGAATAAGGCAGGCATTTCTCAATGACTTCTTGTGCCACTGCCTGGTGTTCAACTTTCACGCTTTCCACCAAAGTCACTGCCTGGCTTAGAATGGTTACATCCCCTTTTACAATGCCTTCTACAAACTCCGCCACGGAGAGCTGACGCTTTCTGGGTTTAGGACGACGATAGGGATTAACAGATGAAGGTTGTTCAATGCCTGCATTGACAACCAGACCTTTATAGGCTTCATTGTTTTCAGGATGTTCCATGATAAGATTTATAATTTATGATTTATGAGAAGATTTGTGATAGGATTTATAGTTTAAAATCATAAATCCTATTACTTTGCCTTAATATTGATCTCAACCTTAGGTTGCATCGGGTCATTGGTTATCATCAAAATACGCAAATGACGTTTCTTCTTTGCGATATTCTTCTTATCTACCGTCACGCGCAAACGGGTGGTTTCCCCCGGCTGCAACACACTTTTTTTAAGACTTACTCCCAAGGCAGGATTGAATACCTGCAGTTTACTAATCTGCAACGGAGAGCGTCCGGTATTGGTAAGCTGTATATCATGTTTCACTTTATTCTTCTTTGCCAATAAAGCACTCAGGTCTATATCGGTTTCCGAAAGACGAATTACCGGGGCATTTGCCCTATCCGTATCTGTCATACCGGAAAAGTCGGGTAAGAGAATAGCTGAAAGCGGTATTTCGTTTTCATCACTCACTTTGTCTCCAGTGAAACGGGACAGGTAAACAGATGCTTGCGTCAGTCCCAAATCAGTCAGTTTCTCTGTATTGAGGGTTAATGTAATCAGCCCTCTCTCACCTTTCTGAAGTACACTGGGCTCCACTTTCATGTCCAGGTAGGAAGGCAGGTGCATCAATACCGGTTCATACGAACGATCCGACAGATTCACTACTCCAATCCGTATAACGGGCTTTGCGCCACGATGGGTATCAGGGAAATCAATTTCATTCTTATCTATCCGTATCTGACCAATCAGATAAGGATAAGTTTTCGTAAAGTCTTTAATCTCGCGCACTACTTCGCCTGTGAAGTGCAAATAAGCCAAATCGGGTTGTGCATTAGAGTAGATAGCTATTGATTTATCAAAGTGCCCTAATGCTTTTGCATCAAACTCCACGGTAATGATGCCTTTATCACCGGGAGCAATAGGCGTTTGTGTCCACTGAACTACGGAACAGGCACAGGAAGGGTCCACCTCAGTAAGCACTAAAGGTTGGTCACCGGTATTGGTAATAACGTATTGTGCACTGGCAGGATGTTTCCACTCAATCTGTCCGAAGTTGTGGGTTTCTTTATTAGATGAAAAACGCGGTTGCGCCGCAGCAGTAAGTGCTACGGCAGCAAACGCATACATACATATCAAGGTTCGTTTCATTCGTTTTCATTTTAGGATGCACAAAAGTAGGTGTTTTAAATGAGAGTTCCTAAAAGGGTGTTTTAAAATTACTACTCTACCTCTACTTTCATGGATGCCGAATGGGCAGCATACTCGGGTGCATAGGCACACTGTATAGTAGCTAATCCAGCCTCATATTGCCCGCTACGATCCACACGATAGCTGTATTCCAGCACATACACACCTTTGCTCAGACTGTCGAAGAAGAAATTAGTAGAAGCATCCTCTATTTCTACATAATATCCAATTCCACTGTTCCAGCGATAACCGGAAAGTGAATTCACCGGTTCGAAGCAAGCACCACGCTGGTCTTTCAACTGAACGAAATCCATTGCACGGTCAAGGCGTATCGTCAGACGGGAAACCACTTTATCACCCACAGCCAACTGTGTAGCAGCAGTGGCTGGTTGCAGTTCCTTCTTTCCGGTAGCCAAAGTGCGTTCTACATAAAGTTTCTTTTCCACTGCCAATTCACCACCCTGCTGTTTCACATCGGAAATCGGTGAGAGGTATTGAGCATACACTGCACCCCAGGCAATACCTGCATCCCGTTTTTCTACAGTGATAGATTTGGCACGCAATTCAGGACTGCCTTGTGCAAAGCTTTCTTTAATATATCCCAGTCCGGGAACGGTAGTCTTAGCAGGACTATATGTTTCCAATACTTTATTACCAAGAACAATGCGTACATCACCACGGGTAGCCAACAAATCAGTCCCTTGGCAAAGCAATGCATAAACGGCATCCGCCGTTGCAACCGGTGAGTTCCAACTTGTAGTCTGCTTTTGTTTCAGTAACCAAAGCTTCATTTCTTCTACCAAGGCGTCATTGCCACCTGCCAGACGTAAAGCTTCCATTACTTCCACATGAACAGGAATAGGCTGCATTCTCCAACGGAAGGGCTTTTCATTGAAAGCAAAATAAGCTCCTTGTTCATTGGTTTGCACCAGATGTTCCTTAATGGAAGCAATAAACTCATTAGCTTCAGCCATACGGCCGGCTTTTAGTAGAATAATAGCCGACTGCGCTTTCATTCCCATTTCAGCCGTGTTCAGGTTCGTGCCAACTTTGGAAAGGAAGTAACTATAAGCAGCCTCATTGGCAGCAGGCACTTTCTCACCGGAAATAGCTATCAGATAGAGATAGGTCATTGCCGAATGTGAGAGGGTAGTTATTTTAGCTCCGTCTCTCTCCGCTTTACGAATACTCTTGTATTCCTCCAATGCTTGTTGATGCAGATATTTAAAAGCTGCCTGCTGCATAGAAAGGGCATCACCGGAATTCTTTTGTCCGGTAAGTAAAGGCAGACGAACGAGAAGTTCGGTGATATATCCCGTCATGTTACGACTCCCCGGCATCCCTTTATACCAGCTCCATGCGCCATCGGCATCTTGCAGTTCTTTCAATCGGGTAAGAGTGGTTATATTATTATTTGCCAGGTTATTGAGATCGAACAGTGTAGCAATACGAGCTTGCTGCTCAGCTTCTGTAGTGGCCTCCAGTAACCAAGGACTTTCTTCAAGAAGGATATTCTTCACATCCTGATTCTTCTGCAGCTGGCTGAGGAAAGTTTCTTTCTTACCACCTTGCATACGCCAACTATCGAATACAGCTTTAATGCGTGGCTGGCTATTGGCAATGTAAGAAGCAAGGGAATTGGCATAATATGCGGCAGCCCAGGCAGTAGCATTATCTGTACGAGGTTGGCTCAATACCGGCAATGCTTGTACGGCATACCAGGCCGGATTTCCGGTAAACTCCACTGTCAGACGACGGTCGGTAGTCGTACGGCTGTTATTATTGAACAGGCTGTCCAGAGAGAAAGTGCGGGTTTCTTCACCTCGTATCGGCATAGCAAGAGTTTCAGTGATATATTCCTTATCACTCAATACAGGCAACAGGTGTTGCTCGCCATCGCTGAATGTACCACCATCGGCAATCATGCGTACACCTAAGAAGTCGTACTTATCCGTCACGGTAAAGCGGAAGGTTACGGGAACAGTCTTTCCCGCTTCCACAGTGAAAGGTTGACTCTGTGTGGAAATCACCTTCTCCGTCATCGGGTCGAAGAGGATGAATTTTGTGGTTCCTTTCAAGGCTTTTCCTGTCAGGTTAGTTACGGTTGCGGCAATACTCGTTTTATCCCCCACCCGCACGAAACGTGGCATGTTGGGTGACAGCATAAATTCTTTCACCGTGACGGTTGAAGCATCCAATTGCCCGATCAGCATTCCTTTCGTATGAGAATACCCGCGGAAGTTCCAACGTGTCAGGCTTTGCGGCATGGTGAAGGAGAAGGAAATTTCCCCTTGCTCATTTGTGCGAAGTTGCGGATAGAAAAAAGCTGTTTCTGCAAAGTTCTTACGCAATTCGGGAGCATCACCAAGCTCTACGGCAGCACCGGTTTCTTCAGTTGACACCATTTCTTCTTCAAATACCACATCCGCATCATCGACAGAAGAATCTTCAGCAACCATCTCTTTCATCCGTGGACTCGCCAATCCCCGTACCTGCACACTTCCGGTCATGGTAGAGTTTTTCATAACACCATAACCCACTACCAATGCTTCCTGTACACCTTCTTCCGAATAGAAAGTATCATAAACAAATGGAGGTACTTTCCAGTCTCGCATTGGGAAATAACAAGAGTAATAAACAGAACCTGTATACCCATACGACCAATAAATCTGAGGCACAAACCGAGAATAGTTCACATAAAAACTCTGACGATTTGGGAATATCTTATCTAAAGAGGCATCGTACATAGTGGCGAGCATCTCAGCATCGGCAGGTACACCCTGTGGTGTCTTGATAGTCAGGCGCCACTCTTCCTCTTGCCCGGGACGTAACTTGTCACGGAACACCTCCCATTTCATAGTCAGTTCTTTATCCGGTCTACGCTTCTGCAAGTCCACTTTCTCAAAATAAAGTTCTCCGTCCTTGACAAAAGCAAACAGATATTCTATTCCGTCTCCATATTCTTCTTTATAAGGTACATCAAAACGGACAATGGAATCGGATAATTGCAGCGTTGTACTGCTCAGGCGCTGCTTACCACTGAATATATCCAACATCACATAAGTATCTTTAAAGGAAGTTCCCAGACTGAACTGTGCAGGACGTCCGGCATCAAACTGCGTATTACGCGAATAGAACCAGACAGGTGATGCCACAGGAGGACGATTATCATCATAGGAAAAGAGCACGATATTTTGTTTGTAGTCAACATCCCTACCTTGATCATCCTTTGCTGTCAGTTGCAGTTCATAAGCACCGGAAGGCAGATTCTTCCATTCCGGCAATACTACTTCCACATTGGAAGTAAACTGCCCGTTGAAACGAACTTCAGGCTTTCCATTCACAGTTTGTACCAAACGGCAATCACCTTTCACCGATACCGGCTCCATATTCAGATTCCGGGCTACAAAAGTCAGTCGGATACTGTCATCCTTACAGATACGGTCTTGTATATCAACAGATAAAATCAATGAACGGTCTCCAGCAGACAAGGTAGTTACGGAAGTCTGTGTTTCACCGGCCTGATTGGTTACAGAGGCTTCTATCTGATAAGTATAGTAACCGGTAGTAACACCTTTCCCACCTTGCAACCGGACAGGAATGGAAAATATTCCATCAGCACCTATCATTACGCTACCTGAAACCAGAGATGTAGTATTTCCAGAAACTCTCCACCACGAGAACTGGCTACGGGTAACAGTATAATTCAATTCCAGCCCCTGCAAGGGCACACCACTAAAGGAGCTTACCGTACCTTTCACCTGCACACTATCTCCTATCTGGTAAGACTCTTTCTGAGAATCGAAAACGATGTCGAATGTAGGACGCTTATATTCTTCCACTTGTACAGATGTCCAACCGTTTGCTTTTCCTGTTCTAATAGAATAAGAGCCGTTCAGGCAGGCAGTAGGAAGCACAAACTCAGTGGTAAACGAACCAAACTCATTGGTGCGGACTTCTTTCTTTCCAATATTAGTATCATTCACATCGGTAAGCTCCACAGTATAAGCCTTATTGGCAAGAACCATAGCCGTATCGCCACTTTGGGTATAAGCGATACCTTTTATATAAATAGTTTGTCCCGGACGATACAAAGAGCGGTCTGTCAATAGCTTCACCGCTTCGGATTCTCTGTCAACATGATTCCAGGTCCCATTAGAGTTATTATAGATACGCTGCAATGGCATTGCCGTATCAGTGCCTTTCGTGGCAACCAACGAACGGAACTGCTTATTCCACGGTAGTATCACCTTACCCGATGCATCCGTAGTTTTCTGCTCCAATACCTTGTTTTCCCTGGTTCCATAACTTGAATAGAAAGTAATCTGAACATCCGCTACAGGTTTTCCGGTTTCAGCATCCAAGGTCACAACCTCATAATCTTTAGTTGAGAGAGGTATAGTCAATACTTTGAAACGAGTGAGATAAAGGTAGTTCTCGGCAGTTCGTCCTTTCTTATCATCAGGCACTACCTGTACTACATAAATACCCGGTTCGTCCGGCAACAACATACGATATGTACTATCTGCCGGAAGGTAATTAGCCGGACGCAACAAAGAAAAGTGTTCCGTTTTTACTTTACGGGCATACTTCTTATAGAAAGCAGGATTAATCACCGGCATATCCGTTGTAGCCTTCGACAGAGTAGTACGGAAGACATTCACCGTAAATCCATCCAAGTTACAATGAGTAACCCTCAATTTCAGAGAATCACCGGGATAGGTAACCTTGTCTGCACTAAAGTTCAGTTGCGGCTGCAAAAGGCTTTCTTTCAGCTCACGCAATGCAGATATCCGTTTATAGTCGGGATAAAGGTTGATGGCTTCATCACAAGTTTGCAAAGCCTTTTCATATTCACGTATATTGCGATAATAACGTGCTTTGGCTAAATAAGCCTCTGCACACACATCACGCTTGGCATAATCTTTAATAATGCGATCCAAAGCATGTAAGTATTGGTTCGGAGCTTCACTTCCGCCTTCTTTTACAGCTCGCAGACGAAGCAAAACATTCCCTTCTCTATTACGCCATTCCATATAATCCAGCATAGTCAGTACGGTAGCATCTTCCATGCCGGGCATCTTCCGATAGGTGTTTATCATCTGGCCATAAATGCCCATGATGTCTTTCTTTACCAATGAGTCCATCTCGAACCATGAAACTTTCTGTAAAGCATCAATGGCACGTGATGCCAACAAATGATACATTTCATGATGATAGTACTCACTTGCATCCCCTAAAATTACAAAAGGAATATAAGTACGCGAAGATGTTTTCAGCAATTCAGCAGAATCCTTCAATGCTTCTCCTGTATACTTCATCACCTGCTTCATGAAGAGGTTGCCGCTCCATTCACGAATATCTGCCGGCAAGGCTTCATCTTCCAGATCGAGCGAAGTGCGTTGCCGCAACTCCCATCGGTTATTATCTGCATAATTGGCATAGATACTTGCCACCAACGAATTCAGCACGGCACGACTGACCGGATTTTGTTCACGCTCCGCCCATTGTTCCAATCCTTTCAGGTTGACATAGAAGCTATCAGGTGTCAGTACATTCTGAAATGTATTCCGACACATATAGGCTTTTAACATCTGCGGGGTATTCTTTTCCTGTTCCCCTTTCCGGAATATCTCATCCGTCAGTTTTATCACAGTTTGCGGCAAGCTCTTCTTTTGTGCCTGCTCCACTTGTTTCCACAACTTGTCAAACGACTGCGCATGCAGCATAGGTATCCCCCCAAAAAAGGTTGCCAGCAGTATTAAACTACAAATTCTTTGAATCCTTTTCATAGATATTATTCTATTAGTCTTTGTACTAACAACAAAGTAAGGGAATAAAGTTTAAACAAAAGCTGATTTTTATATAAAAAAGCTTTCAGGGGAATATAAAAGAAGCGAGGAATACGTTTTCCGGACGTACTCCTCGCTTCATCAAGTTTAGTTAAAATGCTTTCTTATTTCTTCAGGGTATACCCCATCATCAACATCTCATTCCGACCTACTTCGGCGAGAATGTTTCTCCATGTTTTAAAAATCTTTTTTTTCATAACCTTAAAAATTAAACTAATACCTAAAAATCAAATACACACAATCTAAAAGAGGGGTTTAGTAAATTGTTGAATAACCCCAAACATGCTTATCAGCCTCGCTGATGTGCTTAAAAATTTTCTTTAACGTTTTCATTTTGTTATCCTCCTTAAAAAATCTTGTTATCCTATTAAATACATGTTTTATAACACAAAAATAATACCTTTGTTTAGAACAAACAGCAATATTCGGCAGAAAAGTATGTTTTATAACATATTTCTTGATCTAAATCAAAAATAAGAAGATCAAACAAGGAGGGAAGTGGAAAAAATGGCAGAAAAAGGAAAGAGTAACAAGGCATGGGACAATATGACAGAAAAAGAGTGAGGCTGTCTCCCACTGGGTACAGCCTCACACAACAACATTTTACTTTTCACGATGGTGAAAAAAAGGACTATTCTTCACAGAGTAGTTGTTTTATTAAAAAGGTATGCCCCGAAGGACATACCTTATATTAATTACTTAGGAAAGCATAGACTTAGTTACCTTCAGTTGATTTAACATCCATGTAAACTGCAGTCTTCACAGTACCCCACTTATAAGTTACGATTACAGGAATCTTAACCTTAAATGCTTGTACGTTATTTCCGTTATTCTTGTAAGTAATTGTACCATAGTCACCAACAACAGTAGAATTAGCCTGAGAAATAACAATCTTGTTAGTAACTTCAGACAGCTTCTTCGTTTCGATGTTATTACCATTCATGTTAGTTGTAATGTTAGCGATATCAGCTACAATAGACTCAACTCCATAATAAGTATAGTAACCAGTACCATCATATTCAACACCACTTGCACTTGTTCCCTTAGCAAACTTGTAATCTCTCCAGTCAGTCAAGTAAACAAGATCAAGCATCTTCACTGTATAACCTTCATCTGTAGCATCTACAAAGTATTTACCAGTGTTAGCAAATACATTAACCGGACGCAAGAATTCAGCATTGAATTGACCATCAGTCATCGGTAAACGCATGCTACACTCATTAGTCAATACCATATCAAGTATAGCAGTGAACGGAGCAACATCATGAGCAGAGATATTCAGGATAGCCTTAGCAGCAGCTGTTTGTTGATATTCAACATTGTTACCAACGATCTTAGCAACTAAAGAAGTTCCATTAGCATACAGTTCTTTACCGTTAGCAGCTACAGTCAATGTATAAGTTGCACCATCATTACCCTGAACCTTAACATTATTGTTTTTATCAGAGAAGATGTATTGATAAGAAATCTTATCCAACTTGAAGTCATCACTTACCTCATTATTCAATTTGAATGAAGGTTTGTTTCCTTCGAATACATTATCAACATTTACAGAGAATGAGCAATCGTTCGGAGTAACACCAGGAACTACTGTATTCATTCTGATATTATTCATGTTATTGTACCAGTATTCAGAGTTCTTGCTACCAGTATCGAAGCTTGCAGACGGAGTCTTAACAGTAGCAGTAAATGTAATAGTTACATCAGCACGTGACTTATCATTCTTAGGAACATAAGTAGCAGTTGCAATCAGTTTACCATTATTATTATTAACAGCATTCACCTGATCAGCAGAAGTTACTGTCCAAGCCAAGCAAACAGTTTCAACATTAGGATCAGCATCGTTCAATTCAACAACTTCACCATATTCACCAGTTTTCAAAGTAGCAATCTTCTGACCAGAAGCATTAGTAGAACTTGACTTCAATTCATAGATTGCGTGGAAATCTTCTTTAGTCAAACCTAACTTCTGATAGATATTAACATTCATTTCATCGAATAACAAGTTGTAAGTCTCAGGAGTACATTTCAACTTAAGATCACCACATGCCTTCGGATAGTCAGTACCAGCAACATCACCTCTTGTAATCTTGACTTTAATCCAGCCAACATTAACAACTTCACCGTTAGCAGCATTCTGAAGCTCTACACGTACCAAAGGCATACGACCAACAGCAGCAATAGGATCTTCAGTGATATCACCAACCTTAGCTGTCAAAACACTACCCTTCAAGTTTGCAAAGAAGCTACTCTGAAGAGTCTTGTTATCACCAACATAATAGTCTGACAAACTATAAACCAACTTCAAACCATAGTCAGCCAACTTGTCATTAGCAATAGTCTTATCACCTGTGCCAATCTGCTTCATCGGATCAGTGTCAGTCCATTCTGTATAATGAGTTTCCACATACTTAGACAAATCAATACCCTCCTTGTTATTGTAAGCAACTTCACAAAGTGGTTCTGCATTGATTGCGTCTTCAGCCTTACCAACTAAGCTACGTGCATTATCAGCACCATACAAGTGAGCTTTGTGTACACCAGCATCTTTAGCATTAGCTAGAACAAATTCTTTCAAAACTGATTTGTAAATAGCAGCATAGTCAGAATTAACGACTTTAGTGCCACCGTTTACTTCTACAGTAGCTTGCAGATTCATCACAGTAATCTTAGAAGCATCAATCTTCTGGATAGCTTCACTATTACCATTGAATACAACTTTCAAAATACCATTAGTAATAGAACATTTTTCCAAATCGATATTAGCAATGTTAAATCCAGTAGCACGTGTGCCAACGAATTCTTTATCATCTGCAGACAATACTAATTTAGAGATTTGTTTCATAGTAACACCAACCGGGTTTACGTGATAGTAAGCAACCATATCCGGAGTGATATGACTATTAGAAGCAGGAGAAAGAGGAGCATTCCAGATTTCACCCTTTTCTGTTACAGTCTGGCTCTTAACAGTCCATTTGTCATAAGTCAGGTTAGTAGCTCTCATAGCTTCTACACCGCTCAGATATGCTTCGGGAACAAAAACCAAGCTTGTCAAAGGCAGTGCATCCTGAATATAGAAATTAGAGCTTTCACCATTATCTGTTACAGTATAACCAATGATTACACCATCTTTCTTAATTGCAGCAATACTGCTTGTTGCTTTCGGAATAGTAACGTTTGTTTTAACGCCATTATACAAAATTTCTCCTGCAGCGTTAATCGTCAGCTTCGTAGGATCAAAGCTTTCTCCAACTTCAGCAGTAGGAAGAGTAGCAGATGAAACCTCAGTACCATCTTTCTTCAAAATAACTTTGCCATCCTTTATCTCGATAGTGTAGTTTGGAAGGTTTTGGGCTATTTTGCAAGAAACACTCTTATCGTTACTATCAACGATAGTCAATGTTCCAGTTGCTGCATCGTAAGATACACTTTTTACCCCATTGTTTCCAATAGCAGTTTTCAAGTCAGTAAGGCTTTGGTTGATTTGACCGATTTCGTTGTCAATACGTTTGATGTCATCATCGTAATCCTTACAACTGATGAAAGACGTCGTGGCAGCGAATGTCAATGCTCCAAAAAGCACCACTTTAACAAATCTTTTTCTCATAATCGCTTTTAATTTACATTAATAATATATTATTAAACACTCAGTTTCAATAAGACAATTCTATGTCCTTATACATAAACACAAATTATATTTCTTTTACGAAGAGGCTTTTCCTCGTCCGTTACTTTATAGGTAATAAAATCTCGTTAAATCCGTTAACATTCAAGGAATTATGGCCATAGGAAGGCTGTTTGGTGGGAGATGAGAAAATGTATCAGTATGAATATGTGAGAGAAAAAAGCAGTTCCTAAAAGGAGACATTGAAAAAGGAGAAAAGAATATTTTAAAGAAGATAAGAAGACTGAAATAGGGTGTAATATATTGATTATTATATTATTATAAAAAATACAACCTTTTCTGTAAAGTCAAGTCTTTCCCTTCCTCAAAGCACTCCTTGAAGAAACTAAATATTATGTGACAATACTAAGCTATATTATAAAGAGGAATTACACCTTTTATACTAAATATCCGCCACTTTTTACAAAAGAAATTACTATCCGATTAGCTTCATCTATCTTCTTATTACTAAAAGGCTTCAGATAAGTTTCTGTAACTGCAATGGACGAATGTCCCATTGCTTCCGAGATGATTCCGGGATGAATTTCACAGTGATAAGCCATTGTAGCCCAGGTATGTCGGGCGGCATAAGTACTGAGAGCAGACTTCATTCCAATAGATTGTTTTAGAGTAGACAAGCGCCGGTTAAAGCCTCTCAAAGCAGACTGGTATTCCCGGTATGCAGCCTCTGAACCTTCCTCACTCTGTAGAATAGGAAACAGATAAGGTGAATCCATATTCCTATCAGCTACCAGACGCACCAACTGCATTACCTCAGGGGTAAGCATCACCGTCAAAGCCCGTCCGGTTTTACGACGACGGTAAGACAATACATTGCCCTGCAGATCTCTCTTGTGCAGGTAGGCCAGGTCGACAAACGGAATGCCACGCAGCATAAACATAAGAACGAAGAATACCTTTGTCTGCTGATTTTGAGATAAATAATTTGTTTCTTGTATGCTCATTTCCGTTTGACGAACCAGGTAGCTTATATCCGATGTTTCCAATGATTTCTTTCTATCCGCACGCGTACCCGTATAAACGTGTTCAAACAGTCTTGGTATATACCGGGCGCATTTCATATCAACAGCTCTGTGGTAGACAGAGCGTATTGTTTTTATGTAGGTAGAAACCGTATTCCAACTACAGTTCCGCTGCCTCAGATGGTTCTCAAACCGCTTCAGTATTGCGGAATTTAATTTACGTAAGGGCAGTTCTTGATTGTTTACAAATGCAGAAAAGGCATTTGACGTAGCCTGATAGATATGCGCTGTTCCCCATCGGCTGTTTTCGCGAAGTTCCTCAATTATTATTGAGAACATCTTCTGTAAAGTAACTTCATTTCTATTCATTCCTAAATAATTTATATAATTTCATCGTGCAATATATATAAAATGAGCATGAATATGAAATTCTGCTCTTTATAGAGAAGGGAAAATGGCATTTAGAGTTAGGTGGATTTCAGCCCATTTAAGCAATCTTGCATTTTAAGCCTACAAGGTTTCATCCCCAAGAAGAAAAGCGAAAATACGAATGCGAGAAAAGCAAGGGAAATGTCTAAACAAAAAAGGAACGCTCCCATTGTTAGTGGAAGCGTTACCTTTTTAAAATTAAAATATTATAGCTGAACCTCAATGTTAAGTTTACCACCAAGTCCACGCTCTACAATATCAAACAATGTTTTGAGAGTAATATTCTCTCCATCATTTTCGACTTTTGATATGAATGTTCGTTTCTTGTCAATACGACTTGCAAGTTCCGCCTGTGTCAAATCCAACTTCTCTCTGGCACTTCGTATTTTGAAACCGATGCGCAAAGCCACAAGTTCTCGTTCGAGCCGATCCCGTTCCGGCATCCCGACTTCACCGTAATATTCATCTTTAATCTGATCTAATGTCTTTGTATTCATTTGAATGTCTCCTTTCCTTTTTCTTCGTAATAATCAGTCATCAGGCGTTCAGCTCTTTTTATTTCTTCGGAGGGTGTCTTTTGGGTCTTTTTTTGAAAGCCACTTAATAGAACTACCAACTTGTTACCATCGAAGAAACAAAAGATACGAAATATATTATTGCCAAGCTGTACACGAACCTCAAATAACCCATTAGTCCCCTCAATGTATTTTAGGTATGTCAAGGGTATTCGGTCTATCTGCTCGATAATATCTAATACTTTGATGATTTTATCACGAACCTTTTGCGGTTGTTGCTTGAAAAACTCATCAAAATAGCCTTTATATGTTACTACTTCTCTAACTTTCATAGAGCAAAGGTAATTTATAAGTTACATGTATGCAAGGAAAACAAGATACTTTTTTCAATATTGCATTGTGTTTAACATTCACGCAAAATAGGTAAATTGACAGTAAGGCAAGATTCCTTCCTCCAGTCACAGCAATACATCTGTGTCTTTTCTGCTTCATCTGGTTTTATTACATGGCTTTTAAGTTCTCTCACGTCATGTTGTATCTTTATAGAAAAGTCCTAAAAATGGTTTGCTTGGGGAAAAGAAAAAAGAGGCGATATTCATAAAATACCACCTCTTCCTATATTAAGTTATTCTGAACATATTATGGACAATCTCCGTCGAAGGGCTATCAGAACATTTTTTCGTGCAAAGTCATTTATATTTCTAAAAGTAGTTTTTTGCTTCAACTTATTAAACCCTAAAATAGGGATCAGTTTTGCGATACATTCATCTGCAAATGAATTGGAAACAACATTCACTCCTTCAAAGTCTAAAATCACACACTCAGAGGATTCGATAGTTGCTATCAAGTCCTGACGAACCTTTTCACCCAAAACCCGGGCTCCAAGGTTTTCACCGAATGATCTAAATTTGAATACTGTCGTTTTCATATTGCAAAGATAGTATTTATTTGATATGTAATCTACTACTTTATCTGGGTCTATACAGATGTCAGAGCGTAATTTAAGAATGATGACAGTACCCTGCTAATAAGGGCTATCTTCCACTTTCTTGCCTTCTTGTCCCCAATATAAATTCTTTCCGTCCGAGTATATGACAAGTTCGCTTTCACAATCCTTTCTCTTTATCTCCTCCGCAAAATCGACATTCAATTATAAAGTATATTTTCCGAAGGTTTGATTTCAAAACGATCTAAATAGCAGGAATTATGATAGTAAAGATATACTATACGCTTGAAATAAAAAACGAGTGTTCCTATATTCTATTCTATTATAAACGAATATATATCCACTTCCGATTATCTATATAAAAAAGAGTGAGACTGTCTCCCACTGGGTACAGCCTCACACAACAACATTTTACTTTTCACGATGGTGAAAAAAGGACTATTCTTCACAGAGTAGTTATGTTGTTTATAAGAAGAGGGTGTGTTTTGAACACCCTCTTCCACTCTTAAAGAATCAGTATGTTATTAATACTTTGTTCCATCCGTTACAATACCCGGAGTCGGCAATGTTGCCGGACGTTCCTTGTCTGCCGGATAAACCTGTACTGTAACATTGTGTTCAGTATAATCCGTAGGAGCCCAACCATAGTAAGCTTTAATGGTAACAACGATTGGTTGTGCACTGATAACTGCATCACCGGAGTTAACCCAAGTAAGGATACCAGGACCTTCACTCTCTACCTTACCATTCTGCAAAGACAGACCATCAACACGTACATTGGTCAATACACCGTCGTCAGCCAAAACTTTATTCTTGGCGATGTCAACAACGTAAGTGATCTTCAATCCGTGCAAAGTACGCAGACCTACACCAACTTTATCCTTGTTTGAACCTTGTTCCCACCAGCCTTGTTGCTGAGTCGGTTCCCAAATGATACCGTTAGTTGTAGACTTGTGAGTATCATATATTCTAAACAGTCTGTACAACGGAACTTGATAACCGTATTCAGTCGTTGACGGAGCTTTGTCAATCAGATACCACTTGTCGTTAGTGTAATCAGCAAATGCAACCGGATTAACGAACTTAACATCAAAGATTGCGCTATTCGTAGCATTGTTTACACAGCCTGCTTTGTGTGCTTTCGCTGTACCACAAACAGGAGTAGTTGCATCATGGTTCGGGCAGTCAAGAATACCATTGAAGATAGAGTAAGCTCTAACCTTAATGTTCTTGTTTACCATCTTAGCATACTTGAAGTTACCATATTTACCGGCTGTAGCATCCCATGTATCATCCAATTTTATCTGATGCTTAACAGCACCTGTACCATCAGTTACTTCTGCGATTGTTACGCGCCAAGCACCATCAGCATAGAAGTTTGCCTTATTGTATTGACCTTCTGTACTATTATCTGTGATAATTTCGAAATGCAACGTAGAAGTAGCTTTCGGACAAGAAGAACCAGTGTACTTAGTGAAGCCATTTTCAAGGTAACCTTCCATTACAAGCGGGTTGTCATAGTCACTATTGTTCGTTGCATGACCGTAAACCAGCATGTTTTCAGTGCCGTTCCACATATTAGGATTGTAAGTCAATGAAGTTTCAGGATAATCAATCCTAAATTCATCTGTAATGACAACCTGTTTGTAAGCAGCTTCAGTAGACTTAGTTTCGTATGTGATTTCTACGGTATATAAACCCGGTAATGCATAAGGTTTAATATACAGTGGCAATCTGTTGTTTTGGTATGTACCATCTTCATACCATTCTACGTTTTGAATATTCATATAAACAGCATTAGCATGATCTGCATCAAGAATTTTGCCATCTTTCTTAATAACGAGTGTTCCTCGTTGATAATTCCACCAGTCAGTAGCTAAACGAATATAAGTATTAACAAACTGTTCCTTACTCATGTTCAAAGCATTGAATACCTTATCCATATCAATATATCCACCCAAAGTATTTTCCCCATCAAATGGCTGACACGGTAGTATCTGATCTTTTAAATGATCCAGTGCTATTGGTAACTTATCTTGCTGGATATTACGAACAACTTTCAATTTCAGCAACTTAGTCATAACCAATAATTTGTTATCACCTTCACCTGCATATAATGAAACCTTGATCATCGGTTCACGACCAATAGAAGCTGTATTTTCCTTATGGAATGAAATTTTGCTTCCGTCCAATACGAGATACTTCATCACTTCTTCTTTGTCGTATATTTCCGCACCTTCACTCTGGTCTACCTGAGCTTTTGTATAAGGTTCGATAGCATATTCCAAAGAAAGCTTGTCAAATCCAAGTTCTGTCAAAGTAGCTTGCCACTCAGAATTCTTGCCATCAAGTTCATTGATGCCTTTACCTTTATCATATCCAGTATTAGTATGAATACGGATAGCATATTCTTCAAGATATTCGCTCAAATCTGTAATACCATCGAAAGGAACGTTGATATTCACAGCAAGATCCGCCTTATAAGTATTCTTCTTATCTGCACTCCAAGCAAGCTGATACATACGGTGTAAGTCGCGGTTTAATGTCACGGCTTTGTCCAAATTGATATCTTTATTTAGACCAATCATAACATCTTCCTGTTCAACTACCATACGCTTCATTGTGATGTACTCAGAAGTAACAACACCGTCAGCAGCTGCACTTTCCTTGCTATTCTTTACCTGAAGAGCCAATTCATCAACTTGGTTTCCGAACTTATCTTTTTGCTCAATACCCTTACCACCATTCTTCACCAATGGATCATCAAAGAGGTTGCCATAGTGCATCATCTGCAAACCTTTGATAGGAACAGACAAGGTACCATCATTCAGCCCCCATGTGCCAATAGTTAACTCTTGAGCAATAGCTCTGGTTGTATAGGCCTTTCCATGATCGAATCCTAGAACAGTAAATGCATCTTTTGATATAGTGGCAGGATTAACCTTATAGTTCATGTTCAACCAACCTTCATACATCGTAATGTATTTAGCATCTTCCTTTGTATCTTTCTTGCTTGAATTATGCTCATAAATAGGACTGTTTTCCCAAGAAGCGTAGTCATAACCAATAACAGGGAAGAATGCAACTTTACCCAAATCTTCATTGATATTAGTTGTCATGTAGCTCAAGGAGCTCAAGAAACTATTGCTTCTTGCCAGTACAACTTTACCGCCATCTACACCACTCACATTGAACAATGTAATAGTATTGTCATCAGCAACAGCAGTTATAGTACCTGCAGGTAACCAAGTATTGCTTGTAGCCTCTCTTGTTTCGGTACCATCGGCTGCTACTGTAACCTTTACCCAAACCCCTTTTTCATCGCCTGATGTTCCTGGAACATAGTAAATGGTAGAAGCGCTAGTTCCGGCAGAACCTGATGCTCCTCTAGATGGTTTGCCAGTGTCAACATTGTCGATGAACCAGTTGCCATTTTCACCAATAGTGACAACAGAGCCAGGTTTTCCATCCTCTCCCTTATTACCATTAGTACCATTAGTCAATTCAAATTTGTTGCCATTACTCAGAGTAACAGTAACCCCTTTGTCTGTTTTATCAACGCCTGTAATAACAGAACCGCTATTGATCAAAGCATTGATTTGGTCAATTGCAGTCTTGTTGGCATCAATCTGCCCCTGCAAGTCCTTGATGTCGTCATCGTAGTCCTTACAAGACGTGAACGTTCCTGTAGAACCTATCATCAAAGCTC
>ENA-ORRQ01000786-ORRQ01000786.1-human-gut-metagenome-genome-assembly--contig:-NODE-786-length-28289-cov-6.511617_pt1 | contig 28289 bp, 22 predicted proteins | sample MGYA00242177_ERZ509138 | MGnify/ENA primary metagenome ERZ509138 (study PRJEB26280, sample SAMEA2338628) | human gut metagenome | biome: human gut; feature: human-associated habitat; material: faeces... | reverse complement strand
AGGCGGGAGAACAATCCGAAAAACTTTCATCTCTATTCCACGGGCGGCTGGACAACGTGCATATCAGCGGCGAATATCAGGTTTTGGCTCTCTCTCTTACTAAAAACACGAATATTCTGAGCTGCATATTGCAAAGTCAGTCGGCCGTCCCGCTGGATACAGATGATTTCCGTCTGGAACTGACTGCCGGCAACGGATGCATGGATCATTGGAACACTCCGATAGACTCCGTTTCCACCTGTTATCTCCCCTTTATGCAAGAAAGCGCCAATTTGGAAGACATACAGGTAGTACATGCCGGAATGAATACATTGAGACTGATGGAAAATGACGATACCCGTCTACGGTTAATCTATCAACCTAGTGGAAAAGAGATTTTCGATATTCCGCTTACACAATATCTGCTCCTGTCACGTAATGTCGAGACAACCTATATGCCTCCACAAGAATATCTTGACAGGCAAGACCGCTATAATCTGATATTTTTTCTTGACTCAACAAATGATCCGCAGCAACCTTATATATGTTTACAAATGAAAGTAAACGGATGGATGATACGTATAAATAATGCAGAATTAGATAAATAACCTTTCTAATTCGAACATTTCAACCTATATTCGATTCCGTTAAGAAAACAACTTATTTTGTAAAATCTATAAAACGGAACATTATGAGAAATAAAAAAAAATTCAACGAGTTTATGAACAAAACGATTGATGAACTGAAAGACGAGAAACGTTATGGTACGGCTCACATTTATCAAAGCACCTTGAACGCATTCAGTGAATTTTGTGGATGTGAGGTTATTTACTTTCACCAGCTCAACAGAGCCAATCTGAAAGAATTTGAAACCTACCTGCGTGACAAGCAACTAAGTTGGAATACTGTTTCCACCTATATGCGGACATTGCGTGCAACTTATAACAAAGCAGTGGATAAAAAAATAATAACCGAGAATTCCCGTTTATTTCATCATGTCTACACCGGCGTGAAAAACGATATAAAACGCGCATTGGAAGTAGAAGAGATAAACAAGTTACTAAACGAGGTTCCTCTAAAGAAACTACCGGAAGATTTGATACGATGCAGAGTTTGGGCTAATTTAATGTTTCAATTACGCGGAATGCCCTTTGTTGATCTGGCCCATCTTCACAAAAGCGACTTAAAAGGCAACACACTTTCTTATCGCCGATATAAAACAGGTGGGCAAATGATTGTTGATATTCCGATAACAAGCAATGAAGCTGATAAACAAATATCAAAATACCAATCAGGACTCTCCCTACCTTTTTCCCATCCTCAGTGGAACAAAAACCGGAGAGGATCTATATACAGAGTATCAGCAGGCACTACGAACCATGAATTACAATTTAGGCAGATTGGCGAAAAAATGCGGAGTGGCAACCAAGGTCAGTTCATACACTACGCGCCATACCTGGGCCACCCTTGCCAAATATTGTAATTTCTCCGAACAATTAATATGTGAGGCTTTTGGACACTCGTCAGTGAAAGTTACAGAAACATATTTGAAAAATTTCAAGAATGAAGAAATAAAGAAAGCTAATGATGCGATAATTCTATACGTTTCAAATAATGGGAAAAAGAGAGTATAAATAGATAAAATTCTAATTATCAATAGATTTATATTGTGTTACTTCGTAAGTAACAGATCTTATTTGGAGGGCAAAAATAGACAATTAACTGATAGCAAACAAATAAAGGCACAGCTTTTTTCTAGATTTTAATTAAAAAGGTTATATAATAGATAAAAAGTAATAATAATATGAACAATTATCAAATCGAAGGAGAACAAAGAAATACAACAACACACATTGCGCTTTTTACTATTAACGCAATGCAATAAATTCACTATATTTCACATAGTTATCTCTTATATATATTTATAAAACGACAGAATATTAATTATACAACTAATCCATTAATTCACGTTCTGTTACTTACGAAGTAACAGAAGGATATTAAAAAGAAAAAAAGTGACATATTTAAAACACACCTTTTAAAAACATAATATAGATCTGACATCTAAAAAATTTAACCTATGATACAAGTTCAGAGATTTAATAAAGCACTTAAATTAGCAGTCATTCTAGGAGATTTAGTCATTCTGAATGTACTTTTCATCTCATTTAATTCAATATGGAACGAGTTGTTTGGGGAGAGGGCCTACAGTGGCACTTTACCCCAAATTCTAACTCTATTCAGCGTATGCTATTTTGCGTGCACTATCTCAGGAGGTGTCATATTACATCGACGAGGAGCCCGTGCCGATCAAATTGTATTCCGGGCACTCCGTAACGTTTTTTATTTCTCCCTATTGTCAACAAGCTTAATTGTACTATCAGAACTTGAAATATACTCCAATCGCTTTTTTGTCTATTATTTCATTCTACTTTTCCTCTGCATCACTTTCTATCGTCTGCTTTTCCGTTTCTGCATACAGCTATACAGAAGCCGCGGAGGTAATTTCCGTACCGTCCTTTATTTGGGAAGCACCGAAAATATAGCCGAACTTTATCATGAAATGACCTCCGACGCCACTACCGGATACCGGGTACTGGGATACTTCGACACAACCCCCAATGCCAAGTTCCCTGCCAGTTGTACTTATTTGGGAAAGCCGGAGCAAACCATTGATTACCTGACAAAAAACAAAGTGAACCAACTTTATTGTTGCCTGCCCTCGGCATTAAGCGAATGTATCGTGCCGGTCATTAATTATTGCGAAAACAACCTGATACATTTCTACAGTGTGCCCAATGTGCGCAACTACCTGCGCCACCGTATGTACTTTGAAATGATAGGCAGTGTCCCCATTCTCAGCATCCGCAAGGAACCTTTGGGAAAAATAGAAAACAGGCTGATAAAACGTATATTCGATGTAGCCTTCTCATTACTCTTTTTATGCACATTGTTCCCCATTATATTCCTTATTGTAGGAGTGACCATTAAAATCACTTCTCCGGGCCCCATATTCTTCCGTCAGAAACGTAATGGATTGAATAATAAAGAATTCTGGTGTTATAAATTCCGTTCTATGAAAGTGAACAAGGAATCGGACACCTTACAGGCTACCCTCAATGATCCTAGAAAAACCAAATTCGGCGATTTCATGCGCCGGACCAATATTGACGAACTTCCGCAATTCATCAATGTATTGCTGGGAGATATGTCCATTGTAGGACCACGCCCTCACATGTTGAAACACACGGAAGAATATTCCAAGATAATCAATAAATACATGGTCCGCCATTTCATCAAACCCGGTATCACGGGATGGGCGCAAGTGACCGGTTTCCGTGGCGAAACCCGTGAGCTGGAAGACATGGAAGGACGTGTGAAAGCCGATATATGGTATATGGAGCACTGGTCTTTCCTGCTCGACCTTTATATCATGTACAAAACCGTGGCAAATGTGCTACGCAAAGACAAGCAAGCTTATTAAGTTCAAAATAGAGAATTAAAATTAATAGAGAGCCAAAAAATGAGAAGATTGAAACTTACCCTATTCGCGCTGGTTTCACTACTACTATGTAGTTGCAGCGCCTACAAAAAAGTACCTTACCTGCAAGGGTCCGAGTATCTGGACATGGCAAATGTCAAAACACCCTTGTATGATGCACACATCATGCCTAAAGATTTGCTGACTATCACGGTGAATACCAGCGATCCCGATGCCGCCATTCCCTTTAATCTGACGGTAGCCACCCCTATCACGGCAAACAGCAAAAACCTTACCAGCCAACCATCTTTACAACAGTATCTGGTAGACAATAACGGAAACATTGATTTCCCTGTTTTGGGAACACTGCACATCGGCGGCCTTACCAAAAGCCAGGCGGAAAATATGATAAAGGAGAAACTGAAGACCTATATCAAAGAAGACCCTATTGTAAATGTACGCATGGCAAACTACAAAATCTCTGTGATGGGAGAAGTTGCCAGCCCCGGTACATTCACCATCACCAATGAAAAAGTAAATATCATGGAAGCACTGGCTATGGCAGGGGACATGACCGTATACGGACAACGCGACAAAGTGAAACTGATCCGTGAAGACGCGCAAGGCAACCGCCAGGTTATCCCGCTGAACCTGAACGATGCCGACATCATCGTATCTCCTTACTACTACCTCCAGCAGAATGATGTAGTGTATGTCACTCCCAATAAGACCAAAGCCAAAAATGCAGGAATCAGCAACAGTACTACAATCTGGTTCTCTGTAGTGGGAACCCTTGTCTCACTCGTCAGCCTGATAGTAACCATTGCCAAATAAACAGAATTATGAAAGAAGATTTATACGACGACCTCTATCTGGAAGAAAAAGAAGAAAAGACTGATTTTAAAGCGGTTCTTTTTAAATATACCATTCATTGGCCTTGGTTCGTGGCATGCATTCTGTTATGCATGGCAGGAGCCTGGCTTTATTTGCGTTACACCCCGCCGGTATACAACATCTCGGCGTCCGTCATCATCAAAGACAATGACAAAAACAGCAAAGCAAGCAGCGGCATGGCCGACTTGGAAGACTTGGGATTTTATTCTTCCATCAACAATTTTGACAATGAGGTAGAAATCCTGCAATCGCGCACGCTTATCAAGAAAGTAGTGGAAGAACTGGATCTTTACATCAGCTATGCGGCAAAAAGTAGTTTTCATGATATAGAACTTTACAAAAGTTCCCCTGTCAAAGTATGGATTACCCCTGAAGAAGCTCAGAAACTCCCTGCTCCGGCATATATCAACCTGACTTTGCAACCAGGCAATAAACTGAATGTGAAGATCACAATAGGAGAACAGGAATACAGCAAGCAATTCGACAAACTGCCTGCCTTGCTGACCACTCCGTCGGGGACTTTCAGCTTCACCCCGGCTGATTCGACAATCGCAAAAAGCGAGCAAAAAATCATGGCTACCGTTTCTTCCCCCCGCAGTGTGGCCGGCAGCTACCGGGGAGCATTGAGCATAGAGCCTACTTCCAAATCCACCACTATCGCACAGATCTCTGTAAAGAGCACGCATACGCAACGTGGTATGGATTTTATCAACAAACTGGTGGAAATCTACAACCGGGATGCCAACGACGATAAAAACGAAGTGGCCACCAAGACCGCAGAATTTATTGATGAACGTATTAATATTATCAACGGTGAACTGGGAACTACGGAACAAGAACTGGAAACCTTCAAGCGCGATGCCGGGCTGACCGACTTGAAAAGCGACGCCCAACTGGCATTGAGTGAAAACTCGGAATACGAAAAAAAACGTGCTGAAAACAGCACCCAGCTCCGGCTGGTACAATTCCTGGCCAGCTATGCCAACAATCCGGATCATGCCTACGAAGTACTTCCTGTCAATGTAGGCCTGACAGATACCGGACTGACCGAACTGATCAACCGCTACAATGAGATGCTGCTGGAACGCAAGCGCCTGCTCCGCTCCTCTCAGGAAAACAACCCGGTGGTAGTCAATCTGGATGCCAGCATCCGCGCCATGCGCAGCAATGTGCTGACCACCATCAACAGCGTGCAAAGAGGCTTGGCCATCACCCAGGCGGATCTGGAACGCCAGGCAGGCAAATATGCCGGACGCATCACCAATGCTCCGGGACAGGAACGCCAGCTAGTCAGCATCTCGCGCCAACAGGAAATCAAAGCAGGACTTTACCTGATGCTGCTGCAAAAGCGTGAAGAAAATGCCATCACTCTGGCATCTACCGCCAACAATGCCCGCATAGTAGACGAAGCACTGGCAGATGCCATCCCCGTATCTCCCAAAGGAAAGATGATTTATCTGGTAGCACTGATTCTAGGCGTCGCTCTGCCGGTTGCCGTGATCTATATCATCGAGCTTTTTAAATACAAGATAGAAGGACGTGCCGATGTGGAAAAAATCACATCCCTTCCTATAGTCGGTGACGTACCTTTCTCTGAAAATAAATCTTCGGAGGGAGCCATTGTAGTACACGAAAACCAAAACGACCTGATGGCCGAAACTTTCCGTAATGTACGCACCAATGTACTTTATATGATGAAGAGTAACGAGAAAGTTATATTGGTTACCTCCACCACTACAGGAGAAGGCAAAACCTTTATCGCTTCCAATCTGGCTGTCAGTCTGGCTTTATTAGGAAAGAAAATTGTGATTGTGGGGCTTGACATCCGCAAGCCGGGTCTGAACAAAGCTTTCCAATTGTCACGCAAGGAACAAGGCATCAGCCAGTTCCTCGCTAATCCGGAACATACCGACCTGATGTCGCTGGTACAAGTTTCAAACATCAATCCTAACTTGTCCATTCTGCCCGGAGGTCCTATCCCTCCCAACCCGACCGAATTGGTGGCACGTGAATCTTTGCCTCAGGCTATCGACATACTGAAAAAGCATTTTGACTATATCATTCTGGATACCGCCCCCATCGGCATGGTGACCGACACCCAACTGATTTCGCGAGTAGCCAATGCCAGCATCTATGTGTGCCGGGCAGACTACACCCACAAGGCAGATTATACTTTAATCAACGAACTGGGCGAACAGAAAAAACTGCCCAACCTATGTACCATTATCAACGGACTAGACATGAAGAAAAAAAAGTACGGATATTACTATGGATACGGCAAGTATGGCAAGTATTACGGATATGGTAAAAAATACGGTTACGGCTATGGATACGGCGCAGAAAATGTAAACAAAAAGTAATTTCAAAATTAATTACATAATAAAATAAGACTAATCCTCTTTCTAGAACGTTAATATTTTAACAAATTCAGAAGAGAATTAGTCTTATTATGTTTTAATATATAAATATTATTTACTATACTTTTCTTTTGAAACATCAAAACAGGGACACTGTTTCACCCATTCCTCAGGCTCTATCTCACCATTTCCGTTCAAATCCGGACTTAAATCCCGATGACCGCAAACCTTGCAACCGGGATAATCCACCAGCAACGCCCTGACCAGTACACGCAATGAATGTTTCTGCCACACCGTCCGCGTATCCGCCGGCCTGCCCCGCTCGCTGACTCCCCCCTCATAGCATATCCCGATACTCTGCGCATTATACCCACGCGCATGCGCCCCGATTTTCTCTATGGGACGGGTTGTTTTTATATCCCCGTTCTTACGGATATAAAAATGATATCCGGGTCCGTTCATTCCACGCCTGCGGTGGCACACCTCCAAATCCTGTTCGGTAAAGTCCCTGTCCGCCTTTGTGGCGGAACAGTGGACAACAATCAGATTAATCACTCTCATCCCCCTATGCACGAGCTTATTCCTACTACACCCGCAATAGCCGTAGCTACTGCAATCACCACTTTCAAAATAGTGCTCCAAACAGATTTACCTTTCATTCTACAGTTTTTTTTAAATTAAACACTTGTCCGCCACCTACTTAAGCAGGTTTTTGCTCCTCCTTCGTTTTCACCGGCAATTTATCCACTTTCGTATATTTCAGTGCTGCCAGAATACCGCTTAGCGCAATACCCGGACGGAAATTGATACGCGCTTTTCTAATCATCGACACATCATACGTATCCTCCGTTTCCGCACCTCTTCCACTCAAACCTATCTGGAAAGTGCCCAGATCGGCAAGCCTTACAATCTCACCCCCTTCCAGAGCCTCCATAATCACATCCTCCAAAGCAACAAGCACAGCCATTACATCCGCACGCGTCACCGTACAGGTCTTCTGAATACGATCCGCCATTTCGCGAATCTCTACATGGCCATTGGCCTGAGCTTGTGCATAAAACTTAGGCACCGCATCCTGATCAAGCGGATTATTACGCTTTACTACCGAATAAGAAACTGTTCTTCCCATACTTTTAAAATTAAAAATTAAAACTTTTAAATTAAGAAACACACTGACAATCAACTGTTAATCACTAAGCCGGCTATGATTGACTTTTGATTACACTACAAAGATACGATGAAGCGGAAGCCCTGTGTCGACATTGGTAGAGAGCCGTAGAACATTGTCGAGAAATGTCGAGAATAACTTACAGGCAGAGTAGGAAAACAAGGACATTTTGTGTATCTTTACTCTATAATCAAAACAGATAAAAGAACATGAACCAAGAAGAAAAAGCATTCATTATCAGAGCGTATGACAAAGCGGAACTGGCAGAATTATATAGCCCCGGACGGACCGCTGCGGCAGCCCTGCAAACCCTATATCGCTGGATGCGGAGAAATATGCTGCTGCAGGAAGAATTAAACGAAGCGGGCTACAACAAATTCCGCCACAGCTTTCTGAAGCATGAAGTGGCAATCATAGTGAGGCATCTGGGAGAACCTTAGGACATACGCTTCCCAAAGGACCTGTTGTTTACTTCGAAAGACCTTGTTGTTTTTTTAAAATCCCCTGTTGTTTTACCGGAAAGGTCCTGTTGTTTTTTGAAAACAACAGGACCTTTTTTACCAGTATTTTAGGCTCACAAGGCTCAGGGCTCACTTAGGCGGTAATTTAGGCCAAGACTTACCGGTCTTTCTATACTTACCATCCTCTTTCTCAACGATTTGATAATACACCAAACGCAACAAATAACGTTTCACGGATGCTGTAGGCAACCCTGCTTCATTGGCAGCCGCCATCAGCTCCGAATATGTAAACTCACGCGGCATTGTTCTCAAGATGGGACGCAGTTTGAAAAAAGCCTTTATCGGCCTGATTCTTCCGGCAGTATCATCCATGGAAGTGGAAAGCAGCAAACTGTGTTCCAGCAACACATCCACTATCTGCATGGCCGTACGGAAATCCTCATCCGAACATTTCCACTCCGATGTATTCCATTGCGGCTCGCACTTACGCAATGCAGTCAGCACCATGGCAATACGAGACATCATCAGTCCGTGGCGCAGCACAATAGCACCCGGAGAATCATCATCTTCCGCCACTACCTCACGCAGATACGTTCTGAAACGCTCCGTATGCTCTTTCCATTGTTCCTCGGTGAAAATCACCTCGGTAGACGATCCGGAGAGAAAGATAAACATACGCAGCAGCTCCTCGCCCATCCCTTTGAAATAAGCGCGCATATCCAGCCGGACTTTGCCGGGATTGGCAGACTTATACTCCCAGGGGGCCTGTCCCACATAGAAAGCCACACGGCTGTACATCCCATTCTCCAGCGAAGAAATAAATTTATGCAACTGGGCGGGAGTACCCGAAGCACATAATGCCAGATGAGGATCACTCACAATAACAAGCCGGTGATCCGTCTTGAAATAAGAAGACACCTCCTCGTGCTGGGAGGCGGCACGCATCACATCATCATGTTTTCCATACTCCTGGTGCATGGCAGAACTTATCATATCCAGCTCGGAGGCATTCATCACCAAGCCGACCGATCCACCCGCCTCCAAAGCCAATATCAACTGGCTTTTCGAAATATTGGGAGCCACCTTCAGGATGCGTTCTACCGGCATCTCCGGGCATTGGTCCAAATCGGGAACCCTCTTTTCCTGAGCGGCAAGCCGTTCCTCCAGATTCCACTTCAGCAATTTCTGCCGGTACTCACGCTCATCCTTCCTGTTCAGTTCATCGTAATACCCCTGAATGGCTGCGGGCAGAATTGCCGCCAGTTGCATCACCCCCTTTCCTCTGCCCGAACCGGCTAAAGCCACCAGGTAGAGATCGGCGGAATAAACCATTCCTCCATAATTCATCCTCACCCCCGGCAGACAACCGCTGATGTTGGTAATCATGGAGAGCAACAGAATATCCCTCTCGCGCTTGTTGCGGACGTGTGTCAAACCACGCTTCAAAAAGTCGGGCAAACGGTCGAACAGCTCATCCGGAAGACACGGAACATTGCGGCGCAATTTGTCAGCCTCAAGTTTCTCTATTTCAGCTTCTTCACCCTCTTCGCCGGAATCAGAATACCGCCTAAGTGAGCCTTGAGCCTTGTGAGCCCTGGAAGCAGGTGTTTCGGGGCCCTTGTTCATGTCGGCATACCGGTATCCGGAGTCTATGCGCGGAGGTATATCCCCGGCGGCACACCCCATACCCGCCAGCCTTTCCACCGCCAGCGTTTTCAGCCGGGCCAACTCTTCTTCCCCCACTCCTTTATAGCGGGCGATACGTCCCAGCTTCAACAAAAACTCATTCTTTTTGCCATCCACAAAGGGATTCTGCGCCAAGAACTCGTTGAAGAATGTGTGCAGCATGCCCGAAGCCGCAACGAGAGGCTTGGATGCACTTGCCGGGGTCTTCACTTTCAACTCTGCCAGAATCTCCCCCACCCTGTCGGGATGCTCCGTCACAAAGCGGCGCCAGGGAAAAACTTCGGTATCCGGACGAAAAAAAGCTTCCGGATCATACGACGCAAAGCAAGGACGGGTGGGATTTTTGCAACTCATGTCACAGGGAAAGGCAAGAAGCTGCGCCACGTGCCATGCCACCAACGCGTATGCCAGACGATACTCGTCCACACTCTCTGCTTCCACACGCACCACCAGCTTCAGCCCGTCGTACGAAACGCTGCGCCATGCCGCCTTCACCCAAGGAGTGTCCTTCAAGACCTGCAAAAACTCAGACACACGGCCGTTACATTTATCCACATCCAGCATGGCGTCCCCGCTCCACTGCTTCAGATTAGTTTCGGCATGGCTCCCTTCGCAACGCCCGGCTATCACCAGCGCGGCCAGTTTTCTCTTTAATTTTTTGGCCTCTGTCTCCCGGCCCGAAGCCTTCAGGCGCTGATACTCTTCCACTTGCGCTTTCCAACGTTCGCCACGCAGAAGTTCCACAAACTCTTTCAATGTCATATCCACGGCATGTTCATCGAACACCGAGAAATAGAAAGAGCATAAATCGGTATAAACCATTCATGTATGAATTTAAATTATCAAAAGGAGGGCATTTCCCTCCACCATGAAAACAAAAGTATATTGCAAACCCATACAATCAAAAGTTAAAATTGTACACTAACCAAACATAAAGTATTGATTTACAACACCCATTCATTACACAAGTGTACAAATAACCGGGAGACTTCCTTTTAGTGTTTTTTTACATTTTATTCCTTATTTCCTTTCTTTCCTCTTTTTCTTCTCTTTCCGTTCTTTCTTCTTCTTTTCCTCCTTTTTCCGCATAAACTCGTTTATATCAGCCAGTGTATCCTTACACATGTGTTTCAAAACCCTCATTTCCTCATCGGTGTATCCTTCACCGGACAGGCGATATTTCACCATTACTATCTCCAGTTCCTGAAAGAACTGCAATCTGCCATTATTTTTCTTATAAATCTTGATTTTTCCATGATGTTAATATGATTTAAAATATAAAAAGTACAAAAGTAGGAATAAATGTATTATTCTTGTTAATTTTTTCATTTTTTGCGAACAAATAGCTTGTTATCGTAAAATATTGTCTATATTTGCATCAGAATTTAACGACAAGCTTACCTGGGAATGACACAGGTAACAGCGTAGCGTGCTTAAGAGGCATCATTTCTTTCAATTTTTAGAACATCTAACATTACTTTTCCTTCCTCCGAATATGAAAAAATGGCTAGTGGCGTATGTCCGCCTTCACCACGAAAAGAAGACGGCCGAACGGCTGACTGCAATGAATATAGAAAACTTCCTGCCTGTACAAGAAGAAATCCGCCAATGGACTTACCGGAAAAAGAAAATAGAACGGGTGGTTATCCCTATGATGATTTTTGTCCATGTGGATGTGGCGGAACGTTCGCAGGTGCTCACGCTGTCGGCCATCAGCCGGTATATGGTGCTGCATGGCGAACATACTCCGGCGGTGATTCCGGACGAACAGATGGAACGGTTCAAATTTATGCTGGATTATTCGGACGAGGCGGTGGAGATGTGTGCCGCACCATTGGTTCCGGGAGAATTGATACGAGTGGTCAAAGGTCCGCTAAAGGGACTGGAAGGAGAATTGGTGGAAGTGGATGGAAAGGCGAAAGTGGTGGTGAGACTGGATTTGTTGGGATGTGCGGGGGTTGATATGCCGGTGGGGTTTGTGGAGAAGATGAAATAAGGATGGCGGACGCTAGGAAATGTGGAGGGGAAACAAACCATCATCCAAATAGCCAAAGATATTTATGGTGAAACAGTGAAGGTATATCTCTTCGGTTCCCGTCTGAATGACGAAAAGCGTGGAGGAGATATTGATTTATTAGTCCGCAGCACGGGAGAAAAGAAAGGTGTATTGGCACGCATCCGCATGACCGCACGCTTGAAACTGCATTTGGGCGACCAAAAGATTGACGTCATCGGTGACCATGAGGATTCACTGGTAGTGCAGGAAGCTTTGAAAAACGGAATACAACTGATATGACAGAAAAGAAAATTCACAGGATTATTCTTTGCTTGAAACAGATGTTACCGTCATTTTGAATGAACTGTTTTCCAAAAGTGCCTTCAAAGGCAACAGACACGCTTGAGCTGTGATACAGACTATTCTTTCCCGATACTTTTTTCTATAACATAAACTTCGTAACAAAGTTATCGAGAGGAAGCAAACGCATTTAGAAATTCACCGTTAAATAAGATTTTCTCTACTATCTACTAATTTATAAAAAAGCAGTTGTTCGATCTGTGACCGTGTGAAAAAAAGGTAAGGTTCATATCCTATCTTGGATCGGAGTATAGAATTCCATAAAGAAATGGTTAATATTAAACAAGATTCATTCGTTGGTAAACGGGTCTTGTTTCCATGCCGTAAGGGAAGTTTATTACATAGGTTGGGGCTCATTTAGGAGATATGTCAATCGCTTGAATTATAATACCGTTATTGATTGCGTTTATCACTTATGAGGTTGCCAATCTCCCTAAAAAAAGGATAAAAAGGTCTCCGAAGCTGTCAGGGCAGGATTATATGGAGAGTTTGACAACATAAACACCAACATTGCACAACAAATCGTAAGTTCTTTCTTTGTGTCTATCATTAGTTCTTTGGCAAATGACATAGCACATAATGATAAAATAACGGGGATATCAAAACAATGGATTAACAAAAAATGCTAACATTGAAAAAACAACAGATTTTTCTATGATACCACATGTACATATAGAATATCATAACCAAGATAAGGAGTTTGCAGAAACACTAACCCACATATTAAGAAAGAATGATATTTGTGTTCAGTGTGCTGCTTACAACAATAATTCTAATTATAAAGAACATGTAGAGAGTTTATTAAAAGAGAATGATTCCATAATATGGATATTGTCAAGAATTACAGAAGAAAAAAAGTTACTTAGATACTATCATGAGATTGCCCTTATTGAAGAAAAGGAACAAAACAAACGTCTCTTGCCTATTTATATAGAGGAACGTTTACCAATATTTAAATTTTCAGAAAATCGGAATCGTTTTTTTATAACAAGAACAAAGACCGTCGAAGAAAATTGTGAGGAACTAATCCGGTATCTCAAAATAAATGCAGGACAAGTCGTAGCCAATGACAAGTTTAGAAAAAAATGCAGGTCGGATGCTCTTATTCAATTAAAGAACGCATATAAAGAGAAAAATCTAGTGTTGTTTTGTGGAGCTGGAATATCTATTGGCTCAGGAATTCCATCATGGAATAAACTGCTTGTTTCAATGTTTTTAGAGATTTCAAAATTGTCTTCCGATTATACTGATGTTTTATGTGATAAGCTTAAAAACGAATTATTTGTTAGTCAGGAAATGCTGGCACGCATGATAAAGCAATCAGACTGTAAATGTTTTTATGAACGTATTCAAAGGAATCTTTATAAAGGACTGAATAAAGATTGGACAAATACAATTCATGCAATCGTTGAACTTTGTTCCAGTAATAGTCGTAATGAAGGTGTAAAAGAAATAATTACATATAATTTTGATGATCTCTTGGAACGCAATTTTAAGGAAAATGGAATAAAATATACCCATAGTCATGGTGACGGCATTCCTATTCATCATGTTCATGGCTTTCTTCCACAAGAAAGTGAAGTTAGTTTCAACAGAAGAATTGTTTTCAGTGAAGATGAATACCATAAACAATATGCAGATTTAACGAATAATGAAACTATAAAACAATTAGGAGTGTTAGACGAAAATATTTGTTTATACGTGGGTATCAGCTTTACAGACCCAAATATGAGAAGATTGGCAGACGCATATATAAAAGAACATCAAGACAGGCAAACTCCCCATTATTTAATAAAAAAGATTCCTGACATACATTTGAATAATGAAAACCGTTTTCTGTCAGAGACAAAGTTGTTGAACCAAATAATGTGTTTAGAAGAGTTGGATGCGAAAAGTTTCGGTTTTCAAATAATCTGGCTTGACAACTTTGATGAAATACCTCAACTTTTTAACGACATAAAAGATAAACAAAATGAATAAAAAATATATATTAGAAACTATCAATTCTGCGTCGCAACTTATTACTAAGATGAGAAAAGTTGAGATAATCAAATCAGATGACGAGATAAGACTGGTCAATGATTTGTCAGATGTCCTTTTGAATTTAACCAGTCCGTTGACTGTGACTGTCATTGGGCCATTTAATTCAGGCAAAAGTACTTTCATAAATGCTATGATAGAAGAGAGAATCTTGCCTGAAAATATAAATCCCAGTACTAGTATGGTATGTAAGATAGGCTATTGTAATTCACATCTAAAGATACAATATATCGAAAAAGGGAATATTTTAGTGAAAGAAATAAGTATAAAAGAATTAAAAGAATTCGTTGACAGAAATTCTTCCAATTATATACCAAGAACTGGCGATGTATTAGAAATCTTCCACAACAATATTTTCTGTGAAAAAGACATTGTTATTGTTGATACGCCGGGCTTTAACGACCCATATATGGATGATGAGGAAACAAATAATGCATTAAAAAAAGCCGATGCTGTGATATATTGTATGCATATATCACAGGCAAACTCTAGATTAGATGCGGAAAAAATAGAATATTTGCAGAAAAACGGAATAACATCTATTTTCTTTGCTATTGGATTTTCAGACCTTTTACAGAATGTTGACGAGGAAGAATGCGATACATTGAAGTTTCGTCTAAGAAAAGAGTTGTCATCCAAGTCTATTCTCCATGAAGATGGTGTGTTTTTTGTAAGTGCGGCAGAGGAATTAAACAGGATTGAGCAGAAGAAGACTGTACTCAACGATGCAGGTTTTGATAATGTCCGTAAAAAAATATGGGAATTCTTGCAAACGAATCGCATACCCATAAAGAATGAAATAGCATGTAATAAGATTGGAAAAGTCAGAGAGGAGCTTGAAAGGTTTATTAGAGAGAAAATAGAAGCATTACAGAATAGCCAACATATTTGTCTGCAGAAAAAGAAACAACTGAAAAACAATGAAACCGAAACAAAAGCATGTATTGCAGAAATAACCCAAATATGTTCTTTGTATGAAGAAGATGCATATAAATTCATAAAGATACAAATAGAAACCGAGATATTGAGCGTTGACAGCAAGATTGAGGAATGGGTTGATGAAGTGTTTACACCTAATTTTTCTATGTTTACTTTGGGGCTAAAAGATAATGCCACTAAAACAATAGAAACAATACAAAGAAAATGTACAGAAAGAATCAATGCTGCTTTAGAAGGACGAATTGTTCCATATTTAAACTCAGCGAGCGATAAATTACAGAAAGAGATTAAGCATACAGTGGAAAAATATATCATTAATATAGAGCTGGGCACGAACTGCAAAATTAATCTTCCAGCTCTAAGGTTAGAGATGGAAGAACATTACAATGCATTGTTCCCTGAAATAACTCCCTTTTCTATAGCTGCGACAATGGTTATGATGGAAAGGAACATGATACCGCTGATTGGAATGACGTTCGCACCTTTAATTGGGATCATAATTGCCATCTTAGGATTGGGATTTTTCCAATATAATCAAAAAAAGAAGAGAATAATATCAAGTATTAGAGAACATCTACATTCTTATGAATTCTCATCAAAATGCACGCAAGCAATAAAAGATAATATTCATTGGAAAGAAGATGTAAGACCTTCTGTTTCCAATTTAGAGGGAATGATAGAAAGATGCATTGAAGAACAAAAAAAAATAACAAATCGACAAAACGGAATAGAAACAAAGATGCAAGAGATTAATAACCTGAATAAGGAAATGGTTCTTATTTTTGATAAAATAAACACTTAGGTATAAAACCTCTACCATTTTATAAGTTTCGAATCCGAAAATTACGAAAAGACATATCCAATTAAATACTCATCAATGTCTGACAATTTTAATAAAAATCGCTTAGCCAAAAACACCATATTACTTTATGTACGTATGTTGTTTACAATGTGGTTGAATTTGTATACCACACGTTTAACACTTGCCAACCTTGGTGTAGAGGATATGGGAATCTATGGTGTTGTTGGTAGTATTGTCAGTATGTTCGCTGTTTTCAGTGGTGGAATGAGCAATGCCGTACAACGTTTTCTAACTTATGAAATAGGACGTGATAACGGTGATCCAAACAAAGTATTTTGTTCTTGCTTAAATGTCATATTTTTATTGTCCGGAATCATATTTATACTACTTGAAATCGGAGGCCTATGGTTTCTACATACCAAAATAAACATACCAGCGGAAAGTATGGATGCAGCCCAATGGGTGTTTCAAATATCAGTACTCACTTGTATAGTCAATCTTATAAGCATTCCTTATAATTCACTAATCGTAGCACATGAAAAAATGAATGCTTTTGCTGCTATCAGTATTCTTCAAGTAATCTTAACATGTGCTTCAGCCTATTGCCTTAGCTATTTTCCTACTGGCCGTTTATTAATTTATGCTATATTAATGGCAGCAATAAGCATATTAATAAGAATAGCTTATCAGATATATTGCCATCGCAAATTTCCGGAAGTCCATTATTATATGATTATAGACAAAAACCAAATAATGCAAATTGGCAAATTTGCCGGTATATCCTCTGCTTCCGGTGCTTTGCAGGTTCTTTCGTCACAAGGGTTTGTCCTCGTTATCAATCTTACATTTGGTGTGGCTATTAATGCTGTATATACAATTTCAATGCAATTGAAAAACTCAGTTTTGTCATTTGCTCAAAATTTGCAGCGTGCCATCGCTCCACAAATAACAAAAACATATGCCAATGGTGAGCTGGATATACATAAAAAACTTATCTATGCAGGAAGTAAATTTCAAGTATTTCTTATTTTTTTTATAATGATACCATTCCTTTTTCAAACGGAATATATCATGCACCTTTGGCTAGGTGATGTACCACCATATGCAGTGACTTATGCACAGTGTACTATATTTCTGAGTCTTACCTATGCTTCTTTTGAAACAATACGTACAGCGGTATATGCAACCGGCAATATTACTAAATTTATGATATGGCCCGAAGCTATATATTTATTAGTTTTGCCTATCAGTTACTATGCAGGCATAATAACCAATAACCCTAATGCCCTGATAATAGCAATGGTATTGTATGAGATATTTGTTTGCACAATACGAGTATGGATAGCCTCAAAAGTCTCAATCATACAAATAAATGAATTACTTAAAAAAGTAATCAAACCTTGCTTCTTTGTAGCTGTGCCAGCATCATTTATATGCAAAATAATTACATTGTTTATTCCACAGACTATTTTGGGGTTAATCTCGATTCTCTGTTTAAACAGTATTTCATTAAGTTTGATTATTATAGTTATTGGATTAAGCAGACAAGAAAGAAATATGATAAGTAGATTTCTGCAGAATAAAGTGAAATGGAATAAATAATAATGGCATACATACTTTCTGATTCTTTCAAATTGTTAGGAATAAAAACAATGGGGTTATTTTTATCATATCCTATTAGGGAAAATAAAAAAACACAGCCAAAATTTAGAACATTTGATATACTTCAATTAGGAGATATTTCTAAATTGAGTACTTACTCTAACAGTGATGAAGAAACAGAATATAAACATTCAAACTAGGTATATAACATGAGAATCTTGACTTTTTTGCAGATTATTCTAACTACAAACCAATGCTAATCTTAAAACTTTTCCACTCAATTTAGGATATGATATCTACCAGTACCCTAAAGAAAAGGACCAAATTTGAGTGCCTACAATTACTAATTTATTAGATATGAAAATAATTATTACTAGTATGGGACGTGCCCATTTATTAGATAGTGCTCGCGAATTACAAAAGTTAGGACATGATGTAACATTCGTATGTTCTACTCATCATAATACTTTTAAAAAATATGGTCTTAATAAAGGCGGTATAAATCTTATATATTATGTCTTCCCATTCTATTTTCTTTATCGAAAATTCACTTGTTCATTTACACGAGAATTATATCGTACTTCACTTGATTGGGTAGCATATTTTATATTATTATGGAAAAAAGAATGTGATGTTTACATAACTCAAAGTCCGAACTATAGTCATACAATGAAAATGGTGAAAAAACATTTTGGAGCTATTTCTATTTTAGACAGAGGTTCTTCCCATGTAGATTATTTTAATAAAATGAAATTAATATATGATGGAACACTACAACCAGCCAGTTACATCAAAATGGATAAAGCACAATATAATAATGCCGATTATATTTTAGTGGGTTCAAATTATGTTAAGAAGAGCTTTGTTGACAATGGTTTTCCTTCTAAACAGATAATCGTAAACAATTATGGTATGCATTTAGATTATTTTAAACCTACAAAACTTGACTCAAAGGAAATATACGACTTGATAATGGTGGGTAATTGGTCAAAACGTAAAGGTTGTGATGTACTTATTGAAGTTTGTAAAAAATATAATTATTCATTATTACATGTAGGAGCAATTTCTGATGTGATATTTCCTGATGAAATTAATTTCAAACACCAAAATATTGTTCCTGAATCAGAATTAATTTACTACTATTCAAAAGCCAAAGTTTTTGTTTTGCTATCAAAAGATGAAGGACTTGCATTAGTACAACCTCAAGCCGTTGCATGCGGTTTACCACTAGTTATTACCAAACATACAGGAGGAGATGATTTGTTACAATATATAGATAATAAAGATTATATCAAAGTCGTAGATGATTTCAACGACATTGATGAAATTGGAGTTAGCATAAAAAATGCCCTAGATATAGCAGACAGTCAAATTGGAACAAGAAAATATTGTAGTATAGAAAAGAGACTTTCTTGGGAAGCATATGGTGAGCGTCTTAATAAAATTCTTTCTTTAATTACAAAATAAGAACTGTATACTATGGATTTGACAGTAAGAAATTATACAGACAGAAAAGAAATCATAAACCTTTTATGTATTCTGTTTATTTTAGGAAGTAGTTTCTTATCTTATATAATACCTTCCTTAACAAGTCAAATGTTTTCAATAGGGCTAACTTTGTTTGGTTACATTTGTTTTATATTTACTAACTGGACTTCCTTAAAACGATTTTACTTATACCATAAATCCATCAAATATTTTGTTTTATATGTATTATCAAATCTTATTATTTCCACATTCTTTGTACAAGGATGGGATAATTGGGGATTATACTTTACACATACTTCTATCTTATTTTTACCGATCTGGAGTTATTTGGTCCAATCCAAACAAAAAGGAAAATATTTTTCAATTATACTAATAACAATTCTATTATTATCTCTTTTTAAATATCCATATAAGGGAGATCAAACAATGACAAATTTTGGAGGAAGCACAGCCATATTGTATCTATATATACTGTTTTTCTTTAAATTAAAGAACACAATGAAAATCCTAATCGCATTGTTTTTTATTATGTCCTTTGGATTTGATTTGACGGATCGTACACACCTTATCATGATGTCCTCTGTTGCAATATTAAGTCTATTGACTATATTCAGATGGAAATTTATAACTGAAAATTTGAATAAAATTCGCCATATTCTTCTTTATTTACCAATTGTTCTATTTATTACTGCAGGCACAGGTTTCTTTAACATCTTCAATTTGACAAATACCTCAAATTTTGAACAAGCATTTTCCCACGGACAAACAACAGATACACGGACAGAACTTTATAAAGAAATTATTTATGACCAAACAGATCTTTTTAATATAATATTTGGAAAATCATTTGCAGGAACATATAATTCAAATTTAAAAGATGCTTATGAATTAATTAAATTTCATCGTAATGGTGTAGAAGTTGGTATATTGGAATTTTATCTTTGGGGAGGATTATTTTTTATTATTCTGTTTTTTTGTTTAATTCGAAATGCTTCCGCCTATGCCATGCACAATTCCCATAATCACATAATGAAGATTATTTCTATTTTCGTCGTATTGTATTGGTGTGTAATGTCTATTGAGTTGCAAATGTCACAAAATTCATGGTCTATTGCATTTTGGCTTAGTATTGGATTATGTTACAATAAAAGATTATTAAATATGACAGATAAAAGAATTAGTTTATTCATAAAAAAACGCGTCAACTATGAAACTATATTTAAAAAGGCAACTACTAAAATTTAAGTATAGAAATAAATGTATATTTGATAGTGGTACCATTATTTCGAAAAAAACGATTTTCGAAGGAATGAACAAAATAGGAAAAAACACTCATTTTGATGGCAAATTAGGCTATGGTTCTTATATTAGTGCTCATTGTGATATTGCAATGACTGAAATTGGTAAGTTTACATCAATAGGACCACGAGTCGTTGTTAATCCAGGTCGACATCCTTACACTTACCCATATGTAACAACTTGTCCAGCATTCTATTCTATTAGAAAACAAAATTCAGGAACATTTGTAGATTCCACTAAATATGATGAATTCAATTTTGTAAAACCTGGTTTTGCTGTCAAAATCGGCAGTGACTGTTGGATAGGAGAAGGTGCTTTAATTACAGGAGGAGTAACTATTAATGATGGAGCTGTAATCCTTGCTAACGCTGTAGTAACTAAAGATGTACCAGCTTATGCAATTGTAGGAGGAATACCAGCTAAAATAATAAAATTTCGATATAGTGATACTGATATAAACTATTTAATAAGACTTCAGTGGTGGAACAAGTCTTTGGAATGGATTAAAAATTATAAAGATGCTTTATGTGATTTTACATTGCTAAAAGAAAAATTGAAAAATGAAAAATAGCTTATTTATATCTCAAAATGTTCCCAATACTCTGGTAAAAAAATATAATGTATCTCAAGCTGCAAACAATTTTTGCTTGCATATAAATGAGCTTGGGTATTTTTCTCATCATGTTGCTATTCCACCCGCAAACATCGACCAAAATTTTCAAAACCAAATAGAAGAAAATACCGGTATAGAATATCATTTATGCAGAGTATTCAAACATAAGGGTATTGGTAAAGCAATAAATATTATATTGGATAATATTTGGTTATATTTCCGTATATTAAAAGCACCAGAAAAAAATATTTGGTTTTACAACGTATGGACAGGAAATTTATTATCATATCTTCTTATACATGCATTATCATTTAAAAAAGTCTACATACTATTAGCTGATTATAATCCAGCACGATATAATAGATGGATAGGAAAATCTATACTATGGGCAATACGGCAAGCTAAAGGAGTTGTTTCTCTTTCTGGTAGATGCAATGAAGTTAATCACAATTTTTCATGTATCCCTGGAATAATCCCCAAATCCAAAATCAGTGAACAAATTGGAAATTTTCATCGCAACAAATGTTTTTTACTTTCAGGAACATTAAATAAAAATACAGGAATTGAACTAGCTTTAGATGTTTTCAAGAACATCCCAGAAGCGACATTATTTTTATCAGGAATAATAAGTGATGACTACAAAATAAAGGTTGAGGAAATATGTCGAAAATACAAAAATATAATTTATAAAGGATTTTTTGAAAAACATTCAGAATATCTGGATTTACTCCACAGTGTAGATTTCACTTTAAGTTTACGTGACCCATTGTCCATAGTAAACCATTATAATTTTCCTTCAAAAATTTTAGAAACATTAGCCTATAACAAAATTGTAATTTCAACAATAGAATATCCGGAACTTAATGGCATAAATTATTTATGCGCACCATACGATAAAAAAAGATTGACTACATATATTGAAAACTTAATCAATACAGATAGTAAGAGTAATACAACAATAACAGCTTGCTTAAATAATACAGAAATACTAATAAAAAAATATTCCGAAGAAGCCTGGTACGATGTTTTTAGGAGTATGGAAAACAAATAGTTTTATTATGAAAATATTAGATTGTACTTTACGTGATGGTGGTTATTACACCAATTGGGATTTTGATGACGCTCTTGTTACTACCTATATCAATGCAATGAATCAGTTACCAATTGATTATATAGAATTAGGTTATAGGAATGTATCATCAAATGGCTATACTGGTAAATTTGGTTATTCCCCTGTATCTATTCTCAAGCATATAAGAAATAATAGTAAAAAGAAACTAGCAATAATGCTTAATGAAAAAAGTACAAGACCTGATGACTTATCTACGCTATTAATACCTATAATAGGATTAGTTGACATGATAAGAATAGCCGTTGATCCAATTAATTTCGAACGGGCTGTAATACTTGCAAAAGAAATTAAACAATTCGGGTTTGAAGTTGGATTCAATACTATGTATATGTCTAAATGGAAAGAATATGAGGGTTTCTTGGACAAATTGGAAAAAATAAATGGTATAGCTGATTTATTCTGTATGGTAGATAGCTTTGGAGGAATTACGCCATCAGATATAAAAGAGATAACCCAAATAGTAAAAAAGAAGACAACATGTCCAATAGGTTTTCATGGTCATAATAATCTACAGTTGGGGCTAATAAATACACTTACAGCAATAGAAGAAGGTGTTGATTTTGTTGATGCGACTATATTAGGTATGGGACGTGGTGCCGGAAATCTCAATATGGAACTTCTTCTTACAATGCTTTCTAAACGAGGATTAGAAGTGAATTTTAATATATTAGGAGATGTAATTTTCTCATTCCAACCTCTATTAGATAAGTATGCATGGGGAACGAATTTACCATATATGTTATCTGGCGCAAATTCAATTCCACAGAAAGATGTTATGGATTGGGTTACCAATCGTACATATAGTTTCAACAGTATAGTTTTAGCTTTAGATAATCGCCGCAATGGTATAGAAGATAATGCACACTATCCGCTATTACCAAATATTTCTGCAAGACGAATGATGATAGTAGGTGGTGGTAATAGCGTTGTCACACATACGAGTGCTATAATCGAATTTCTACAACGAAACCAAGATATAATTGTTATTTTGGCAACTTCTCGCCATGCAACTTTATTCAATAAGATAAACAACAAAAAAATTTATTGCCTAGTGGGTAATGAGGCTAAACGTATGAACTGTAATATAAAAAAGAATGAGTTTAAAGGTATATGTGTGCTACCTCCTTATCCACGTACAATGGGTACAGAAGTTCCTGAATATGCAAAATCACATACTTATGAACTACCAGAAATAGCCTTTACGAAACAATATCAAGATTCTTGTACAGCAGTGGCACTTAAAACAACAATAGAAGCAAATACAGAAGAGATATTTCTTGTTGGCTATGATGGTTATATGGGTGAAATTCTATCTGATAAAGAAATGGATTTGTCTAATGAAAACCGAACTTTATTTGAGAATTATATAAACTTTACAGGAAAAAAACTAAAATCTCTGACCCCAACCTTATATAAATCTCTTATAGCAAAATCTGTTTACCAATATCTTTAATAGATATTCCCATATTTTTATAAATTAGCTAGGTTGAATTTTAAATATTTTACACCTATCATAAGGCTAACATGAATATATTCAAAATAGTTTTGTTTGTTTTTCTTAATTATTACATTTAAAAAAACAAGATATTATGTCAGAAAAGATAGCGTTTTTCCTGCCAACTCGTAAAGGTAGTGAAAGAGTAAAAAACAAAAACACAAGACCATTTGCCGATATTGAAGGCGGTTTAGTTGAAAACAAAATAAAACAATTGCTCTCAACCAAGCATATTGATGAAATATTATTTTCTTCAAATGATGAAATGTGCATTGCAATTGCTGAAAAATATACTAGTGACAGTAGACTAAGAATTATTCCGCGCCCAAACGAACTTTGTCTCAGTACAACAAATTTGCAAGATTTAATTTGTTATGTTCCCACAATAACTAATGCAGATCACATACTTTGGGGGCATGTTACTACACCATTAGTCGAAGCAAAAGTATATGATACAGCTATAGAACAATACTTATCAAAAATTATTAAAGGCTACGATTCATTAGTCAGTGTAAAAGAACTAAAGAACTTCCTTTTAAATCAAGAGGGTAAACTTGTGAATAACACAACGAATATACCTTGGCCAAGAACACAAGATTTAGAACCGTTGTATGAAATAAACCACGCTATATTCTTGGCAAAACGCTCTGTCTATACAGAACAAAAAAATCGTATAGGTCAAAAAACCTTATTATATATAATGGACGAAATACATAGCAAAGATATAGATTGGGAAGAAGATTTTAAGATAGCAGAAATAATGTATAAAACACTGTTGTAATATGAAAATTGTAACATTTGGTGAAATCATGCTTCGTCTTGGAGCTCCTGATTATCTACGATTAAATCAATGCAATAGCCTTGATATAAGTTATGCTGGAGCAGAAGCAAATGTAGCGGTATCACTCGCAAATTACGGTGTTCCTGTAGAATATATTACAGCACTGCCTGATAATCCTATTACTAGTAAATGTTTAGATGAACTTCGTGGAAAAAAAGTTAATGTTGATCATGTCATATTGTGTGGTAAAAGAATTGGAATTCTTTATATTGAAACGGGGTCCATCTATCGACCTTCACGCATTTTTTATGACCGCTCACATTCTTCTATTACTGAATTAACTCCAGGAATTATTAATTGGGAAAAAGTTTTCGAAGGAGCTACTTGGTTTCATTGGACTGGTATAACACCGGCACTTTCACAAAATGCAGCAAAGGTTCTTAAAGAAGCAATAGATATTGCAAACTCAAGAAAGTTAACAATAAGCTGTGACATTAATTATCGAGAAAAGTTATGGCAATATGGTAAAGAAGCCAAAGAAATAATGCCGGAATTAGTTGCAAAATCTGATATTATTTTAGGCAATGAGGAAGATTGCGAAAAAGTTTTTGGAATAAAGCCAAAGAATTTTGATGCAGAAAAGGTAAAAGATAACATTAATCCAGAGATTTTTAAAGATGTTTGCTCACAAATGATGAAAAAATTTCCTCATTGCAAAAAAATGGTTATTACTTTACGCGGAGCTATTAATGCAAATCATAATACTTGGGCTGGTGTCCTTTATGATGGTAATACCTTATATCAGTCTCCTATATATAATATTACACACATTGTAGATAGAGTTGGTGGTGGAGATAGTTTCATGGGAGCATTAATATATGGATTGAATACATATCCAAATGATAATCAGCATGCACTAGACTTTGCTGTTGCTGCTTCTTGTTTAAAACATACAATAAAGGGTGACTATAACCAAGTAAGTATAGAAGAAGTGGAAAGTCTTCTATCAGGAAATACAAGCGGAAGAATAAAAAGATAAAATATGAACTTTTGGGCTTTAATGATAAAAAAGGACGACATGATTATATCATGTGTTGAAAGAATACGTTCCATAATAATAAATTTTTCACCTTCATTTTTCTGGAGAAAACGACAAATGAGAAACATCACTCCAGTTGGAGTTGGAAAAGATATTTATATAATACTAAATGCACCATCTCTAAAAACCCAAGATTTAAGTGTCTTAAAAGGAAAGGAGACTATGTTTGTAAATCGTGGGTTTATGCATCCTATGTATAAGGATTTGCAACCAGCATATCATGTATTTGTTGATACTAAGATGCTTAAAGGAATATGGCCAGTATCATGGATTGGAGATATTCTTCAAATGAGCCCTAACACGAAAATATTACTACCATTATCATGGAGTAATATTAAATTTTTTAAGCCATATGAAAAGAGCATTTATTGGCTTAATTGGAATCTTCCTTTTTATAATTTGGGGGTATCTGGATCTTGTTTTTCTTTTGCAATTCAGCAAAAATTTGAACACATATATTTTACAGGATTTGATGCAACAGGTATAGGTCATGAAATGATAAAGACCGCAGACAGTCATTTCTATGGTAATGATAAGGAACTCGAAAATAAACCAACAGCACAATTTGCGATAGACCTCTTAATGCATTCACGTCATCTCCATGATTTAAATCGCTTAGCCCTTTATTGTAAGAACCACAAAATACAAATAACCAATATTACTAATGGTGGTTTATTAGATATGTTCCCAAAAGAAAATATTTTACCAATTTTAGACGTTTAAAGATACTAATAAAATGACATCAACAGGAAGAATAAATTATATTGATGAACTAAAGGGGTTCATACTATGTTTAGTATGTTTAGGACATATTGCTTATTCAGAACTTTCTTATGCTATGAATTGGATGTCTCTTATGAGAATGTTTACTTTCTTTTTTCCTATCAGGATTATTGTTCTCACGAAGACGATTTCCAACGTTCAAGGATTATGCAATAAGTAAAACAAAACATTTACTTTTTCCCTACATTTGGTTATCATTATTTTTTCTTATAATAACTTTCCAAATTTATTCTGGTAATATTGATGAAGCATCACGTGGGCCCTTATTTATTAAAATAGAAAACATATTAAGTTTAGTAGGGATAACATCAAATTTCATATGTTCTTTATGTGCAAATTTTTTTAAAATTTTCATATTGGGAAATTCTTCTATATGGGCAACTCCATTATGGTTTGTTTTTACTCTATGGACTGTTAGTTTATTATATGCTTTTATTGACGAACGCTGCAAAAACAAAATACCATTAATACTGATTTCTATTATATGTATCGGTGCAATTGGATGGGGTTTAAGGAATAATCATAACATTCCTTATAATTTAGGTGCATCATGTACAGCCTATGTATATTACGCCTTTGGCTCTATATATAAAAGAAAAGTAAAAAATTTTATAGATAAATTAGGGAATTGGGAGATATTTGGATTAAGTATATTGGCCATTCTACTATACTCATTTATAGTTAGAGCTGGATATACCGCTAATTTGTCTCATAATGATTTAGGAAATAATATTGTAACATTTTATACAGGAACTTTTACAGGTGTAATATGGATGTTTCTAATATTTACATTTTTAAATCGTATAGGAATAAAAATCGGCATATTCCGATTTATTTCAAGGAATGCTTTAATAATATTACCATTACATTATTATGTGATAAAACTTATAAACTATCTTAATATAATACCTTTTAGTCATGGAAGCATATATTACTTTTTAATATCATCAATTGTAGTAATAATCGTTTGCTTTTTAGGATGTATATTGTTTAGAACCCAATTATACATGCTATTAGGTAAGGAAAAAATATCATTTAGAGAATGTTTTAACAAATAGTCATGACAAAATTTCTAAGTGATAAAATTAAGGTTCTATCATTTATATCCATTATTCTTGTATTATATATCCATTCTGGATTTCATAATTATCCAAATGAGATACAAGGAATGGTATTCAATTCTAATTTGCAGAATTTTATTAGCGGAATGATAGGACGATGTGCAGTTCCATTGTTTTATGCGATAAGTGGATACTTATTCTTTACAGATCTTTATGACGGAAGAAATGCTGATTACCAAAAGCTGTGGTTCAAAATAAAGAAAAGAGGAAAAACATTACTTATTCCTTATATTATAGCCTGTCTTTTTCCTGTCGTATTTAATTTAACATTAGAATTTATTCCTGGCATAGAACAATTTGTAAATAGTAAAGGGATTTCTAAAAATTTTCATCAGCCAATACATAAGATATTAAATTTTATATATTTTGATTCAGGAAACGGTAGTCCGTACGCATTCCATCTTTGGTTTCTTCGCGATTTAATATTTATAGTTATTTTATCTCCTATATTACTTTATGCAAGCGAAAAAACCAGCAAATATGCAGTTTTTGGAATACTATTTGTCCTGAACTATTTCACAATACCAATTCTGCCTTTGTTAGGTATGCTTTGGTTTATGTTCGGATATTGCTTTTTGGATAAATTATCAAATTTGAAATCTATATTTATTCCAGTTATTTTTACCATCTTATGTATAGCAGAGATATTATATCCATGTGAATTATGAACTATAATACGAAAACTGACTACGGTTAACGATAATTAGCATAAA
>ENA-ORRQ01000777-ORRQ01000777.1-human-gut-metagenome-genome-assembly--contig:-NODE-777-length-28636-cov-4.498863_pt1 | contig 28636 bp, 19 predicted proteins | sample MGYA00242177_ERZ509138 | MGnify/ENA primary metagenome ERZ509138 (study PRJEB26280, sample SAMEA2338628) | human gut metagenome | biome: human gut; feature: human-associated habitat; material: faeces... | reverse complement strand
AGTGCGATGGAAGCTGTAGATAAGGAGCTCATATACGTATAAAGCAAAGTGGCAGTAGGGCAATGCTTTGAAGTTAAGACTTGAGCGATTTGCACCCCCGCCTTGTTTTAGCCAAGGCTGGATCAGGAAAGAAGAAAAAATCGGATTGACTGCCATATGGGCGAGAGTTTCAGCAAAATGGGCGAAAAGGGACACTGCGGTAAGGCGGTGTCCCTTTTTAATACGTTTTTCTGAGTGTCCCCCTGGAAAACAAAAGGGGTATGAGGAGAGGGTGATAAAAGTGGGCATTGCGGCAACAAGGCACAAGAGGTGCGGGTCGCCGGTGGCAGCCTCAAAGTGTGAACTGCTTTGAGGTGCCGACCGAGCCGCTAGGCGAGATCATCTCCTGGACGGAACGAAGTGACGAAGAAACGGCAGATTGCTCCATCTGGCAATCTGCCGTTTTGCCTCGCACAGCCGCCCGCAAGCGGGCGTTTCGGAGCGCAACCGCTGCGAAACGCGGCGGATCTTAGCGCGGAGATGAGCGCACGAATACATGGCTGTTAGACCATATACGTGTGCATTTCGTTCCTGAAAAGATTTTTCAATTACTTAATAGTCAAATTTAGCATTTCCAAAGTATTTGTACACACTTCTATCAATGCTTACTCTGTACCGAAAGCTAACTATGATGCACGATCTAGTTGGGATCAGTTGAAGGAGACACAGCGGGAACAACAGCCTCAGAACGTGGAACAGCAGAAAAAAACGAAGGACAGGGCGTGGGAGAGATAATGGCAACCTACAATTGCTCCCGCTATGTATCTGCGTTTACTGAGCACCAGTTGCCCACTAATACGGCGGGTCAATGGGTCAGGATAGGTAAATCACGTTAGTATAACAAGCGTTTAGCGCCTCATTTGTAAAATGTGGAGGTCCCCCTGCTAGGTAGAGAATGGTTGTCAGCATAAGTTCTGTCAACGAAAAGGTGGCTGCGAATGTACTGTTCATCAGGCCATCCAGACTTGGGCATCAAAATTTACGGAAGAAATACCGAAAAAAACGATGCTTCATAAGCTGCATAAAAAGACTGGGAGCATATAACCGCTCCCGGTGATCTTTACCGATCCTTGAGGGGCACCTGGTTGCCGCCGCTCTCTTTGTGGTATGGCGCCTATTTTCGTGCAGCTTCACGGGCGCAGAGCCCACAATGACACCGGAGACGCCGCAACAGGGAAACAGCTCGGGCATAATGTCAGCGCCAATATCCAGCATGCCGTCCTGCTTTTTGACGTAACGCCCATCAAAAAATGTGCGCCGTAATAGACGACGGGGGCAATATGGAGACAGGAGCAAGGAAAAGATCCTGCCAGTGTGGTCGTAATGGCTGTGGCTGAGGGCCACGGCATCCAAACCGTCAAGGCTCTTTCCCATGGCCCGGACGTTGGGCAGAAAGGCGGGGATGCCCCGGTATCGTACAGCATCCGGAAACCGTCCGTTTCAATCAGCAGACTGAGCCCGTGCTCAGCAGAGAAACGATCCGTTGGGGATTCGTTTTCAATCATGGTGGTGATCTGAAAGCTCATGGGCGCTTACCAGCGGTTGATGCCGCGCATGGTCAGTATCTGGCTGTTCATGCCGCCGGACATCTCAGAGGCCAAAAATAGAATGCTGTTTGCCACGCTTTCTGGTGAGAAGACATCCCCGCCATTTTTCAAGAGGTATTCCCGCCGCTCAGACAGCTGGAACAACTCCGTGTCAATGGGACCAGGGCAAATCACATTGACTCGTATGCCATAGCGGCGGACTTCGTCACCCAAAGCCTGGGACAGGCAGATAACGCCGGCCTTGGACGCAGAGTATGCACAACTTCCGGGCAAGCCGCGCAGCCCGGCTCCAGAACCGACGTTTACGATATTTCCGGAATTTCGACGGATCATTATGGGCAAAAACGCTTTGATCACCACCGCGACGGAGTTAAGATTCGTGTCAATGATTTGCTTCCAGGTCTCGATGCTCATGTCGTTCAACGGCTGTTCGATGGAGATCCCCGCATTGTTGACCAGAATATCTGTCCTGCCGTGGGACTGGTCGATCTGCGCGGCCATTTTATCAACTGCCGCCGGGTCTGTTACATCCGCACAGAACACTTCCGCAGCGCCGCCTTTTGCTTCAATCATTTTCTGGACGGCCTGCAGAGCCTCCGTGTTTCGTCCCACTAGCATAACTTTGGCCCCCTCTTCCGCGAAGCGAAGGGCGACCGCCTTTCCTAAGCCGCGGTTAGCACCGGTGACAACTGCGATTTTATCCTGCAACAACATATAGCCTCCTCCTGTCATTCCTGTGTTGATGGGGGAGTGGTATCCCTGTGGTAATTTTTTTTGGAGAGATTCAGATTCTTGATGCCCAATGTGACGTGTTTGCGCATGCATGCTTCTCCATAATCGGGATCGCGGAGATCGAAAGCCTGAAGGATCTGCGTGTGGGGTTTTAACGCATCCTGAGGTGCATTGGGCAGAGAAAGACTTCGATAACGGAAATTCATCATGGGTTGCTGCATCAGCTTGAAAATATTGATCAGCAGTTCGTTGCCGGACAGCTTGATAATGGTTTCGTGAAAATTGCCTTCTTCCAGCAAAATGTGGTCAAAGTCATTGGCCTCTACAGCTGCTTTAAAACATTTGTGGATGCCCTCGAGCTTCTTGTAATCCTCGTCCGTGCAGCGGCTGATGGCCAACTTGGTGGCCAGAGGCTCGAATACCGTGCGCACTTCCAGATAATCTTTCATTTGCACTTCGTGGGTCTCAAACCAGTTAATCACGTCTTTGTCGTGACTGACGTCTTTGGTGCGAATGACGAAGGCACCTCGGCCGGGTTGCTGAGAGACATATCCTGTGGCAGCGAGGATCCGCAGGGCCTCTCTGAGGCTGCCCCGGCCAATGGCCAGTTGTGCACACAGCTCCTTCTCGGTAGGCAGTTTTTGTCCCACCTCCAGATCATTTGAGCTGATATATGTTTTCAGCTGTTCAACTGCCTGCTGGACGACCGAAACTTTGTCAATTGCTTGCATATCATGTATCGCCCCTTATGTTGGTTGACTGGAATAGAATTATATTACAATAAGAACAATCAATTGTCAAACAATCTTATCAAAATAAATAGCTGTAATTTTCCAGCATCTTGCAATTTTAAATTTAATTTCTAATATAAAAAATATTTTGCACAAAAATTGAAGATAAAATTTAGAATTTTTGACACTATGAAAAAGATTGAATTTATAGTATCTTAATCCTGTGATTAGTTTGTCGGACAATAAAATCAAAATCATATGATCATTCTACAAAAAGATTGGGAGGAGATCAAAAAATGAAAAGACTGACTGCACTTACTCTGGCGCTCTCTCTGTGTTTCACTCTAGTCGGCTGCGGCGGGAACCCTTCCTCCAACGCCCCTGCTTCCGTTGACCAAAGCACTGCTTCCTCCGGGACTGCTTCCACAGAGGAAACCTACGTTCTGAAGCTGGGTATGCAGCAAGGCAACGTTGACCGTTCCGAAAGCGCCGAGGTTACTTGGGTCGAGCGCTTCAAGGAGGAGGTCGAGGCCAACAGTAACGGTCGGATTACCGTGGAGATCTTCCCCTCCGCTCAGTTGGGCTCCCAGGAGGATAACGTGGCCAGTCTGGCCAACAACTCTCTGGAAATGACCTGTGTAAACAGTACTATCCTGAATACGATCAGCCCGAGCACCATGATGCTGGCCTGCCCCGCCCTGTTTGCCAACGAGGAGGAGTGTGACGCCGTTCTCGCCAGCGAGTGGGGCCAGAATTTCTGGGACAACGTGGCCAAGGAGTCCGGCGTTCGTGTTCTGTCCGCATTCTGTAACGGTATGCGCAGTTTCACTACCTCCAACAAGGAACTGACCACCGTTGACAGCGCCAAGGGCGTTACCTTCCGTGTTATGCCCAGCGCCGTATATGAGAAAATGGTCGAGGCCATCGGCGCCAACCCCGTTCCCATGCCTGGCAGTGAAATGTACACTGCTATGCAGAACGGTACCGTTGACGGCCAGGAGAACCCCCCTGTCAACATCCTGAACGACAGAACTTATGAAGTCCAGAAATACATGGTCTTGGATAAGCATGTGGCCTCCGTCGTGACCTTCTGCATCAGCGAGGCGGCTTGGCAGAACCTGCCTGAGGACCTGCAGAAGGTCGTTTCCGATGCCGCCGCCACCGTCACCCCTGAGGCCGCTGCCGTCTGCACGAAGCTGAACGACAATGGTGTTGCCAAGCTGCAGGAGCTGGGTATGAGTGTTTATGAGCCTACCGAAGAGGAGCTTGCGGACTGGCACGACGCTATGCGCGATCCCTGCGTCGAGTACGTTAAGAGCCAGCTGGGCGACGAGATCGTGGACGAGCTGCTGAACGCCATTGACGCAGTTCGCGGCTGATCGCCCGTTCCATAAGAAATTTCACTTCGTAAAGTAATGTCTGAAAAGGCCCGTCTATCATTGCGCCGGTTGATAGGCGGGCCTTTTCAAGCTTTATGGACTTCAAAACTATAGGAGATTATTGCGAATGAATATCATCAAAACACTTTATCGCTCCTGCAGCAGGGTGTCTGACATGATCGATAAGGTCCTGAAAGTCATCCTGGTCCTTTTGGTGTTGGGCAGCGCGCTGGATCTGTTTTTGCAGGTCCTGTACCGCTTCGTTCTGGTGCATTTTGTCAGCTTCTCTATGACCTGGACAAATGAGCTGGCTCAGAATTTCCTGGTGTGGATGACTTATCTGGCCGTGGGGATCTGCTATAAAGAAAATTCCATGGCATCCGTCAATTTCCTGTATGACCGTCTGAAGCCCCGCAGCAAGATGGTCCTGTATCTGCTCACCAGAGTGGTCGTTTTCATCTTCCTGTTTGTGGGCCTGAGGTTCGGCTGGGAATCCATTCAGTCCGTCAGCAATTACCATACCGCCAGCCTGCATCTGCCTGGATACATGGTGTATGGCGCACCGTTTCTGGGCTGTATTCTGATGACCTACGAGGCTATTGTTGATGTCCTGGGTGTCATCTGTGGCGAGCTGCTCCCCTTCGTGGGCAGACAGGTCGAAGAGGCGGATGGCGAACTGACCGCTGAAGAGCAGCTTGCTTATGAAAAATTCATCCATGAGCATGAGGCCGCTGCGCAGTCCACGGGGAAGGGGGAGTAACGTATGCTCGCTGCAGTATTATTTGGTTTGTTTCTGGTCGTGCTCCTTTTAGGTGTTCCGATCGGCTTTTCCATGGGTTTTCTGACCATTGCCGCGTTTGAGGTCGGGAACGGTCCTCTGATCACGCTTGCACAGAAGATGTATGCGGGCATCAATAACTTTACCTATCTGGCCATCCCCCTGTTCATCTTTGCGGCAGAGATTATGAGCCGCTGCGGCCTGACCATGAGCATCGTTAAGCTGTGTGATGCCCTGGTTGGGCACATCCGCGGTGGTCTGGCACATGTCAACATTTTGGGCAGTATGCTGTTTGCCGGTATTTCCGGTTCTGCTACCGCCGATGCCTCCGGTCTGGGTAAGATCGAGATCGAAATGATGGAGAAGGCCGGCTACCGGAAAGAATACGCCGCCGCGATCACTGCGGCAAGCGCCATCATCGGTCCCATCATCCCGCCCAGCGGAATTATGATTATTTACGCCGTGTGTGCCGCCAACGTATCCATTTCTGATATGTTCCTGGGCGGCATCGGGCCCGGAGTCCTCTTGGGCATTTGCGAAATGGCCCTGTGCTACTACTTTGCCGTGAAGCATAAGCATCCTCGCCGGGAGAAGCGCACCCCCGTCAGGGACGTCCTGGTCGTTTTCTGGGATTCTCTGCCCGCCCTGGGTATGCCCCTCATTATCATGGGCGGTATCACCACGGGCATCTTCACCGCGACTGAGTCCAGCGCCATCGCCGTATTCTATGCCTTGATTGTCGCCTTTTGCAAGAAGCAGATTACATGGAAAAGTCTGGTTGAGTGCTGTCTGAACACGGCCAAGACTACGGCCAACACCATGTTCATCATCGCAGTTGCCACCGCAATGAGCTATGCCATCACCATCTTGCGGATCCCTCAGGAGATCGTCTCTGTGGTCATGGAAAATGTTCACAGTCCCTACGTCTTCCTGCTGATCACCAATATCATCCTGATCATTCTGGGCTGTGTTCTGGACCAGAGCCCCGCTCTGCTGATGATGGTCCCCATCCTGTTGCCCATCGCCACGCAGTTCGGCATCGACCCCGTCCACTTCGGCGTTCTGTGCTGCTTCAACCTGACCATCGGCCTGATCTCTCCTCCTGTCGGCATGACTCTGTTCGTGACCGCCAATGTGGCAAAGGTCAAACTGACGGCCTTGTTTAAGGAAGTGATTCCATTTGTTGTCCTAGGTTACGCTACTTTGTTCCTGATTACCTATGTCCCCCAGATCGTAACCTTTATCCCCAATCTCTTAAAATAAACAAATTGTATTCTAGGAGCATATTGATATGAATAACGTAAAGATCACTGACATTAAGGTCACCCTGTGCGATACCCGTGTGAAGGGCAACTTTGCCGACTCCACCCGCCAGGTGGAGACCATCGGCTTCGCCGTTGTGGAGGTCGAGACCAATGTTGGAATTACCGGCATCGGCGTCACTTACCATGAGGTGGGCGGCGAGGCCATCCGTGAATTTATCCGCCACGCCATCAAACCCAAGTTTATCGGACGCAACCCCTTTGAGACGGAGGCCCTGTATAAGGAGACCTTCCACTATATGCGCGGCGTGGGCCGTAAGGGCCTGGCCTTCTGCGCATACAGTGCTGTGGATATTGCTCTGTGGGATATTAAGGGCAAGGTCTTGAATATGCCTCTGTTTCGTCTGCTGGGCGGCAACGATCCCGTGGTGCCTATCTATGCTTCGGGCGGCTGGACCAGCTATTCCATTGAGGAGCTGGTGGACGAGGCCAAGATGATGGTGGCCCGCGGCTACAAGAAAATCAAGCTGAAGGTCGGCGTGGACGGCGGTCGAAATCCTATGGAGGATGTCCGCCGTGTGGCCGCCGTGCGCGAGGCAATCGGTCCCGACATCGGCTTCATGCTGGACGCCAACAACGTCTGGAGAGCCGGTACCGCCATCCAATTTGCCAACAACATCCGCGATTATAACATCGAATTCTTCGAGGAGCCCGTCTTTGCCGATGACATCCCTGGATTGGCGGAGTTCAAGCGCGGCACTGACATACCTCTGGCTACCGGTGAGCACGAATATACCCGCTACGGCATTCGCGATCTGTTGCTGAACAATGCCGCAGACGTCATCCAGTGCGACACCACCCGTATCGGCGGATATACAGAGACGTTGCGTGCCATCTCCATGTCTCAGGCCTGGAACAAGGCCTATGCCCCCCACGGTATGGAGCACATCCATATGCATCTGGTGGCCGCTGCCACTAACGGCACGATGCGGGAGCGGCTGTTCATGTTCGAGGATCTAGTCAATAACGTCTATCTGGACGCACCGCAGCCGGTCAACGGCTATCTGACAATTCCTGACAAGCCCGGCCTGGGTCTGGAGCTGAATCAGGACTATCTTGCGGAGTGCCGCAGGAGAAACGGAGTATAAAAATACGGGACGTATCTGTCTGACCAGTTAGGCGCTGTTTGAAAAATGGAACTACATCCAGCGGAGAGGATTTTTTTGCTAAAACAGTGAATAGCCTGCCAGATAGAATCACAAAAAGGGCATCCACTGAAAAGAATGGATGCCCTTTTTAGGGAGAACAATCATGCGTATTCTTATTACCGATACCATGTACTGCACAGAAGCGGGAAGACAAGCGGCGGAAAAGATTGCCGATTGCTTGGGAGATGTGGTTCTCAATCCCCTGAGTCGAAAGCTCACAAGCGGGGAGATCAGAGAACTCTGGGATGACACTGATGTAATCATCGCCGGAACGGAGAACTACGACGCTCGGCTTTTGGCTCACGCACCGAAAAGCCTAAAGCTGATCGCCCGAAACGGCGTAAGCTATGAAAATATAGATTTGAACGCAGCACGGAACAGAAAAATCGCGGTTACCACCGTGAGGGGGGCCAACTCAAAAGCTGTGGCCGACGGAACCATGGCGCTAATGCTGGCTGTCGCTCGCCATCTGCCCACTGCGGACCGTTCGGTTCGTTCCGGAGGCTGGAACGGTTGGGTCGCCGACGATGTCAACCACAAGACACTGGGGATTTTGGGCTTCGGCGCCATTGGGAAAGAGGTGGCAAAACGGGCACGGGGATTTGACATGACGGTTTTGGCCTATTCTCCGCCGGAAGATTTTGATCGTGTGTTTGCCGAGCAATACGCTGTCCGGGATACCTGCATGGAGGATATCCTGCGGGAGAGCGATTTTGTAACATTACACATGCCGGTGTTGCCTGAGACGCGGGGCATCATCAATCGGAAAACACTGAATATGATGAAGCCGTCTGCCTATCTGATTAATACCTCCCGAGGAGCCCTAGTCCAGGAGGAGGACCTCTGTGAGGCACTGAAAAGCGGTACTATCCGGGGCGCAGCTTTGGATGTGTTTGAGATGGAACCCACCGGGAATAGGGCACTGTTTGAACTGGAAAATACAGTCCTCTCTCCCCATTGTGCCGGACTTTCTGCCGGAGCTATCGAGGAGATGGGACGGATAAATACGGAAAATATTTTGGCTGTCTCAAAGGGAGAAACGTGTGGTGGCATCATACTGGGACCATTTCGGACCGGTTGGAAGTGATGTTTCTGTTCTCCTGGTTGCTGGTGTCTCCCGCCTGCATGGGTTTGGGTTACAGCTATGCGGAACTGGAACAGGGTGCACTAGAGTACATCAAAAAAGGCATGAGTGCAGTCTTGTTGAGTCTATTGGTCGGAGGGACCATCAGTACCTGGACCGCGGCAAGAACTGATCTCTCCATCATCTACTATGGCCTGCGGTATATCAAGCCGGACACGTTCTTGATGGCGGCCTTCTTTCTGAACTTGCTCCTTTCTCCGTGTTGCGGAACCGCTTAGGGTACGCTGGGGACCGTTGGTATTGCCATGTTCGCGGTGGGCGAAAACTTTGGAATCACACCGGCGCTGACAGTAGGCGCAGGTTTCAGCGGTGCTTCTCTGGGAGAAACCTGTACCCCTATGGCCGCCACAGCCAATGTGAGCGCTGCCGTCTGCGGGGTTTCGACCATGAATCACTGTAAAAAGGCGGCAGAGCTTGCCCTTCCGCCTGCCGCCTTTGCGTCCGGACTCTACTTTCTGTTGGGACAGAAATTTGCGGATGGCAGCCTATCGGAAACATCCATTGCTGATTTGTGCAATGAGCTAACCGGTCGTTTTCACATTTATACGGCATCTTTTCTTCCCATGCTGGTTCTGCTGCTCTTGATAGTCTGCAAGGTTCCCGCGCGTTTTCCATGCTGATCTCAGTGCTTACCGCCTGCACGGTAATTGTACTGGTGCAGGGCGTGGAGCTTCAGAGTATCGCCTCGGTGTTCTGGAACAGTGCCTCTATAGCAGGAGACGGTGAATTTCTCCAGGCGCTTCTCAGCCATGGTGAAGTCAGGAGCATGGCCAATACGGTCTGTACCACGATTTTTATCTTCGGAATAATCGGCGCGTTCAACACGGCAGGGATAATCGAGGCGCTGATTGCCCCAGTCACTAAGCGGGCAAGTTCTCCAGCCCGCCTGACCGCCGCGGCACAGATGGTCGCTGTGGTGGGCAATATGCTGGGGACGAACACCTTTTCCATTCTAATGGCGGGTTCATTTATGGCCAATGCCAGGGCTGGATCGGTACAATCTGTCCCGTGACATTACCACCACATCCACGGTATTGTGCCCGCTCATTCCCTGGAATGTCTCCGGGCTTTATATTGCCGATCTGTTGGGAGTCAGCAGTTTACAGGCGGCACCATTGGCGTTCTGTGCGTTTTTGACGCCTGCCCTCTCCTATGTTTTTATCCATGGAATCCAGACAACAAAAAAGAAATGATTAAAAGGAGTATATCACATGTATTTCAACGAATGGATTACCGGAGTACAGCACGTCGCAGTTCCCACCAATGATCTGGAGAAAACCATCGAGTTTTACCACAGCCTGGGGTTTACGACAGCCCTGGAAACCTACAATGAGGCCGCCAAACACAGAGCTGTTTTCCTTCAGCTTGGTAACCTGATTATCGAAAGCTATGAAAATGGTTGCGCTGTGGGACACCCTGGTGCCATCGACCATATTGCGTTGAACACGACGGATATTGAGGCTACACATGCCTTGGCTAAGAAACTGAATCTCCACATGCTCAATGAAGGCATCCGTTTCCTGCCATTTTGGGAAAACGGGATCCGCTTTTTCACGATTGAGGGACCCAACGCGGAAAAAATTGAGTTTTGCCAAAAACTGTAATGCATCCTGCCATGCGGAAGGATTGCTGCCTATGGTGTGAGGAATCCATGCCGTGCCTCCGCCTCTGCATTTTGGATATTGAACCCAACGTAGAACAACGCCGCGATAGACACCAATACTAATACACCAGTGCCTTCACTCCGATACCCCCTTTAACTATGTGTCAACTAATCATATCAAGGGTTCCTGTATATCTGTTGGTTTCCTGCTCTACATTTTTGATTGCAACACACATCGGAAACTACCTGTATAAGTCGTGCTGTAATAAAATCCGTCAACCTCCTAATTGCCCCTACCAATTCACTTTTGTGGAACTGCGTATCATTTACCCATAGGAATCACCTAAAATATTATTATAAAGGGGCAAAGTCTTCCAATCTCTAAATGGAGAAGGACGGCTGACCAGAATCCTGGCCAACCGTCCTTCTTTTTATAAGCCTTAATATTCAAAAATAAATCTAAATCTTTCCACCGTGAATACCCACCACCGCTTGATCCTATTCAGACACCGCAGGCGGAAATTGTAGGTTTCATCTCCGAGGTTTTATCTTTGATTTGCGTCGCAGGTCTTGCGCGGCCCACCGGGTGCTTGGAACAGTTCCACTAGACTGCCATCGTCCTCACATCCAGCGACTCCAGGATCAGACGACTCCCCAGACGGAAGCCCAGGATGAAATTTTCCAGAGTCAGAGTGCTTCCAATCTCGTTCTCCGCGTTGATGAGCCGCAGCAGCAGACTGTGGGCCTCGCCCTCCGGCAGTTTGGTGAGCTTCTCCTCACATTCCTGCGGCTGCTCCATCGCTTTCATCAGGGAAGTACCAGAACGGATCTGGCGGTCGCATGGCGTGGTGTTCCCATAGTACAGTTCTTCCAGTATTTCTCGCATGGTGTTCCACCTCCTTGTCAACAACACACCATACCCCAGAAACGAAAAACAGCCACAGGGACCACGTTTTGTTATCAGAACATTCACAATTTTAGACAGTGCTCAAATCGGCTCAAAAACGGGCCCAAATCCCCGATGTGACCTCCGTGGGTGCACCTCCGATCCCCTTGAGTTCAGCGGGCTTGCATCCCCCTGTCTTTATTTAGCACTAAAATCGACCGGCTACTATGCCTGCACATTTTGCTTCAGGAGAGTTAGACGCTTGGGGCACACAACTCGCACACCGTGCCCTGCAGCTTGAGTGGGGCGTGTGCCCTGTGCCCTACACGCACCGGCATTGCCGCACACAACTCATCGCAAGGCTCACAGCGGCGTGGTCAAGTGCTCTGGTCTTTATCAGCCTTCTTTGACTTTCAAACAATTCTGTGACCAGAAGGAACCCCCAAACCTGCGGACGAAATACAGGGAAGGACAGAAGGAGCTGCAAGTCAAGCTGGGATAACTTGTACGGTAACTTTATCATTGACGCGTCATCGCAGCAGAAAGAGGGCGGAACAGCTGTGCTGTTCCGCCCTCCACTTTATGCAGGGGTGATATTCAGTTTGCATCTCACGAAAAAATCACTTCGCATCCCGATACATGAAGGTGACAATCTGACTGCGGGTGCAGGGGGCTGCGGGGCTGAAGTTATTGCCGCCGGTGCCGGAGGTGATGTCCTCGGACACAGCCCACGCCACAGCGTTGGCGTAGTAGACGTCAGAAGCCACATCGCCGAAGTTGCTGCCGGAGACGGCGGGAGAGCCATTGGCCCGCCACAGGAAGGTGACGGTCTGGCCGCGGGTCAGCATTGCATTGGGGCTGAACGTGGTGGCCGTCGTGCCGGCAGTGATGCCCTCCGAAACTGCCCAGCGGATCGCCTCAGCATAGTAAGCATCAGCGGGCACATCCGTAAAGGACATGGCGTAATTCACCACGGGAGAGCCATTGGCCCGCCACAGGAACGTCACCATCTGGGCACGGGTGCAGGAGAGGTCCGGGCTGAAGGTATTGGTCCCGGTGCCGGTGGTAATACCCTCCTTGACAGCCCATGCCACCGCGTCAGCATAGTAGGCGTCGGCGGGCACATCCGCAAAGGCGGGGACTTCCGGCTCGGCGACGATCTGCTTGAAGCCGGCCTCCACCGTGACCTTGGAGCCAGGCATGGTAAAGGTGAACTTGCCGTTGCCCTTGTCCTTAATCTTAATGGTATCGCCGCTCTTGTCGGTGACGGTCAGCTCGTCCAGTTCATAGCCCTTGTCAGGCTTCACAGTGATGGTGACGGTGTCGCCCTTGTCGGCCCGCTTGTTGGGGCTGACGGTCACGGTGCCGTGCTTATCAGCATCCACGCTGATGGTATAATCGCCGCCGGAGCTGCCGCTGCTGCTGGGTTTCTTCACCGCTGTCAGCGTAATGACCGCCTCGGCCTGATCATATTCCACAGTTTCGGCCTTGACTGCTTTGATCTGGAACTCACCTGTGTCTGTTACCGTCACAGTGCCGTCTGCATCCACTGTTACGGGACCGCTGACTGCTGACCATGTGACTGCGCCATCACCAGAGCCGCCGGAGGTTTGCAGCGTAAAGCTGCTTCCCTTGTAGATCTTGCCAGGTGCGCCGGTGATGGAAAGAAGCGCCTGCTCTGCCCTACCCACGGTAAGTGCATTGGTTTCGGCTGTTTTTCCGCCGTAGCTGATCGTAATGGCCTTGCCATGATGTTCTGCAACCGTCAACACCGTTCCCTGAGCAGGGGCGACGGTCAGCTTGCCGCTTTCCCCTGTGAGTGTCTCACTTGTATTGTCGTTGTAGTCCACCTTTACCGACAGGCCGCTCAGATCCAGCGTCTGTCCGCTGGTGTAGGACAGGTTATCAGGCTGATCGATAATCTCGATCCCGTTCACAGACTTTTTAGGAGTTGTAATCGCTACACCCTGGCTGATAGTTTCCGCATAGCTTCCGCTGGCTGCCGCCTTTGCAAAGAAGTAGTAGGTGGTATCAGCGGTCAAACCAGAGAACACACGCTCCGTCTGCCATCTGCCAGGGACACTATTCGTGTTGTTGTATCCGTAAGTAACCGTTGTACCAGTATTGCCGGGTTCTACCACAGCCTTGTCCAGGGTGATCTGGGTGGGGCTGTCCGCCTGCCCGGTAAGGGTGATCTTGTAAGGGGCGGGGTTTACCTTCACTGTAAGGTTTTCTTTTACCTCGTTGTAGTTGCCGCTGTTGTCCTTGGTGTAAGTAGCAGAGAACTCCTTCTCTCCCACATCGCCAACAGAAGTATTGGGAGAGTCCCAAGCCCATCCGGCGGGCAGTTTCACATTCGCCAGCGTCTGGCCGTAGGTGGCGGTCAGGCCAGTCGGCGTGGTCGGTGTAGGCGTTGCCTTTTCGATGGTAAAGGTTGCCGTTTTTGTGCCGGTATAGTTGCCTGTACCGGTGACGGTCACGGTCGCCGTGCCCGCATTGGTGTTATCCGTATAGGCAAGCGTATAATCGGTGTCCTTAGTAAGCGGTGTATTGTTCCACGTTACGCTTACCGCGGGGGTAATAGGAGAACCAGTATAAACATGATTGCCGCTCACCGTCACAACAGCATCGTTCAAATTTCCCGTTACCGTAAGCTGGGCGCTGACGATTTTCGATCCCAGTACCATGCTGCCGCCAAAATCAGCGGTGATGGTGTTTTCTCCGATTTTGAAGCCTTTCTCTTCAGACAAGGTGATCGTCAGTTCGGCCGTATTGTTGATGACGTCCGCAGTTCCCAATTTCGTACCGGAATCCTGCGTTCCAAGGTAAAAGTCCACCTTGCCTTGATCCGCACGGGCGTTGGCAGCTGGGGCTTGAGAGATTTGAGCGGTCAAGGTGACCTCGGAGCCGTAAGCCGCACTGGACGGGCTGATGGAAACCGCAGAATCTTTTGGATCGGGTACAGTTATATCGCCTTCTACCGTTCCAGAGCCGCCTAAGCTTCCATTACTTTCCACTTTGCTGTTGCTGTTGCCGCTGATGGTGCCGTTGTTGGTCAGAGTTGCGCCGGACTCAACGGTCAGGGTCGAGTCAGTAAGTTCCAGTTTCTTCCCACGGGAAATGGTCAGTGAGCTGCCCTGCGGGATGGTCAGTTTTTTACCAGCCGGAATTTTTGCATCCGTTTTCAGCGTCGGGCTTCCGTAAACTTTTCCATCGGCATCGCCGTCAAAAATCACACCGCTCCAGGCGTCCTGGTTCGTTTCATCTGTGATACCTGTGCCATTTGCCACAACAAAGGCATCTCCATCTATCCCGGTTTTAAAGCTGCCGCGAATGGCAGATCCATTTTCTTCTCCGGCCTTGGGAGAGGCGTACACGGTGCCGCCGCTGATCAAGATCCAACCTGCTTCACCGATAGGTCTATCGTTTTCTGGGGCATCCTGGCAGCTGATGCCCGGGTTCCCAGACCCGCCGGTGGCCGTTACCGTGCCGCCGCTGATGGTGATCTCGCCACCGGTGGCGCCGAGTCCGCCGTGACCAATGCCAGATGCGCCGTCTGCGCCGTTGGCCGTGACTGTGCCGCCGCTGATGGTGATCTTGCCGCCAGGAGTCTTCGCCCCGCCGCCGATGCCCGTGCCTTGATAGCCGCCGGTGGCGGTTACTGTACCTCCAGTGATGGTGATGCTTCCATCGTTAGAGCATTCCATTCCATCACCGATACCTGCGCCTTGCGAGCCACCAGTTGCATTCACGGTGCCGCCGTTGATCTGAATTTGAATCCTGCCTCCCATGGTTCCGCTGCCAATGCCCGCCGCCTGATTACCGCCAGTTGCGGTCACTTCGCCGCCATTGATGGTAACACTGCCGCCGTTTCCCTGCATCCCGCCGCCGATTCCGGCTGCATTGTTTCCGCCGGTTGCGGTGACCGTACCGCCGTTAATGACGATTTTGCCGCCTGATACAGGCCCACCGCCGATGCCGCTAGAGGCATCACCACCGGTTGCGGTCACATCGCCGCCGTTGATGGTAACACTGCCGCAATAATTAACTTCCCAAATCTGGACATTGGTGCTACCGCCGATAGCGGCGTGGTAAATGTTTGACTCTGCTGGCGCTGTCGCTGTCAGCTCACCATTCCCTTCCGATTGACCATAGATAGTCAGGCTGTTGGGATGTGCGACCTGGATGCCGCCATCGATCGTCAGCTCACAGCCGTCAGCGAGGATCAGGCGGACGTCTCCAGAGACAGTGACACGGCTGTGAATGGTGATGCTGTCCTGTGCTACATACCAGCCATTGTCCCACGCCGTGTCGTTATCCGTCACCGGAGTGGCGCTGGGGACACTCTGAGGCGCTCCATCTTCATCCAAATAGGGCACCTCTGCGCCTGCGGCATTTTCTGCCGTGGCTTGCGCCAGAGACTCCACAGGCAGGATCTCCGTGAGGGGGATCTCCTGCGGTACCGGAGTGGGTTCCTCTGCCGAAGGTGTGTCCGGCTCGTCAGGCGTCTCCTGCGGGCTCTGGGGCTCCGCAGGCAGAATCTCCGTGAGCGGGGTTTCCTCCACCGGCGGGGCGGTATCCTCCTGGGCTGCGGCCGAGATCCCTGTGGGCAGCGCAGCGGTCAACAAAGCCGCCAGCGCAGCCGCAGTCAGCCGGGTCCAAAGTTGTTTTCTCATTGCATTTCCTCCTGAGTCCTTATTGTCCCGTGGATATCCACGGGACAGGGGGGCATGCCCCCCTGTCTTGATCGTTTCCTGACAGAATGCTGTGCAAAATACATCATCGTTTATTATACATGGCCGCCCCGATGGGATAAAGTGCAGTTCACGCTGAAAACCTGCATTTCACGAAGCGGCAGCGTGGCGGGGCCTTGTGCTGGACGGTATTTCTTGTTATGATAAAACAAATGAACCGCCACGTGAAAGGATGTGTGCCCCTTGCAGATCGCCCTGTGCGACGATGAAGAACGGCAGCTCGATTTGCTGGAGGGCTTTCTTCGGGCATACGAAGCCGAACACGGCATGGACCTCACGCTCACCCGCTTCTCCAGCGGCGAGGCGCTTCTGGCCGCGCCTGAGGAATTTTCCATCGTCTTTATGGATATTTATCTGGACGGACTTCTGGGAACGGAGGCCATCCGGCGGCTGGGCGGGGAAGCCCAGGTGGTCTTCATCCCCACCAGCCGGGAGCACGCCATCGAGGCCTTCGGCTTGGGGGCCGTCCACTATCTGCTGAAACCCATCGAACAGGCTGCGGTGTGGGAGGCCATGGACCGCTGCCTCTCCCGCCTGGGCACCAACGCCGGGCCGGTCCTGCATATCCAGACCAGCTACGGCAGCGTCCCCGTCTCCGCCGCCCAGATCACCTATATCGAGGTCTTCGACAAGCTGTGCATCGTCCACACGGCCAAGCAGCAGTTCCAGACCTATACTGCGCTGAACACCCTCTTTGAGCAGCTGGACGGCAACCAATTCCTCCGGCCCCAGCGCAGCTTTGTGGTGAACATGGAATTTATCGGGTCCTTTCTGTCCAGCAAACTGATTTTGAAGGACGGGACGGAGATCTCTCTGTCCCGGAACAACCGGGCCGAACTGAAGGCCCAATACCAGCGGTTTTTATTCGACCTGACAAGGAGGGGGGAGCATTGATCTTTCTGCGCCTGTCTGCGGGTTTCCTGCTGCAAGTGATCCCGTTCGCCGTTCTGACCCTCTACCCCTACTGCGAGCAGCTTCGCTTCTCCAAAAAGCGATCTGTTCTCCTGACGCTGTGGCTGATTCTTGGGCTTTCCGCCCTCTTTGCGGGCTGCGGCTGCTACTTGCAGACCATGCTTCCCCCGGACCACAGGCTGTTTCAGGCGGTCAATGTGGTCTTTCTCCTGTGTATCCTCCCCTGCCTGGGCTGGTATCTGTATCTGGTACCGGGGATCTGGCAAAAGAAGCTGTTCGTCTTTTCCTTCGCCCTCACCGGTGGGCTGATCATCACCTCCATCAACAATACCATCTGCACCCTGTTCGTCTCGCCTGTGCTCTATGATGGATTGCCCTATCACGGGCGGGAACTGGTCATTTTGGCCGTCCTGACCGGACTGCTGCTGCCCTTGTTCTGGTTTGTTCTGGCGAGATACTACCGCCCGGTGGAGGCGGGGCTGACGCCCAAGGAATGTACCTATCTGGCAGGACTGCCCCTGTTTCTCTTTCTTCTGCTGGCGGCGGGACTGTCCTTCATTGAGTACGAATTTCTCTACAACCCCATGTCCCTGTTCCTGTTTTTCGCCCTGTTTGTCCTGGTGCTGGTGATCTACCTCATTTTCTTCAAGATGATGTACTTGTCCTATGAAAAGCTCCAGTCCCAGCACGACGCGGACCAGGCCCGCCATCTCCTGTCCATTCAGGAGGAGCAGTACCGCCACATCTGCGCCAGCATCGAGAGCAGCCGCCGGATGAATCATGACCTCCGGCACCACATGATCACCTTACAGGGCTTTTTGCAGGGCGGACGTGTTCAGGACGCCTGCGACTATCTGGAGCAGTACCTGGATTCCGCGCGGCAGGTCGAGCTTGTGGAGCTGTGCCGCAACCCGGTGGTCAACATGGTGGTGGGGCATTATCGGTCCTTGGCTCTCCACAAGGATATTCAGTTTCAGCCCCGCATCCAGGTTCCGGATCAGCTCTCTGTTTCCGACATCGACCTATCCGTGATCCTGGGCAACCTGCTGGAGAACGCCATTGACGCCGCAGACTGCGGAGAAGGAGACGAGCGGTTCATCCAGTTCCACATGCTTTGCTCCGGCCAAATGCTGGCCATCACCGTGGACAATGGCTTTCACGATGAGATCAAGAAAGTGGACGGGCGATATGTCTCCAGCAAGCCCAACCACAGCGGCCTGGGCCTGCGCAACATCGAAATGATCGCGGAGAAGTACGAGGGCGGCGTGGAGTTCACCCATGATCCCCACGTGTTCCACTCGTCGGTCATGCTGGTGCTTTGATAGAGCATCTCCGTGGGTTTTAGGGTTGACAAGGTTATCCAGCTTCCACAGTATTTCAATATAAAACCCGGCATGGGAACGGAAGGTTCCGTCTCCGTGCCGGGTTTTTGCTGTAACCGCCGTGTGATAGAGCTCCTGCGCTTTCTCCCGCAGCCTGAGCCACTCCTCTGCTGTGATGTTACCACGGGAGCGGTCCTTGTCGAGCCGCTGGAAACAGTGGTAGAGTGCCTGCGACAGGGGACTGTCCTCCGCATCCTCCTTAATACCTGGAGCCGGTATTGCTAAGCACTTAAAGACACAGAGAGGGAAATGGGTAAGGGCAGAGAGAGTCAAAGGCCCTTGCCCATTCAACGCATTTCCTGCGTGACCGTAATATTTCTAAAGGCCGGAATCTCTGGCACTTGACCACATAACAAGCCACAGATACGCTTGGAACACTCGAAGCACCGCGGGCAAAGAGGTCTAAAGAGTAATTGAAACTGAGTGAAAATAGCCAAAAGCAAGCAGAAACGCCTGAGAAAAGTTTTTGGTCGGGTTAGCAAGGATGAGGTTCCCAATTCAAATCTGGGTAGCAGCTCGAAAATCCTGTTTAAATTGCTTGATTCTGTCCGGATTTCTCTTGTTTTCGCAACTTTTTAAGTAAGTTAATTTCTGCGGCCTTTCGTTGACCCACACCGTGACCCATACGCCGAAATGCGCTGAGAGGAACAGAGAGTGCCAGACAGGAAGTTTTTCTTTCCTACCCGGTATCTTTCAGTGCTTTTAAGGAAATAAACATCTTTTTACTACTTTTCCAATCAAATGCTAACACTTGAAGGTGGATAATAACTATATCTTGTTCCGAGGTGTATGCCATAGTTTTCTTCAATGGAGAATCCCTCATCTTTTCTGTTTGCCTGCCGTATTCGCTGCCTGGACACCTTATAGGGATGTTGTTTGCCGCAAATATGAATGGGGGTCGGGCATATGTTGCTTTGTTCTAATTTCAGTCTGTAGCTGTCAGCTTGGGAAGATAGATTGTTCTTTTGAATTGCAGACAAGAAGGATGCTTCAGTAAAAACTGTTGTATGGATAATCAAGTCGATAATGTCCTGAAAATCATCGAGACCTTCTTCAGGATATATTTTTTTACCACAATCCATCAATTCATAAACATCCCTTGACAATTTCTCATTGTGACGAAAATAAAGTTTTTCAAAGATCAAATTGTTCTGGAGCGGAATCGATGTTTTCATATGCATCCCATATCCGTATTGACTGTGGCAACGCATAAACGGCTGATAACCAATTGGAAGAATCATCCCCTCATCGCTACCCGATGTACTTTTGACTATATTTTCTAACGCTACGACCCTGGCTGGTGTATGAAAAATCACGCCATATTGAGTCTGACTATTTACTTCCGTTTGCTTTTTCGTCAACGGATGCCATTTTTTTGCATTATAATCCCAGTAGCAACAGGCAAAAAACAGCGCAACATTGAAATCGTTTGTGATATCCAGCCAGTCGGTCTCTAAACCGTAGTGCTGTGCCAACGGTTCAGACAATATTGTCAGATTGTATTTCTCCCAGCATTGTGTTCGATTGAATTTTCGAAGGAAGTTATCAAACTCGGCAATACGCATATCTGCAACAAGACGATACAACAACCTGTCTTCCTCAGAGAATAGGTTTGTAAGCCGCCTGCCCAGCGTGGTTCCGCTTTGTGAGTAGATTTGTTTCTCACCGCGATAATAGCTGCTTCTTTCCCCCTGCGTAATTACTGTTCCATGTGGATATCTCATCACAAAACCGGAAGTCTTTACGTCACGATAGAGAACTTCTTTAAAAAATGCTAAGCGAAAATGGTTGATTTTTGTATCTCCAGGTCTGCCATCATTAGCATAATAAGATTCTCCTCGCCAGGTACTTTCGGTGACCCGTTCACACTCGTAAGCATCACGCATATTTTCTTCATATATCTTCCTAATATTATCATTTGTAATTAAAAATGGCTCATTGGACAACTTTCCATTGGGGTGTTTTGCAATGTACTCCACAGGTTTCTCCACCTACATTAAAAAATAGTATCATCTCAATCTTCTTGCTTATCTAAATCCGCCTTTGGGCAATCCAAGCAGATGAGCTGATACTTGTTCCCCTTTCCGGACACAACGGCCTCGGTTCCCCAGAAAGCTCAAAGCTGCCTTCGTGGAGATAATATCTCCTACAAAAGCATCCGCAGTCTTATTTTTTGGAACAAAGTCTGAGGTATATCGGCTGAACCAGCATCGCCTCTCATATCCTGCTCAATTCGCACTGAAATACTGGTCTTGATTAATGCCTTTGCCGCATTATTAAGGCATCTATTGATTAAATGCCGAGCTTCTTTTTCATATGTCCCTGACTGCCAGGAATAAAAAACGCAAATTCGTTCTTCACGTGTTAACGCCCCAGCTTTCTGCTTTTTAAGATAACATGTCAATTTATAGTTGTAAAGAATTAATATAAACTCTCTCGGGAAAATCATTTCATTTTTCCTGGGGGAATTGGACGGGCTCTTATACGCTTTGGTAATCTTCGTTATTTTAGATTATATTACAGGTGTCTGTGTTGCAATTCAAACCAAAAAGCTGTCCAGCAATATTGGTACGAAAGGAATTGCGAAATTTGTGTGCTAATTGGGGCGGCTGTGGGGCCGCCGGGACTGGCAAGCCAGGGACCCCGTCGTACCACCCCACCGGACCTTCCAGAAGTAGATGTATGACCGGCTTTTATTGTACTTCCGGCCAGCTCGGCTAACCCCGTATTTTTCCGCGTACTTCATCAGGGATTGCCGATACGCCATGTCCTGTGTTATACTCTTGCTCATGAAGGATATGGCCCCCTCTCGTCAAGTTGTTGTGTAGCAACTCAACTATAACCGATGAGGCCTTATCCTTCATCCTTTTTTATTCAGATGTCCAATATGTATTGTATTTTACACAGCAGATATAGAAGATCAAAAAGCCTTGATTGAACTTCTTAACTATATTTGCTATAATTTTACTGATGTTTAATTGATGATCAATAATATACCACCAGAACAGCAAGCAGGGGATAATGATCGACTGCCAGAAAACTGTGGGCAGATCAACATTCCATCTCAGGAAAGCGGGAATATCGTATGGAAGAACACAGAAAATTGGCTCGGTGGCGGTCACTGAAATTTCACAGCATTTTTATTCGGACTTTATGTGTAGTCAGTACGCTGTCCCTCTGTCTGCTGTTTTTATTTTATCAATATGTCGGGCAATTTTACCAGCGGAATTACCAGAACGCAGTTGTTGATGCGGCTTCCTCGGCAATGCGGATGAGCAGCAATCTGCTTCAGCTCCAGGTGGTCTCTCTGCAAACTCAGATATCTGAGTTATTTCAGAGCGGGGAAAACGGACACTTATTACTGATGACCGAGATAAGCCAGGAGGCTGCTGCTGCTGATTTCGCGCTGGACCTGTATTATCTTGCCCAGCGAAATGAAGGGATTGAGGAGCTGTGGTGCCGTCTGCTGCTCAGCGGACAGACATATACATCAGACAAGAAGGTGCTTGTGGAGGACAGCCAATATACAGAACTTCTGGACTGGTGTGAACAGGAGGGCTATTTAAACGGGAGTCCAAACTCAGGCCAGATCCTGCCCTGGAAGGGAGCGCTCTACTGGGTCCAGGGATACCCAGCTGAAAAACCTTTGGCGGTGGCTTTTGTCCGTTTCAACCAGGAAAAGCTCCTGGGAGGTTCGGAACTGTTGGAGCGTCAGGACGGAAAAGTGATCCTGCCCTATTGGAATGGAGAGGCCCTTTGCTTGGATCTCTTGAAATACCCTCCTCAGGAGACATTAAAGGTCCTGGGGCGGGAAGCGAGAGCGGATGATTTGGAGCTGTGCCAAGCGGCCGACGGAGAGAATTTCTTTCTAGTGCTGGATACGGAACTCCCTGGCCTCGATCTGATGATGTGCTTGGCGCAGGAGGATTTAAATTTCTCAATATGGGAATTCCTAGGGCAATTTTGGAGCTATGCCCTGATTGCATTGGTCCTGCTGATTGCCGCAGTATATCTATTAGCACAGTGCACATATTTCCCCATGCGCCGTCTCCTGCGGGATCTGGTGAGCCGGGAAGATGGGGAGATCCTTCCCGCCAACATCTCCAGCGAGTTGGGACTGATTCAGGCTCTGTATGACCAGAAGAGAGAGCACGCAGAACATTTGGACAGTCTGGTCCGCCAGGCGGGGACGGCAGTGGAACAAAAAATACTATCCCGTCTGGCCCATGGAGAGACAGAAGATGGGGCCCAGGTCCGCGAGACTCTTTTCTGTGTGAATTCGTTCTTCGTCGAAGCGGAGCTGTTCTCGGCTGTTTTGATTGGGTGGCGCTTTATTTCACCTACCCGGGAAACAGACAAAGCGCTGTATCAACTCCGGCTCCGTCAGGACATTCAGCGCTACTGGGACCGCTTAACCGGAACCTGTATGGTGCCTTGGGGAGAGAATCAGGATATGTTGCTGTTGGCATTTCCGGTTGGGAAAAAAGAACTTGAAATATCTAGGCAGATATCCATCTTTTTGAAGCAGCTGCAAAAGGATTGTCAACCTGATCAAATAGAGATGACTGTTGGGGACAGTAGGTGCTATTCGAAGCTGGAGGAGTTGTCTGCCGCCTGTCGGGATGCGGAGCAGAAATTTTTAGAACGGATTGGCCGGACCTGGAGCGTAGAAATTGGCCCCCCGCTTGAAACGGAAGTGTGTGCGTGGCTGGAAGATGGTGTGGCGAGATGGGGAGTGTCGCCAAAAGACAAGACACAGATTTTTTCGCCGGTACTTCAGGGCCTGCGCACAAAGGACGAGCGGTATTATGGAAAGCTGGCCGACTTGATCCTAAATGCTGTCCCGGACGGTGAAATCGAAACAGGAGAGGATTGGCAGGCGTTGCGAGGCCGGCTGGCGGTCCAATGCGAAACCAATGTAGACCGGAATGCCTGTGAACAAATTATATGGAATATGCTGGAGCTGGCCACAGAATCTCTGTTATCTGTTGGCCGCCGGAATCAGCGCCAATACCTAGCCCTGGCAAAACAAATCATTCGGCAGCAATATAAGGACAGCGGTTTATCCCTCCAGCTGGTAAGTGCTCAGTGCGGGATCAGCAGCTTTTATCTGTCCAGGCTGTTCAGTCAGTGGGGAGATGGGGGGGGATTTACCGATTATCTGAACCAATACCGTATTGCCAAGGCCAAGCCGCTTTTAGAAAAAAATGAGCTCACCATTTCGGAAGTGGGAGAACAGGTGGGCTTTAATTCCGCACAAAGCTTTATCCGGGTATTTAAAAAGTATGAGGGAGAAACGCCGGGACAGTATCGTACGAGATGTGGATAGGGGTGTACTGTGAGATTTTTAAAATGTATGATATCGTCGCTTTTTGTATTCATGTTCTTCTCCGCATGTGGTACAGCGAAAGAGCCTATGCCTCTGTTTCAGGAGATTCCCTCCCAAGATGGGGAGGAGGCACGCTATGTACTGCTGACCCATTCTGAAACAACTGAGAGTACGACTCACCAACTGGCTTGTCTGTTTCAGCAGGAGCTGGAAGAAATCTCCGCTGGAAGATTTCGAGTGTCCATTTATCCAAACAATACACTAGGAAACCTGGAAGATGGGGTACATGCCTTCTCCAGCGGAGCGGTAGAATTCAGAATGGGGAGCGGTCCCTCGGACCTGCTGCAAATGGTCAAATGGTCGCCGGTTTTGTCGGATATTTCAATTGAGGAAGTGAATGATATGTTCCAAGAAAAGGGGGATTTTTGGGAGGCGGTCCAGAACGAGTGCCAGTTGGAGCAGAGCCAGTTGCTTACAATCTTTCCTGCAGAATACCGTGTATTGACTAGCAATCGAAGCGTGGAGTCCTGTGCGGACCTGAATGGTTTGCGGCTTCGCGTGCCAGAACTAGGGTATGATCGGCAGTTTTGGAGTGGTTTAGGGGCAAGTCCATATACCGCACCAATTGAAGCGGTCTATTTCGAGCTTCAGCAGGGACAGTATGAGGGACAGGAAAATACGCTATCCAGCATCTATTCCAATCGTTTTTATGAGTATCAGGATTACTTAATCGAAACAAACCATAAGATATATTTCGACTCCCTATACGTTTCTCTGCCGTTTTATCAAAATCTCAGAGACGAGGAGCGTGTATGGATCGATACTGCGTCTCAGCGGGTATATCGCCACGCCTGTGGGCTGAGTGAGACACAACAGACACAGTATTGGGAGGATATGAAGTATGAAGGAATAAGACAGCTGGAGTTTCCATTGGAAGAACAATTAGTGATGCGAGAGATATCTGTGGAAGGGCTCACTAATTCCTTAAAAGAAAATTATGGGGCAGAAAAGGTGGCTTTTTTGCTCTCCTGCCTTTCCCAGGCTGGGGGAAATTAGTTGATAAACAATTTTTGTGATTTCAGAGGATAATCTACAAAAATTGTCCATGTATCAAATTAAGAAAATCAAATCTGTCATAAGGCAATTTTTTAAACTGTACAATTTTGACCCTCCAATGTAAAATTAACATGTGCAAAACAACAATATGTAAACCTTAAAAATTGGAGGAGGATAGAAATGTTCAAGAAACCTATGGCCGTTATTCTTGCTGCGTATGTATCTTTCGGACTTTTGTCAGGTTGCGGAGCAGGCGGAACCAACTCCGGCAGTCAAACTGTGCAAAGCGCCCAGAGTTCTTCCGACCTCTCCTCTGAATCTGCCGGGCTGGAAGCCCTGAAATCCAATGATTTGGTCAGTTTACAAGCCTTTACAACCCTGACGTTTTACGGCCAACAGCTCTATAAGGTAGAACTAACGTATCGAAATGAGGTGGGGAATCTGGAGCTGGTCCCTGGGGATTTTCATCTCTATGACCGGGGATACAACCATCCGGACTTTGCGGAGATCACTATAACGGATGTGGATACGACGGGCACAGTTGTCACCCTTTATACCAGTACAGATACTGCGGCGACTGGTGAGCGAAGCAAAAACCCCTTGGGGTTGTTGGCTACAGGTTCCTGGTACTATGACAAAAATGGTACACTTTATTATGGCGACGATGACAGTGACGCATATGAAAACAACACTACTGGAAAGGGATGGCAGTGCCGGAACAATCTGGAGTTGAAATTTTTCTATGATGGCCAGACTATGGAGGATGCCCTGTGTATGGCAAATGACAAGGGACAGTACACCGCCGAGGACGGTTGGCTGAAGGCCGACAATGGGATTTGGGACCTCTTTGAAGACCTGGAGGATGAAGTGAAACTCCCTAGTTCCACCGGAATCGAGGGCGACTATATCCGGGCCAAATTCTATGTGCCCGATGAGGCCAGACAGGCCGCCACTTCAGGATCAGATGAACGCTTCCCCTTGGTCATCTCGTTGACTGGGACAGGGACCTCTTATTGGGACCTAAATGATGGCCTTACTCCAGACACGACAAACAACTATGGCGTGAATCTGAACTTTGATGGCTCCGTGTACCGCTGGGTTGAGCAATATCTGGACGGCGGCACTCCGGTGATTGCCATGTCGATCCATGATAGACAGGTTTATGAAGGGTCAATGGCAGAAGGAACGGATTATAAGTTCTGGGAAGATGACTATGCTGTGATTCAATATTTTATTGAAACTTACAACGCCGACCCGGACCGAATCATTTTCACTGGAAACTCCGGCGGGACTGGCCGTACCTCCAAAATCAATGAGCAGTATCCGGGATTGATTGATGTGTTTATCAGTAACAACGGATTTGTGGATCAGGGCTGGCTGGATCCAGAAACGGGCGGCTGGACCGGAACCTTCACCGAGGAGGATTGGCAAGAAGTCGCTGAGTCTGGGCTAGCAATCTGGAACTTAGTGGGACAGACTGACGGAAGCTACGCCGGTTATATCCAGAACAACCTGGAGCGCATCAAGGGTTATTATCTGGATGCTGGCTATTCGGAGGAATGGTTTGAGGACAACTTCCGATATACCCTCTATCCCTCCAAGTTCTACACCTACTGGGGCGAGACGGACCATTCCTCGACTAAAATGACCTATTGGTATTTCTTTGACCAACCTTATCAGGGACCGGACGCGGAAATTATAGAAGGCGGTGAGATGGTTTATCATAACGCACTGGCAGCTGGTGATACCTATGAGATTACTGAGGGAGTCAACGAGGCGGTAGAAGGTTTCCAGTATCAAATCTATGATGATTCTGTGTTGGAATGGGCATTATCCAGAGAAAAATGAGAGGAGGAACGTTCTGATGAAGTCTGTCATTAAGCGATCCACCACAGCCTTTGTTGCAGCGGCAGTTGTAATGTCCCTGAGCATCCCCGCGCATGCGGATACATCTTTAGGGAACGCGCTGACAGTAAACCAATTCCCTGAGGCGGGCACCCCTGTCTATACCATTGATAAGCTGGACCAGTTTGGCACATACTATGAAGGGCTCTGGGAAGGAACAGTATCCACCAGCCATGGGGAAAGAACCTATAAAATTTATGTTCCAATCGACTGTCGCCGGGATGCATCCGCCTACTATATTGCCCTTCCGGACGGCGTCCTTGCGGAAGAGTTTTTGGTAAAGAGCGGTTGGATCGATTTGGCTGAAAAAGATAAAATTGTACTGTGTATTTTTGAACCCTCCAATCAACAGTGGGGGTCTGCGGATACAGAGGCTGATTACTTTACCCAGGCATACAGTCAATTCAACGGGACCACTTATGTCTATCACGATATTTTTAATTGGCGATGGATCGGATATGGCACTGGTGGAGAGATGATGCAGAGACACATTATGAATAACCCTATGACTGCGGCAGCAGCGGTCATCGTAGATGGAAGCGATAAAATTGATGCTGCTTATCTGGAGCAGGTGGGTGCCCAGCATTTTTCCAATCAAAAGACAATATTTGACGTCACCTACGGGGAAACTCCAGTGCCTATGTGGATTATCTCAAAAGAAATCACACCTAATACCCGGAATGTAATCAACTATTGGAAAACTGCCAACGACGTGACTGGAACGGCTGTGCAGTTAAAGGACGGATACCAGTTTACTCAGGATCCTTTCAGCACCAGCATTTTCACCTATGATCAGAAAGTCGGGACTATCCGGGTCTCGCAGGCTTCGTACGACTATACGAACCAGTCCTTGACGCAACAGGCTTATGAATTTGTCAATCAATTTGCACGTTCGGGGACAGGAAGCCCATACAGCAACAGCCTGACCCGTTCTGTACCGGATGATACCTTTATTCATGAGATAGAGGTCATTGACGGCTATCAGAGAGAATGGTTTGTTTATCTTCCCAGTAGCTACTCTGATTCTGGAGAGCCTATGCCTCTGGTTATCTACTATCATGGTACTGGCCAAAGTGGTCTTCTCTCCATGAGACAGGGAGACTGGTGGAAGCTGGCGGAAGAGAAAGGATTCATTGCGGTGTGTCCCTCTGCAAGTCTGGAACTGGCCCGTTCTCCTCAGAAGATCCCTCAGATGAGCTGGAATGTGGAGTCCTATGGAAATGCAGACGATATTGTATTTACAAAGGAACTGATCCAGCATATGGATAAGCACTATAACATCGATCTGGGGCGAGTGTATGCAACAGGCCAGTCAAACGGAGGACGCATGTCTATCTATGCAGGACTGGCGCTGCCCAAAATGATTACCGCTGTGGCCAGCGCAGGTGCTTCCTCCTTAACTACGGCAACCGATCCAGAACATCCGGAAGCTCCCGAAACTTATTATCTACCTCCCGAGTTGGACGAGTCCTATATTGTTCCCTTTATGGCCACACTAGGTGAGTATGACAATTTTAACTTTGACTTGACAGATCCTAAATCTGATTCTTATCTGCGTTGTCATTACTTCTGCGACCGCTATGATTTGAACTATGAGGATTACCTGACCTATACTAACGGTCGGAATACACATAGCATTTGGTTGAATGAAGGCGGAGTTCCGCTTCAGGAACAGGTTGTGATTGGACTGAGAGCCCATAGTCACCGCCCCGCAGAGAATCAGATGATGTGGGATGAATGGTTCTGCCATTATACTCGTGACCCAGATTCCGGTACACTTTATTACATGGGAAGAGCGGTAGAATAATCGGTACTCTAACCTCCGAAAATCATCGACGTGTATCAATGAAAGCGAGCGGTAGGTGAAGATATTCTCACCTGCCGCTCGCTTTCTCTCAAATTTTAATGATATACAACTATAATTGCCTTGTATGGTAAGCGTCAAGTAAAGTGACGGGTAGACAGACATGAGAGAATAGTGGTGGAACG
>ENA-ORRQ01000771-ORRQ01000771.1-human-gut-metagenome-genome-assembly--contig:-NODE-771-length-28773-cov-13.920642_pt1 | contig 28773 bp, 23 predicted proteins | sample MGYA00242177_ERZ509138 | MGnify/ENA primary metagenome ERZ509138 (study PRJEB26280, sample SAMEA2338628) | human gut metagenome | biome: human gut; feature: human-associated habitat; material: faeces... | reverse complement strand
TTGAAGGACTATTTGATTAAATTTTTAACTCGTCCATTTTTATTGGACACTAATGGCGCAGTCTACAAAAATTGATTTTGACTATTCAAAACAATTTAATGTAAAGTATATATTTTTGGATTATAACGGTAACAAAGAAGCAGATGATGGTGAATTTGTATCTGCAAATGAAAAAACTAAAATAACTCTTGGATTAGTATATAAAGATTTTGGAGATACTGGAAACATTTTAGATGTTGAAATTAAGTGTGAAAACAAAGATACAAAAAAAGAAGTTTTAATAAAAGGAGTTTTTGAAGATATTGATTTTGGGTATGTTAAAGAAAATGGGGATACAAATTATCTCGTAAAAAATAAATTAGATGATATAGATTTTGCAGTACTTGTGCAAAAAGAAGAAACGACAGTAGCTGTTTTCAATGTTTTAAAGATGAAAATAATTACTAAGTAAATATGAAAGTTATATATTACCTGTTGGGGAAGAAATGATTTCTTAATTTATTGAATATAAAAGTTTGGATGGCAATACATCCAAATAGTATAAGAGAAAAAAATGAGTTTAAATAAAAAATAATAGGGTATGTTATTTTGGATAATTTGTGTTATTGGTATTATGTCTATGACTTTTAAAAGTCTGACAAAATAAGTTTGAAAGTTTTTTGTGAGTTACAAGTTTTTACTAAATTTGTACCATACAAATAAATGCAGTTATATGCTACCTATTTGTGTAGTATGTAACTGCTAAATTTTTTATTTCGATAATACTATTTGAAAAGATAAAGTTATGTTATTATTAAAAGATTTTTCGTTTTATATGTAATGAGTATTAATATGAGCAATTTCCGTAATTTTGTAGATTTATTAGCAAAATATATTAGAAAAGAGCGTTTTTAATGGATTTTCTGATTTTATAAAAGAAATTCAAAATTTAAAATGTGAAGATTTTAGATGGTATTATTTGATGGCTCATTATAAGCATAAAAATAAATTAAATGAAATAGCATCTAATTACATTATTGAATCTATCTCATTACTCAAAAATGTAAAAAATAATATATTGGATAACATAGAACAAGAAAATTGTGTTGAATTATTCGATTCTGCTGGTTTACCTTTGTTTATGCCTAATAAATTTGAACAAAGTGCTAAAGTATATTTTTTAGCTGGAGAAATTTATGCTTGTTTGGGTAAGTTAGATAAATCTGAAGAATATTATAAGTTGTATAATTATAATAAATCATTTTTAAAATCAGATTTTGAAGATTTTAAAGCTGTTAAACTATATTCTTTTAGATCTATAAGTAAGTATTCTCTTGGAGATCTTGTAAATAGGACAATAACAGTATGTCATCCATCTGTAATGAACGATCCTTTTGATAGCCCTGTTATATTATGGAGTAAAAAAGTTAATCTTGATAATTTATGTTCAGAGAAAAATCATGTTGAATCTTATAATAAAACGTTTGATTATTTTAGAATAAGATGTTTTTCAATGTGTTCTCCAAAAAATATTCTTATGTGGTCACATTACGCAGATAATCATAAGGGTTTTTGTATAAAATACAGATTGTCTAATTATTTTATAAATGAAAGTGAAAATGAATTAGGATGTCATATGTATCTAAAGAAGGTTAATTATACAAAAACTAAAAATACTAAATTACGAATTGATATTAAATCAATTGATTCTACTTTAGGATATGCGACTAAATATAAAGATTGGAAATATGAAAAGGAGGTAAGACTTATTTCATACAATCCAATGATTGAAGGAAAATACAATGAAATTGAATTAGATAGTGAATCTAATATAGAAGCAATTTATTTTGGTTATAGATGTAGTGATCAAGATATACAAACAATTAAAAATATTTGTATTGAAAGATATAATAATATAAACTTTTATAAAATGATGCTTAATACTACTGATATATATAATTTAAATGCAGTAAAAATATAATATAAAAATTTTCAATTGTATACAGAGTATAATTTCCTTTCAACTTATCGGAATTTATGACAGGTAGAAATAAAATAATTTAAAGGTAAAATAGAAGAGGTAGGAAAGTATAAAGGTTGGGAATGCGAGGCGGTTAAAGATTTATTGACGTTATAAAATAAAAGGAAGAACTTATAACTGAATAATGTTTACATTTACGCAAGTGTCTTGGGCTGTGTCGCTTTAAGCTAAAAACTGAAAAAGGGAAGGCCGTATCGTAAATTGGTAGTTACGTTACGGCTTTTTTATTTTCTTCATCTCTTGTACAGCCTGAATTTTCCTATCGGCCGGCCTTTGGTATTGATGAATCCGTGCAGGGTTATTTCCTTGTCGTCGGTCATGCCGAAGCCGTCGGAGTCGGCGTAGTAGCTGCCGTCGGGGCGCACGGTCCATTCAACTGCCGCCTTGCTGCCTGTAAACGGGAAGACCCAGAAGCGGTAACGGGCCTTGAAGGCGAGGTATGGGCACTGATGTTTGATGAGCCGCAGGGTTGACGGCTCGATGTCGGCTTCGGTCAGGAATTTCACTTCTCCGTGTTCAACGAGCGTTATCAGCCGCCTGATGCCGCCGTCGTTACGGCAGAGCCACATACTGCCGTCGCTGCTGTCTATTCTAAGAATCTTGTCGCCGAGCAGCTGCCTTATTTCGTAGCGTGACGGGTTGGCCTCGATGTCGTCAAGTATCTTTCTGCGTTCGGTGTCAGTGGTATTCATAAGTTGTAAAGTGAGTTTGACTAATTCATGTTACTTAAGATTGGTGGTAAAGAAATCTTTTAATGGTTGTAATGCTTCAACATCCAGATTCCAATAATCTTTGTTATCGAATAACCAATCGCCAGAACCGAATCTATTACGCAATTTGCCCGGTAATTTTTGTGCCGACATATAAGTATGCAGTTTCCCTTTCAGATTGGGCACATTGTATTTTTGTTCGCCCGACTCATCCTTTACGCCAGAAACACATTTCTCATAGTCCTCAAAGCAATCAAAGAACTTAGAATGTAAATCGTGCCGCGCGGCTTTCTCCATAAGCACTTCTACGTCTCCGTCGTTCTGATTGTCAGGATAAAGGAAATAAGAGAATGACAATGCATGGGCAGCCATGCCGTTGTCTATTTCTGCCTTACGCTTGGCATATCCGTATCCTTTGGTTATCGTATCGGCATCAGCAAGAACGATAACTTGTTCGCCACTCTCTTGCGCAAGACTTATCTGATTGACAATGGCTTCCTTAAACAAGTTTCCAATACCGTCCATGAATATAAAATCAACATCTCTTTCCGGGAAAAAGATGTTCAGTATTGCTTTAATGAAATGATATTCAGCGGTGTTTTTATTCCTGGCTTCGATGAAAATTTTAGTCATGTTATCTTACTTCAATTTCTTGATTTATCGAATAATCCAAACTTTCTAAAGAATAGTGATACGCCTTTAGTTCATCATCAGAAGTTTTCAGCAGTTTAAAAGCAGCCACAATATCATCAAACTCGTTTAACGCCGCATTGCGCAAACCTTTTATCGAGTCGTTATCGTGCGTAGTTACAAACAGCTGGGTGTTGTTTCTGACAGCTGCATTTATAAGAACTTTCCACAGGCTGCCCATGACAGAATAATGAAAGCCATTGCTGATTTCGTCAACGAGCAGAGCGCCGTCCTTGCAATCGTATACGGCTGTAAGAAGAGAGACTATCTTTCTTGCTCCGTCGCCCATCATATTGACAGGAATACGCTTGGCGAGGCCTATGTCGACAAGCATTTCATTGTCTGCGAATATAAAGTCGGTTACGCGCGGCTCAATTATTTTAAGTCCTTCCACAATAAAGTGCTCATCCTTATTCTGAAGAATATTTTTAAGGCCCTGTATTGATGCGTTAAAGTCATATTTAGGACTTAAATACGTGCATCGCAGCGATTCAGCATACCGGTCTGACACGATGCTTGTTGCCTCGGTTGAGTTTGCCGAGTCAAAACGTATCTGCGATTCATAATGCCTGCCGTTGACCTTAAAATCAAATTTCAATCCGTATTTCCCCTCTTGAACATTTGAAAGGATGTTATTGTCGTCAGCATTTATAGACACATTGTTCTGACTTTGTTCAAAAAGGCTTATATCCAAATCGCGTTTTTCTTCATTTTCCATACGGATATGGATGGGGCGACTTGTATCTAAATTATAGAAATCAAGTTTAAGATCATTCAAGCGTGCCTTGCTGTAACCGCGCATAACGTTCACACGGATAGGCAGCAACGGATTAGACAAGCCACTGGCCAGGAACAAAGACTCCAGCAACGAAGACTTTCCACAATTATTCTTTCCAAAGAAAAGATTAATTTGCTTAAAGCCTTCTATAGAAGCATGCCTTATGCCTCTGAACCGCTCTATCTCGATTTTGGTAAACATTGTTTCTGCTGTTTTTCGGTTATAAATCAATACGCAAATTTAATCAAAATATCCCGTATTATGCTGTTTTTCACAACAGTTTTTATGTAAAAAAGACTTTTTACGTTTCACAAATTGAAAAATATGTTTGCCACAACTATTCCACAAATAGTTGTATTTGAATCACTGCCTTAACAGAATATGTCAGGACACGGACATAAAGCCATGAAAAGAAACACCACGTTTAGCGCTTGAATAATAACCTTAACCGCATGTCGTCACAAAGGAAAATACACGGAAAACAAAGGAAAATGCAAGGATAGACTAAACAGATTAGTTAAAAAACGACACATGACTAAACAACTTAGTTAAAAAAACGATATATTCTGTACTACATTCTTATATTTTCATTATATTTGCATAACATGAAACAGGAATTTGCCTTCCGCATAAGGCAAAAATGAAAAAACTATACATCGCTAAAATAAAATTTTATTGCTATGAGAATAATCAATCTTATACTATTGCTAATGACTCTGACGGCAGCCTCAGCCAGAGCCGACAATGACATGACAGAGGCACTGGGCGACAGTTGCATGAAGATAAACGACACGTTCAACGCCATGAGATATTACGGCGAGGTGCTGCAGGCCGACAGATCTGACGCTATAAAGGACAAGATGGCGCACTGCCTGTTTATGCGCGGCGAATACCGCAAATGCGCGGCAATGCTCGAAGATATGGCAAAGAAAGGCGCCGACAGTCTGAGCCAGGAGACGATGCGCCGGCTGTTTGACTGCTACAGATACATGGACAACACGGCAAAACAGATAGAATGGGGCAACAGGTTGCTGAGCAGATGCCCTATGGACGGCATCGTGACGGCATACATGGCACACATATACAACAGCGACGACAACGCATCGTCGCCACAAAAGGCTTATGACATTACGGCAAAGTATATGCAGACAGACTCTACGTGTCTGCCCGTGATGCGCGAATATGCCGACGCAAACTTCCTGATGCGCGACTACAGCAAGGCTATAAATGCGTACAACAGGCTGCTCGAACTGGGCGACTCTACCTACAACACGGTCTACTCGCTCGGCATGGCTTACATGCAGACGGGCAAAAACCCTATGGCACGCAAATGGCTCACCATGGCAGCCGAAAAGAGCAAGATGCAAAATGCGGGATGCCTTTACCGCCTCGGCATCGTGTGTGTCGACATGGACAGCTTAGCCGAGGGCATTGACTATCTGGAAAAATCAATCGAACTGATGGAGCCCGACCATACGGTGCTGTTTGTAGTAAAGCGCTCATTGGGCAAAGGCTACTATAAGCAGGGCAAATACTGGTCGGCAATATACGCATGGCGTGAGGCGCTCAAACTTAACCGCAACAGTATGGCCACGATATTCAACACGGCGCAGGCATACGGATTTATAGGCAAGCACGACATGGAGAAGGCTTACTACAGAACTTTCCTGAGCATGGCGGCATTGGTTAAGCCCAACAAGGAACTTAACCAGATGGTGAAACAGGCTGAGGCAGTAGTGGGAGTGAAGGAGAACTTCAACGGAGCCATAATAAGCCTGCCTGCAAACTGACCGTGCCGGCTGCCTAAAACGGAAAGACGCCACGTCGGCACATAATAGAGACAGCTTATCTTAGATTAATACAATACTAATTAAATATTTAAGCCTATGAAAAGAAATCTTTATATTGTTTCTCTCTTCCTGTTTTTCTTCTCATTAAAAGGCATTGCGGCCATTCCTGAAGGGGCAATACCATTTATCTTTGACAGGCATCTGTATTTTCAGTGTACGCTTAATGACACCATACCTGTTACCCTAATTTATGACACCGGGGCTGATTTTCTATACTTAGACCAAGATTATCTGAAAGTAAATAATCTTCAAAATGCTTTCGGTAGAAAAGGCAGGGCCAAAATCGGGGGAGCAGGCAACAGCGGACCTCAAAGCGTAGAGATATTCATCGAGCCCGTCAAGATTCACTGCGGTGATATGGAATATCAAAACAAGATTACTCCTATAATTAAGCTGCGTGACATTCTCGGCAGACATACCGACGGTCTGTTAGGCAACACTCACCTACTGACATCTCCTTTGGAAATCAATTTTAGCGAAGGATACATAAAACAGCTTAAAAAACCGTTTAAAGATGATTTGCTTGATAACTATATAAAACTTGACGCACGATTTGAGAAAAACCGTATTGATGTAAAGGCCAAACTTCAGATTGACGAGAAGAACACCTTGGAAGGATGGTTTAGAATGGATTTAGGATGTGGATCCTCAATCAGTCTTACTAACGAGGCAGCATCTTCTCTGAATATTGATGACATACCGAAAGCATACTTCAGGACACAAGCCGGCGGCATTGGCGGCGGTTCTGACCAGTTTATTATAAGAGCCGCGCAATTCTGTATGACAGATACACTTAAAGACATCGTAATAGATTATTCTGTTAATGAAAAAGGCGCTCTGTCATTTGGCAAGCCATATTTAGGTCTGATTGGAAATAAAATATGGTCGTTATACGATATTGTCTTAGATCCGGAAAACTCTTCAGTGTGGATGAAACGCAACAAGAATAAAGGAGTGTATATGCTATCATCCGTAACCCACATGGCAACTTTTGACCGCACGGATATTTATGAAGGATGGATAGTGAACGGATTATACAAAGGCGGAATAGCAGAAAAGGCCGGTATTGAAATTGGAGATATAATCATAGCCATAAACAACCGTCCGGTAAAAGAAATAACATGGGAAGAGCAACGAAAGGGCTTAAATCTTAATGGAGAAGTTAAATATACCGTCAAAAAAGCAGACGGCAAGATAGTTTGCTATACATTACACGTTGACAAACAGATAATCTGATTTAATGCCTGACTAAATATTAAGGTTTTTATAAGCGGGAGAGAAATTCTTGTTTTTATAGGAATGAAGCTAAGATAGCCCTATTGCCGTTTTTATATTGAATATCTTGCCGTCCGCTATTTTCTAGACATAGCCCGTTATGCCTGCTAAATAGCAGACGGCAGTATCACAATATGTAAAATAGATAGATGAAAACATCAATCTGCCTGCAGAAACAAACCAGATACCGGCTTGCGACCGATAAAGGTTAAACAGGCTCTTGGGCAAATATGATAAAAATATGAAAAACTGTTTGAGCGTTAGCATTTTATTAGTATCTTTGCAGACAGAATTTTAAGCAAATCACAATAAGGATTATTCCGTTGTGAAAACATTCAGGTTGGCTCGTCGTCCTTTTTTACGGCGGGCATTTTTTATAATGGCCGAAAGGCTTTGACAAATGGGTATTGACAACAAGATTTCACTATAAGTTATGGACACTAACATTTCCGACTATGAGATAATGGCGCCCGTGGGCAGCCGCGAGAGTCTGCAGGCAGCACTGCAGGCCGGTGCCGACTCGATTTATTTCGGCATCGAGAAGCTGAACATGAGGGCACACTCTGCCAACACGTTCTCTATTAACGACCTGCGCGAGATTGCAGCAACATGCAACGAACACGGCGTAAAGACGTATCTGACGGTTAACACCATCATCTATGACGAGGACATCGAGCTTATGCACCAGATTATCGACGCCGCAAAGGAGGCCGGCATATCGGCCGTGATAGCGAGCGACGTGGCCGTTATGACCTACTGCCGCAAGGTTGGCCAGGAGGTTCACCTGTCCACACAGCTTAACATAAGCAACATAGAGGCGCTGAAGTTCTATTCTCAGTTTGCCGACGTTGTGGTGCTGGCGCGCGAGCTTAAGATGGAGCAGGTGGCAAAGATACATGAGCAGGCGGAGCAGATGAACATCTGCGGACCGTCGGGCAAGAAGATTCGCATTGAGATGTTCTGCCACGGCGCGCTGTGCATGGCCATCAGCGGCAAGTGCTATCTGAGTCTTGACAACGCGGCGCGCTCTGCCAACCGCGGAGAGTGCATGCAGCTGTGCCGCCGCTCATACATCGTGACCGACAAGGAGACAGGCACGGAGCTGGAGATTGACAACAAATATATAATGAGTCCGAAGGACCTTAAGACGGTGCGCTTCATCGACCGCATGATGAGGGCCGGCGTAAGAGTGTTCAAGATAGAGGGCCGCGCACGCGGACCTGAGTATGTCTACACCGTTGTGAAATGCTACAAGGAAGCCATACAGAGCGTGCTTGACGGCACGTTCACCGAGGAGAAGAAGGACGAATGGGACGAGCGCCTGGCAACGGTGTTCAACCGCGGATTCTGGGACGGCTACTACCAGGGACAGCGCCTTGGCGAATGGAACAAGAACTATGGCTCTAACGCCACGGAGCGCAAGGTTTACGTGGGCAAGGGCGTCAAGTATTTCTCTAAGCTCGGCGTGGCTGAGTTCTCGTGCGAGGCGTGCGAATTTTCTGTAGGCGACAAGATGCTTATAACAGGTCCTACCACTGGCGTGATGTATGTAACCGTCGAAGAGATTCACGACGACACTCATGCCGTGCAGACTGCCCAAAAGGGCACCAGAGTATCGTTTAAGGTGCCTGACAAGGTTAGACCAAGCGACAAGCTGTTTAAGCTGGTTAAGGTGGAGCCGAAGTATTGATTCTTATTAGGAGTTAAGGAGTTAGGTAGTTAAGGAGTTAAGACAAATGCTTTTCTTCTTAGGAGTTAAAGGAGTTAGAGTAGTTAAAGGAGTTAAAGTCAAATGCCTTGTTGCGTAAGAGCAAAGCTGATTATGACAACGGTATAGAAACGGAAGCTATTGTTTCTCCTTGACACACAAATAGACAAACATATTAAAAACAAAGGATATTATGACAATAAATGAAGCACAGGATGAGGTGATTGAGGAGTTTTCTGACTTCACCGACTGGATGGACAAATATCAGTTGCTCATTGACCTGGGCAACGAACAGAAGCCGCTCGACGACAAGTATAAGACGGAGAGTAACCTGATTGACGGCTGTCAGAGCCGTGTGTGGCTGCAGGCTGACTATGAGGACGGCAAGATTTATTTTACGGCTGAAAGCGACGCGCTCATCGTTAAGGGCATCATCGCACTGCTGATACGCGTGCTGAGCGGACACACACCGCAGGAGATTCTTGACGCTGACCTGTATTTCATCGAACGCATCGGTCTGAAAGATCACCTCTCGCCCACCCGCTCAAACGGTCTGCTGGCAATGGTTAAGCAGATCAGGATGTATGCGCTGGCGTTTAAAGTGAAGAACGAAGAGGGAAGAGGGAAGAGTGAAGAATTCATTTGACTTGAAGTCATACGGATTTTAATTTTTAATTCATAATTCTTAATTCATAATTCATAATTTCCTTCTTGGTCAAATCATAATTTTCAATTCTCAATTATCAATTCTCAATTTGAATCGATGCGCAAGTTAAAAGTTACGGAAATGAACCGTCTTACGGTGGACGAGTTCAAGAGTTCTGAGAAGATGCCGCTCATCGTGGTGCTCGACGACGTGAGGAGCCTGTATAACGTAGGCTCGGTGTTCCGTTCGTGCGACGCTTTCCGCGTAGAGGCTGTGTGGCTCTGTGGCATCACGGCTTGTCCGCCCCACGCCGAGATACACAAGACAGCGCTCGGAGCAGAAGACAGCGTGGAGTGGCGCTACTTTGAGACGGCTGCCGAAGCCGTTAAAGAACTTCACGCCATGGGACGCACGGTGATGGCCGTGGAGCAGTGTGAAGGCAGCACCATGCTCAACGAGTTTGTTCCCGACGCCGGTCGCCGGTACGCCGTTGTACTTGGCAACGAGGTGAAGGGCGTGCGCCAGGAGGTGGTAGACGCCAGCGACGGTTGCCTTGAGATACCGCAGTTCGGCACCAAGCACTCACTCAACGTGTCGGTAACGGCAGGCATCGTGGTGTGGCATTTCTGCCAGTCGGCTATAAGCAGAGAAAAGTAATGACGGGGATGAGGCCTGCTAAAATAAGAAAGGCGTAAACTATTTTATAGGCTGTTTATCGGCAGGCAAGAATGCACAGATAATTATATACAATAAAATATAAACTGCAAGACAGCGGCGGCACAGATAACATCAATGCGTGTTTTACCTGTGCCGCCGCTGTCTTTTTTATTTGTCTCGATTCAGTATGCAAACTTCGAGGTCATGAAGTTATTATGATATTGCCTTCATGCCAGGCATAGCCCTTAGACGCAGCCAATTATACCTGTTCAGGCTATTGGGCGTTGATTATGCCCTGACTGATAGTGTCTATGACGATAGGCTTCATGCCACTCACGAAACATTCAACGGCGATGACCATAAGCAGGAGTCCCATGAGGCGCATCATTACGTTGTTGCCCGTCTCGCCCAATACGCTTACAAGGCGCGTTGAGGCGCGCAGGATGAAGTATGTCAGCACGTAGATAAATACGATTGAGCCTATCAGTATGCCCTTCATGGCAAACGTCTTGGCGTCGCTCATCAGCACGATGGTGTTGGCTATGGCGCCCGGTCCGCAGAGCATAGGTATGCCCAGCGGCGTTATGCTTATATCGTTGGCATAAGCCTTAATCTCGCCCGAATTTAGCTTTACGTGCGTATAACGTGCCTGAAGCATGTCGTAGCCAATCTTGAAGATTATCACGCCGCCGGCAATACGGAAGCCGTTGGTGGATATGCCGAAGAACATGAAGATGAACTGTCCGGCAAAGGTGAACACGATGAGGATGATGAGCGCCGTGATGGTGGCCCGTTTTACGATAGACTGGCGCTGCTCCTCGGTCATGCCCTGAGTCATGGTGAGGAACACGGGCATGGTGCCAAGCGGATTGGCAAGCGTGAAGATAGATGTAAGGCACAACAGTGCAAAAGGCAGTAATGTTTCCATAGTTTTAAAATTTTTCCGCAAAATTATAAATAAATTAATAATAAAAAAATAAAAGGATTGAAAAATAAAATATTAACCTTTCTTTAGCTTTTATACATACTGCCACCCCTTAAAAAGGTGTATGGGACAAGGGCAAAAAACTGATGCTGCATGGAGGTCAAAAACTTGCTCGGAACATGAAATGCAACGGCCGTTGCCTACTGCCAATATTAGGGGATTCCCTACGCGTTTTAGGTTATTTCCCTTTGGATTCTCATTATTTTTTATTTCCTTTGCATCTGTAAAAACGATTTAAACCTGAAGATTATGGACACGAAGACGATAAAAAGACTGGCCCTTTCGGCACTTGCCGCTTTGGCCATGGCGCTGCCTTCACAGGCGCAGAGCTACACTCACAGCCGCTACTATAACGAACATTCTGGCCGACTGGACTACGGCTACCGTGACAGCGGACTCGGCACGGGCGACATGTACTACGGATTCCGCATCGGTCCGGCTTTCTCTACTGTCAACTCTGACGACCCGACGCTCGACGGCAGCGACTCGCAGACAGGACTCACCGTGGGCGCAGTTGTAGGCATTCCGCTCTCTGACGAAATTCCTCTTTACCTCGAACCGGGACTCTTCTATACCGAGAAGGGCGGCAAGAAGGACATAATTAACGACCTGGGCGAGAAGAAAAAAATGACCTACGACCTCAACTATCTCGAGGTGCCCATCGTGCTGAAATATATCTACAGCATTGACGACCACTTCACCATCCAGCCGCAGTTTGGCGGATACCTGGCATGCGGCGTGGGCGGCAAGATGAAGAACTATGACGAGCGCAAGGCTTTCAGCTCATTCTCCGACGATGCCTTCCAGCGTTTCGACGGCGGTCTGCGCGTGGGCTGCGGCGTGTCTTACGACCTGTTCTATGCCGACATAACCTACGACATAGGTCTGTCGAACATCTGCCACGACACGTTCGACACATCTCACAACGGATGCCTGTCGCTCAACTTCGGCGTAAACTTCTGACGCGCATCAACATACAACGCCCCAGACGCATGCCTTGTGGCATGACGACAATATACTCACAATTTATTTTATAATGTTATTTTCAACAAAGGCTGCCATGCACCGTAACAGTGCCGGCAGCCTTTTTGCATGGCGCCACAGCCTGCGGCCAACGCCTTCACACACTCAGCAGGCACGTGACTCATGGCAGATATGTCAAAAAAACTGCATACATGCCCATCAAGGTTAGCCAATATTTTTGTAACTTTGCGGCAACGGATATCATCCGGATACATTAAACACTAACAAAAACATATTTTATGGGAGGATTCTTCGGGACAATCTCCAAGTCGAGTTGCGTGACCGACCTTTTCTACGGCACCGACTACAACTCGCATTTGGGCACCAAGCGTGGCGGTATGGCTACGTATGACGCGACAGAAAAAAAGTTTATGCGCTCTATTCATAACCTTGAGAGCACATATTTCCGCACAAAGTTCGAGGACGAGCTCGACAAGTTTTCAGGCAATTCGGGCATAGGCATCATCAGCGACACCGATGCCCAGCCTATAATCATCAATTCTCACTTAGGGCGCTTCGCCATTGTCACCGTGGGCAAGGTGAACAACATCGGCGAGCTTGAACAGGAACTGCTCGCCAAGAACATGCACCTTGCCGAGCTGAGTTCGGGCAACACCAACCAGACCGAGCTGATAGCCCTGCTGATAATCATGGGCAAAAACTTCGTTGAGGGCATCGAGAACGTGTTCAGCAGGATTAAAGGCTCATGCTCGATGCTGCTGCTCACCGAAGACGGTATCATAGCGGCGCGCGACAAATGGGGACGCACGCCGATAGTGATAGGCCGCAAGGAAGGCGCCTACGCTGCCACGAGCGAGTCGACGAGCTTTCCTAACCTCGACTACGAGATTGACAGTTATCTCGGTCCGGGCGAGATTGTGCGCCTGAGGGCCGACGGCATAGAGCAGATGCGCAAGCCCGAACAGAAGATGCAGATATGCTCGTTTCTGTGGGTTTACTACGGATTTCCGACATCATGTTACGAGGGGCGCAACGTTGAGGAAGTGCGCTTCGAGATGGGAAAGAAGATGGGACAGCAGGACAAGTCGGAGGTTGACTGCACCTGCGGCATACCCGACTCGGGCGTTGGCATGGCCCTCGGATATGCCGAAGGCAAGGGCGTGCCCTATCACCGCGCCATATCCAAATATACGCCCACATGGCCGCGAAGCTTCACTCCGGGCCGTCAGGAGCTGCGCAACCTCGTAGCAAAGATGAAACTGATACCCAACCGCGCCATGCTCGAAGGCAAGCGCCTGCTGTTCTGCGACGACTCGATAGTGCGCGGCACACAGCTGCGCGACAACGTTAAGGTGCTGTTCGACTACGGCGTGCGCGAGGCTCACGTGCGCATAGCCTGTCCGCCGCTCATCTACGGCTGCCCGTTCATCGGCTTCACGGCGTCAAAAAGCGACTTAGAGCTGATAACGCGCCGCATAATAAAGGAACTTGAGGGCGACGAGAACAAGAACCTTGAGAAGTATGCCACAACAGGCTCGCCCGAATATAACCGCATGGTGGAGATTATCCGCGACCGCCTGGGACTTACTTCGCTGAAGTTTAACACGCTCGAAAACCTCGTCGATGCCATCAAACTGCCCAAATGCAAGCTCTGCACCCACTGTTTCGACGGCACGGGCTGCTTCTGACGCATAGTCTGCCTTCGCCGGCACGACATATTATATAATAACAAAGGTGAATACCGTGGCTGCAACCGTCAGTCCGGCATTCACCTTTGTTTTTGCCTATATTCACCGTTATTTGTTGCCTTATTTTGTTTTTCGTGCCGTGTGTGGAAGTGTGTGTAGAGGCATTTCCACACTTTTTTGTGGAAAAATTCCACACCTGTTCCACACTTTTCCACACATTCCGCAAACGCCCTAAATAACGTAAACCGCTGATAATCAAGCAGATAAATATTTGTGGCATAGTTTGGCACGGCTGTTGCAATATGTATAAGTGAGAAATTTGAACATTAATTATTAACAATAAAAAAAGAAAGCATTATGAAAAAGTTAGTATTCGCTGCCGTAGCAGCTCTCGCACTGGTATCAGTAAGCAACGTATTTGCAGGTCAGAATAACGATAATGAGAAAGTTCAGAACACTGTAGTATCAGATACAACTGTAACAACTCCCGCTCCTGCAGACACAGTAGCAACAGCTGAATAATGATTCGGTTAAGGCAAAAATAATAGGTTAATTCATTTTATCAGAGATACGTGTTATCTCAATGGTCGAACCCCGTCAACTGTGACAGCCAGTTGGCGGGGCAACCTTTTTTATACGGCGCGGCACGCAATGACACACCGGCAGGCGCAACAGTTACAAAAAGTACACATCATGCGGCTTTTTTTGTAAAGATAATGCACTATTGACACATTTTTAATTTATCTTTGCAAAAATGGCGTACCACAAAGCCCCATCTGTCAGCGGCACGAATATAACGGCGGCAGCACCCGGGCAGACAGGCGCACAACAACAATAATCAGTGATGAAGACAGGCGTACAGTTTAAGATCGGCGCGGGATACACACTCGTCATATTAATCCTTGCCTTTGCGGTGTGGCTGGTTTACGGCAACACGAGGGCTTTCATGCAGATAGACAAGGCCGAACACGAGTTTATCGAGCGGCGCGACGTGGTGGACAGTCTGGTCTACTGCTTTCTCGAAACCGACAACAGCGAGAAGTCGCTGTGCCTCGGCAACACCGACGAGCTTGACAATTTCGACTCGCTGCTCATCAGGACCATGGCGCTTGCCGACACGCTGAAGGTACGCTCCGCCGACAGCGCGCAGATAGCCAAGCTCGACTCGCTGCAGAACCTGCTGATGCTGAAGCGCGAAAACACGTTGATGATTGTTGAGGAGATGTCGAAAAACAACTCTGACAAGTTCTTCCGCGAGAAAGTTTCAAAACTGCAGCAGGGCGAAGACTCCGTAGTTATACATCCCAAGGCAGTGGAGGTGGAGGAAAAGAAAGAGGTTGTCTACGACATCGTGAAGAGCAAGAAGGGCTTCTTTGCGCGCCTTGCCGACGCCTTCCGCAAGCAGCACGCCGACACCATACAGGTGAGCAACCGCAGCCGCAAGGCCGTGAGCGACTCTGCCCACCACAGCATCAACATAGCCGACACCGTGGCCGACGTGCTGAATGAGATTAAGCGGCAGGAGATTAAGGCGCGCAAGGCTCACCAGGAACAGCTCGACGAGAAGAAACAGACGCAGCTTATGGTGGGCGTAATGCTGGCAGGGCGCATTGAGCAGCTGCTCGAAAACATACGCAACGATGAGCACCGCGCCCTGCAGACCGCCATAGACAACGACCTGGCGGGCCGCCGCAGTCTGATGCTCAAGATCATTGCGCTCGCCCTTGTTGCCGTAATGTCGGCGGTGGTGTTGCTGTTCTATGTAAGGCGCGACATGCGCAAGGCACGCATATACAACGAGAATCTGGAGAGGGCAAAGGCCGAGACTGAGCGCATAATGGCTCAGCGCGAGCGCCTGCTGCTCACCATAACGCACGACATAAAGGCTCCGGCGGCGTCGATTTCGGGCTTCATAGAGCTGCTGGGCGAATATGTAAGAGACGGAAAGGCGGCGGCATATCTGCACAACATCAAAAATTCGGCCATGCATCTGCTTCATCTCGTAAGCGCGCTGCTCGACTATCACCGCCTTGAGAGCGGCAACGTTGAGACGCGCAGCGTTAGTTTCAGTCCGCGCCAGCTCGTCAGCGGCTGTGCCGAGAGCATACATCCGCAGGCCGAGGCCAAGGGCCTTGCCGTAAATACAGACACTACGGGATGCTCCGACAGTCTGTGCCAGGGCGACGCCTTCCGCATAAAGCAGATACTCGACAACATAATAAGCAACGCCCTTAAATACACCGACGAGGGCAGCATAGCCATATCGGCGCGCATGCAGGGCGGCAGACTGCAGGTGGACATAGCCGACACGGGCCGCGGAATGACGCCTGAGGAGACGCGCCGCATATTCAACGCCTTTACGCGTCTGCCCGGAGCACAGGGCACCGAGGGCGTGGGTCTGGGCCTGTCGATAGCGCGCGAGCTTGCCACTCTGCTCGGCGGACGCATCACACTCGAGTCGGCCAAGGGCAAGGGCACAACGTTCCATGTGTCGCTGCCCGTGGAGAAGTGTGCCGCATCTGTGCCCGATGCCGAAGCCAAGACCGCTGACAACAATACCCGTGCAGGCGCAGCCAAGCCCAAGCACAGGCCTGAAGGCATGACAGCCGAAAGAATTGACATACTGATAGTTGACGACGACCGCCTGCAGTTGCAGCTGCTCAGAGAGATGCTTACGGGCATTTCGGGCGGCAGATGGAACATAACAGCGTGCAGCCATGCCGACGAGGCGCTTAGGCAACTTGCCGACCGGCATCCTCACGTGTTCTTCATAGACATAGAGATGCCCGAGATGAGCGGCACCGACATAGCGGCACGCATAGCCGGACGATACGACACGCTGCTCATAGCCATGACGGCTCACGAGCCGAGCATTGAGCCTAAGCTGCTTGAGGCGGGCTTCGACGCGTGCCTGTTCAAGCCGTTTAACACCGGGCGGCTGAAGTCTACGCTCGAGGCGGCAACGGGACTGATAATTGACGGCGGAATCACTGACGGCGACAAACCTGCCGACAGCAACGGCAACGGCGCCAGCATACAGAGCAACGGCGGCGAAAACACCGGCGCCACGGCATCTGCCGACACTGCCGACAGCCACAGCGGAAAGGCTGCAGGGCACAACTTCAAGGCCGTAACAGAGTTTGCCGCGGGCGACAACGACGCGTGCCGCGAGATTCTGTCGAGCTTCATGACCGAGATCGACGGCCACATATCCACGCTCGACAAAGCCACTGCCGACGCCGACCGCACAGCCATAAGCCGCGTGGCGCACAAGGCGCTGCCCATGCTCACCATGATAGGGGCGCGCACCACAGAGGAGCTGAAGGCGCTGTCGCCCGAACACATTGGCAGCATTGCCGACGGCGACATGGCGGCGATGTGCCGTAAGATTATCGACGAGATGCGCGGGATAAGGAGCGAGATAGCCGATGAGATAAAGGCTCTCGGCTGACTTACGCGCCGGCGCAGACCGCTGTAACGGCGGCACGCGCCACGACATACATACGGCGGCGCGACGACGACAGACACGTTAAGCGCCGCACACTCTCTTCAGCTTATTATTCGACAAGCCTAATATTAATTAACCCTAACCTATTATTACCATGAAAGCATTTCGACTGATTTTATTCTTGGCAGCAATGATGGCTGTTATGCCCCTGGCGGCTGCCGACAAGCTGAGCGAACTGAGACAGAAGGCCGACGCGCTGCATGCCGGCGGCAACAACGACTCGGCGATGATTGTGGCGCGCGAGGCTCTCGACATGGCACAGAAAAGCCGCAACACAACAGCCATAATCGGCGTCAACTCGTCGATGGGCGTATATCTGCGCACCATGGGCAAGACCGACGAGGCTCTGAAACACTACAACGAGGCAATGAAGCTCTGCACCACTGCCGAATTCAAGGCCAGTGCCGACGAGGACGCCCGGCAGGAGGCTGCCGCACTTTATCTCAACCTTGCCACGCTGCACATTGACATGCAGCACAAGAAGGAGGCCATGTATTATGCCAGGCTGTCGGCCGAATGGACCGAAAAGTGTGCCAACAAGGCATTCAGGGCGCAGATGCTGTCACAGAACGGACTGATGTTTCTGATGGCGGGCGACAACAGCCGCGCCGCCGACATGCTCACCCGGAGCTACGGCTACGCCATGCAGCTGGGACAGACCGACGAGGCAATGAGCGCGGCGGCATATATGGTGGCTGTGGAAGACAGGCGCGGCAACAATAAAGGGGCTGACACATGGCGCGGCCGTTGCCGCACGCTTGAGCCTAAGGTAAGCTCAACGATGACGCTCGTGGCATATTATCAGATATTGTGCAGCGTAGAACTCAACCACAAAAACTGGCGCGGCGCGCTGACGCTGTTCCGCAAGATTCTGTCAGTCAAGGGTATAGAGCAGATGCCGTTTGTTGTCTACGACTGCTACAACAACATGCACGAGGCATACGCCGCGCTGGGACAATGGCATGAGGCATACACAACTATGGCAAAGGCAACGGCCCTGAAAGACAGTCTGTTTGAGAGTCAGAAGGCTGAGAGCATGCGCGAGCTTACAGTGAAATATCAGGCTAAGGAGAAGGAACTCGAACTGGCGCAGAACAAGGCACGGCTGGCACAGACACAGATGTATGTCAGTATAGGTCTGCTGCTTACGCTGCTGCTGGCAGCGGCGGCCTTTGCCTACATAATGAGGCAGAAGCGCAGGGCGCGCATACAGGCAGAGGAGTTTGCAAGGCTGAAGGCCGACACGGGGCGCAAGCTCATGCAGAAGTATGTTGACGGACTGGAGAACGAGCGCGAACGGCTGGCGCGCGAGCTTCACGACGGCGTGTGCAACAGTCTGTACACGGTGCAACTGCGCATAGCATCGGGCAACACCGACGCCGAGGGGCAGGCGGCCATGATAGACGAGTGCCGCAACCAGGTTAGACGAATATCCCACGAGATGATGCCGCCTGAATTCAGCTATGCCGACATAAGCATGGTGCTCGACGACTATCTGTGCCAGGCTGCCGAGGCGGGCCGGTGTGAGATAACATATAAGGCGACACCCGAGGGTGCCGACTGGAGCCGCGTTGACGACTCTACAGCGCTCGAAATATACCGCATAGCGCAGGAGGCTGTGGCAAACGCCATGAAACACTCGGGGGCTACGCGCATAGACGTCAGACTGGCTGTGCAGGGCAAGGGCCTCGAACTGACCGTCACCGACAACGGGCAGCCGTCTAAGCGCGCGTCAGCAGGCATAGGGCGGCGCACCATGAGGCAAAGGGCTGCCGCCGTGAACGGACATCTGGACACATGGAGCAGCGACGGACAGACCATCGTGAGGCTTACCATAAGCCGCATGCACGTGAAAACGCCAAAGGCATAAAACATAAAATTCATTAAAAAAACCACGGATTTCCGTTATTGTAATTATGAATGTATGGTATAATTTTGCCCCTATGAACGAGGCACAAAAATATTTATTGCAGGATCTGTCGGTTGCGATAGTAGACGACCACGCGCTGATTCTTGAAGGATTCAAGAGTCTGATGCAGGGCTGCAACGCCAAAAACGTGGAGACTTTTGGCTGCGCGTCGGGCCTGATAGACGCCATGGGGCGCCACTGCTTCGACATATACATAATAGACATCGGTCTGCCCGACATCGACGGCTTTGAACTTATCGACAAGATACGTTCGAGGCATGCCGGGGCGAGGATTATCGTAAACACCATACACGAGGAAATATGGCTGCTGAGGCGCATGCTCGACAAGGACGTGAACGCCATTCTGCTAAAGTCGACCGACTTCATGCAGATGGTCAACGCCATAACGGCAGTGATGGGCGGAGAGCAGTATTTCTGTCCGGGAGTGAAGCGCAAGATAGCGCGCTACAGGCAGAAAATAGAGCATCCGTCGGAGAGGGAGACCGACATACTGAAGGCGATAGCGGGAGGATACACCTCGAAAGAGATAGCCAACATGCTCTTCATATCTGAAAACACGGTTGAGGCTCACCGCAAGCGGCTCTTCATAAAACTGGGCGCGCGCAACATTGCCGACCTGATAGTGAAGGCCATCGACCGCGGATATATCAACGCGTCGGAGATAGTGAGGGGCAACAGAAACGACAAGACTGAATAACCATACCTTCCGCCATAACAGGCGGCATAACACATTGAAATTAAACACTTTACAGTACACGGCTTTTTGCGCTGCAAAATGCCGTGTTTTACGTTGTAAAAGGCATCCTTTCAGGCTCTAAAAGGACACATATTGCAAGGCGACAACATACCGGGTAATTTATCTTTACATTCTGCCTTGATTTTAAGCCGGCGAATATTGCTATAACATTTATTCGGCAATAAATCATAAGCAGGGCTGAAATCTGCCCGACAGGCATGATATTATTGTAGGGGAAATGGGGAAAATGTGAAATTATGGGACCTATATAATACGGAAAGTGTGAAAATAGAGGGTGATTATAGGGCGGAAAATGTGAAATTTGGGGGTGAAATTGGTACGGAAAGTGTGAAAAATATGTGTTTTTGTGATGCGGAAAATGTGAAATTTACTATATTTGCAGATGTATCAAGACGTTTGGGACTATGGAGAAACTGCTGAAAAGAAAGATTGACAAATATCTGACTGACTGGAAAAACAGACCAGACAGGAAGCCTCTTATCATAAAGGGTGCCAGGCAGATAGGCAAGACACGCTCTGTTGAGTGGTTTGCAAGTCAGAACTATGCAAGCGTAATAGAGATAAACTTTATCGAACAGAAAAAATACCGTGATATATTCAACGACGGATTTGAGGTGAACGCCATACTGAAGAATATATCACTGTTGAATCCTGAACTGGAATTTATTCCCGGCGACACCATATTTTTCTTCGACGAGCTTCAGGCATGCCCCAACTGCGCCACGTCGCTGAAATTTTTTAAGCTCGACGGCCGTTTCGACGTAATCTGCTCAGGCTCGCTCATGGGGATAAGCTACAATGAGATAGAATCTAACAGCGTGGGATATAAAGAGGACTACGAGATGCACTCGATGGACTTTGAGGAATTTTTGTGGGCAAAGGGCTATAACGACGAGTTCACGGCCGACCTGTTCAGTCACATGCTCGACGTAAGGCCGCTGTCTGAACTTCAGATGGACACAGTGATGAGCCTGTTCCGCGACTATGTCATCATCGGAGGCATGCCCGAAGTGGTCAGCACGTATGTAAGGAACAAGAATTTCAGCGGCACGCTCGACATTCAGCGCCAGCTGCTGAAAGACTATGAGGAGGACATAACAAAATATGTTGAGGGCCTGGACAAGGCAAAGGTGAAGGCGGTGTATAACCATATTTCAACCTTTCTGGCAAAGGAGAACAAGCGGTTTCAGATAACCAAGATAGCCAGAAACGCGCGTAACAGAGACTATATGGGATGCGTTGAGTGGCTCGCCGATGCCGGAGTGGTGAACGTGTGCTACTGCCTTAATCAGCCCGAGTTGCCGCTGAAAGGCAACTACGACCCCAAAATGTACAAGATATACTTTAAGGACACAGGACTGCTGATAGCCTCGCTCGACGAGGAGGCACAGGAAGACCTGAGGGCAAACAAGAATCTCGGCACGTACAAAGGGGCAATATACGAGAATATCGTAGGCGACATGCTCGTAAAGCAGGGCTACAGGCTGTTTTATTATCACAGCGACAGGCCGGCTCTCGAAATGGATTTCTTTGTAAGAAGCGCCGATTCGCTTATACCTGTAGAGGTGAAAGCCAACGACGGGGCTACGGCTTCGCTGAACAGACTGCTGAATGACGACAAATATAATGACGTGAAATATGGCATCAAACTGGGCTACAGAAACATCGGATTTAACGGCAAATTCTATACTTTTCCGTATTTCCTGACATTCCTTCTGAAAAGATTCGTGGCAGAAAGGAAATGAATGTTTAATGAAAATGAACAACAAGAAGGATGCTAAGAGCAAACATCTTCATGAAAAGAGATAACCCCGAAGGTCTGAAAAAGCCGACTTATAATATATAATATGGAAAGGGCGTGCCCCCTGCCCTGCCTAATCAACCGTTTTAACCAATAAAAATATATCAGCATGAGCGACATTTCATATATACGCAAATACCATTCGCCGCTGGGAGAGATAACCCTGGCATGCCGCGACGAGGGACTTACGGGACTGTGGTTTGACGGACAGAAGCATTACGGCAGTACGCTCACCGACATTAAGACTGAGACCGACACGCCCGTGATGAGCCTTGCCGTGAGATGGCTCGACGAATATTTCAGCGGCCATGAGCCGCAGTTTATGCCGCCTGTAAGTCTTATTGGCACGCCGTTCAGCCGCCTTGTGTGGCGAAGACTGACGGAAATACCCTACGGCACTACGCTTACATACAAGGAACTGACGCTGCGCATGGCTGCCCGTGGCGAATGTGGCGAAAGTGCGGTTAGGGCTGTTGCGGCAGCCATAGGGCGCAATCCGGTGTCGATTATAGTGCCCTGCCACCGCGTTATCGGCTCCGGCGGCAGGCTGACGGGATATGCCGGAGGAATTGAGCGCAAGGAATGGCTGCTGAGAATGGAACTTAACGGAAACGGCAACGAATGGAGGCAGTAATGAAAAATATTCCAAAACATATACTCGACTACAACAACTTTAAATATATTTTCACACCGGAAAAACCGAATATTAAAAAAAACATGCCACAGAATATGTAATAAACACTAAAAAATTAAATAAAATGGACCATTTTGAACACCTGGTATTGTAATTTAAAAAAAATTTACGTAAAATTGCAAAGTTTGCAATAAGCTACAAAGAAACTATTTGGATAAAACAAAAAAAGTAATCATGAAAAACAAGGCCTTTTGTGCTTTACTGGCAGCATTATTGTCAGGAAGCGTAGCCTGCGCTGACACAGGGCAAACCGTGCGCGTTAACGGCTCAGTAATCGACAAGTTTGTCACCGAACTTACATTCAGCGGCGACAATGTAACAATGACTTTCAGCGACGGAACACAGACAGAAGACATGTCGCTGGTAACAATCGACTTAACCTACAACGACGGCGACGACACCACCACCAGCGTGTATGAGTTCGGAGGAAAGAAGACACAGGACAACCTGCGCGTGTATAACCTCAACGGACAGTATGTAGGCAATTCTCTCGAAGGCCTTGCCAAAGGCGTATATGTAGTAAACGGTAAAAAGGTTGTTAAAAAATAATTCCGCGCCATGAAAAGAATAAACAAACTATTTTGCGCGCTCCTCACAGGAGTGCTTGCCATGAACGCTAACATGGCCGGAGCCCAGAACTGGAACTTCAAATCTACACCATCAGACGACGAAGCCAACCTGAAGGCTGACTCAAAGAACTGGAAGTATGACTCGACTAACGACCGCTACTCTAATCTTAACGCGCTGAACGGGGCACTGACAGCCAACGGACAGAGCCTTAAGATGACCGACGGACTGACCTTTGAACAGGGCGAAGCCGACGGACTGCGCATAGACGTGGACAAGAGACTCATACTGAACAAGAAAGGCACCATAACCATCGTAGGACTGAAGGAAGGACAGGTGGTTACGGTTGAGGGTACGAGCAGCCACAAGACAACGGCAAGAAGCATAACAGCCACCAATCTGGCAGGTACTACAGGATTTGATCAAAAGGTTACGATGGAAACCACGCTGACATGCACGGGTACGGTTGAAGCCGACGGCGACGTGACAATATCCAACCCCGACGGAGGTTTCTATCTCTACAGCATCAACGTGAAGGACGAGAGCGAGGTTACGCCCCCGGTGAGCAGCTATAACGACGTGCCGCTCAACACAGCCAAGAACCAGATGGTGCTGACTTTGGGCAGCGAGGTGAAATATTATAACACCGACGACGTTAAGGTGGCATTCAACCGCGAGGCAGGCACCGTAACCGTAACGCCCAACGCCGGAACATGGCAGGACGTTTACACCAAGACCGTTAACAGCATAAGCTTCGCGCTGGCAAAGGACGACACCGAGGGCGGTGAAGTAAGCGAGGGCGACGTAAAGATAAAGACATACAGCGGATGGTTCGAGACAGCCTACATAGAATGGGAACTGCTCAGCGGCGCATCTTCATATAATGTATATGTAAAGGGCGGCTCTGTAGGCAGCGAATACACCAAGATTGACTATCAGCTCGTGCGCAAATATAAGTCTTACGGACGCGCCGACGTGCCCGGACTGAGCGCCGGAACTTACTCGCTGAAGGTTGTGCCTGTAATAAGCGGCAACGAGGACGAGAGCAAGGCCAGCAGCGTGGACGGCATAGAGGTAAAAGGACACGACCGCACTGGATTTGCATTCGCCAACGGCAAGGCTCCGGGAGCATACAACAACGACGGAACACTGAAGAAAAACGCCGTGGTTATATATGTAACCGACGAGAATAAGGACGACATAACACTCGACGTTGTTACAAGCAGCAAGGGTGCCGTCACATCGTGCAAGGGACTGCAGACCATTCTCAACAGCATCAAGAAGGGCTACGACAGCCGCGTGTTCGTGTTCAGAATGATCGGTCAGATCGGCGTGCCGGCTGATGCCGACAAGGGCGACATCGTTGTCGACATGGGCGACAAGACTACATGCCCGGGTGTAACAGTTGAGGGTATAGGCAACGACGCCGTAGCCGACGGATGGGGCCTGCGCGTTAAGAACGCCAGCTCGGTTGAGATAAGGAACATCGGATTCATGAACTGCAGCAGCAGCGAGGGCGACAACGTGGGCCTGCAGCAGGACAACGAATATGTATGGGTGCACAACTGTGATATGTTCTACGGCAACGCAGGAAGCGACGCCGACCAGATTAAGGGCGACGGTGCGCTCGACTGCAAGAAGTCTAACTACATCACATTCTCATACAACCGCTTCTGGGACAACGGCAAGGCTTGTCTGCTCGGACTGAGCGGCGAGAACGACAAGATGTACATCACGTATCATCACAACTGGTTTGACCACTCTGACAGCCGTCACCCGAGAATCAGGTCTTACTCGGCACACGTATACAACAACTACTTTGACGGATGCGCTAAATACGGCGTAGGCTCTACCAACGCGTCAAGCGTGTTTGTTGAGAACAACTACTACCGCAACACCAACCGCCCGATGATGATATCAATGCAGGGAACCGACGTGGCTTTCGGCGACGGAACATTCTCAAGCGAGGACGGAGGTATAATCAAGTCATACGGCAACGCATTCGCCGAGAAGTCGAGCAAGTTCAGCTTCATCACATATCAGCAGGACAACGTAGAGTTTGACGCTTACGAGGCTTCAGAGCGCAACGAGAAAGTGCCTTCATCAGTAAAGACAAAGAAGGGCGGAACAACATACAACAACTTTGATACCGACCCGTCGATAATGTACGAATATACTCCCGACCCTGCCAACGAGGTGGTATCAGTAGTTACAGGCAAATACGGAGCAGGACGCCTGCAGCACGGCGACTTCCAGTGGTCGTTCAACAACTCTGTAGACGACAGCAGCTACGACGTAAACAAGGAGCTTAAATCAGCCGTTACTAACTACAAGACAACGCTCGTAGGCATCTTTGACGGCAGCAACGACGAAAGCGGCAATCAGGGCGGCGGCGAAACCACAGAGCCTGGAGGCAACGAGGGTGAAACCGGCGAGACTACAGGCGGAGAGACAACCGGAGGCAACGAAGGTGAGACCGGAGGCGACGAAGGTGAAGGCGAAGGCACTGAAACACCTGTAACAGGCGACGTGATAACATGCAGCTTCGGTGAAAACAAGAGCTACTCTAACACAGCATTCTTCACAATCAGCGGCAACACATCAGGCACCAAGGGCACAATAACAGTGGACGGAACAGCCTATGAATATTGCCTCAAGATGGAGTCGTCTACAAGCATCAAGTTCACCACAACCGAGGACATGACCCTCAAGCTGTATTTCGGCAAGAAGGACAACCATAACATCAACATCGACGGCAACAAGGAAGAGGCCGTTGCCGAAGGCGACCACTATGTTCTGACATACAGTCTGCCGGCAGGACAGCATGAGCTTACAAAGGCCAACACGGCCAACCTCTACCTCATAATGCTCGTTCCGGCAGGAAAATAATATCTGCATATAAAGGCCCTACGGCCTATGCAACAAACAAAGCGAGACAGCACGCCGATGATGCGTGCTGTCTCTTTTCGTCTTATACGTGAGTTCGGCATAAGAGAATGTTGTTATAATACTACGTCAAGCGGTCAGCTGCTAACCGTCATTCCGGGCATAGACCCGGAATCCAGTGTCATCAGCGTGATTATTCTTATGTTTTAGTACTGGATTCCGCGTCTATGCGCGGAATGACAGTTACCAACAGACTATTTGAAATACAAAGATGTACGAATAATTTAATTTCAAATGATGATTATTCTTATACCGAACTCACGTGTCTTATGGGCGACACATGCCAAACACATAAACAGACAACGAACAGCAACCGCAAAAGCAATAGCTAAAACCCGGCGCACAGCAGATAACACAATGCAAAGAAAAACATCAAATATCAGTTATTAAAATCAAGAAAAGGAAAATACAATAAACATTTGTCATAAATACACTTAATATTATGACAAATAGGCATACTTTATCGACGGAATAATTGATATAAATCAATTTTAACGGGGTATAACAATATAAATATTATAAATTATAACTTATTTATAACAATAAATATTAATTTTGTGAAAAATAATCATCAAACGTTTTATATTTAAGCCATTAAACAGAATAGGCTTATGAAAAAGATTCTACTTATTGTATTAGCAATGCTATCACTGAACACATTTGCAATAGTGCCAAAAACACCTTTAAAAACCATCAATACGGAAACGCTAAAGCCGGTTAAATTTAAAGCACAGAGAAGTTTTAAGGATTTTGCAGGTTCAAAAACAGTACCCCCCGCAGTCAAGGCTCCGGCAAAAGCCCCGGCAGAAGGCACTACATCGAAATTTTATATGGACTGCATAGAAGCAATTACGGGCATCCAATATTTCTGCAACTTAAATCATATATACTCGGAAATAACCACCACCCCCGACAACAAGGCATACATTTCAAACATATTCTATACAACCATACTGGGCGACGACCTTTATATAGAAGGAACAGTTGACCCCGACGGAAGCATTGAGATAGGATACCAGAAACTTGCGGATTATAACGGAGCGTCATTATATATAGTCAGCATTGACCCAATGTCAGGTTATGCCGACACCGAAGCAACATTCAAGCTCAACTACGACAAGACAAGCAATGTGTATTATTCTGACGAAAACGCATACTTTGGCGTGTTTGTAGACTATGGCGAAGGATTAGAAAAAGAACCGGATACATATTGCAACATCTTAACATATTATCCAGAGGACTCTTTCCCCGAGCCAACAAAATATGAGTATTATTTCGCAGACAAAGCCGGCATGCCAATGGACACTTGGATCGACATGATCGACCTTGGCGGAGGATATTTCTATGTAAACAACATGATGCCCGGACACGAGGACGCATGGATGCTCGGAAGTTTCTATGACGGCAACATAGTGCTTTATTCATATCAGATAGCCACAGACAACTGCGCTTACGCATTTTTGGATAGAGAAGGATATATAGAGCCTGACGCCACACTGACATACAACAGCTCCACCGACAGCTATGACCTTGATTCAAGCTTAAGGTTAGGCGACGTAATGTACGACAACGGCAAATTGTCAGGCAACGAACCCGGACTGTATATCTATTCTAACCTGCTCACCGGCCTGTCTATCTGCAACACTTCAACAGGTATAAGCAAGACCGAGAACAGCGGCAAAGATGCTGTCTCAACAGAATACTTCGACCTCTCAGGCCGCCGCATCAACAACGCGTCTAAAGGCATAAGCATAATGCTGCAGAAATATGCCGACGGAACAAGCAAGGCCGTAAAGGTGATGAGATAAGGAATAAATGACTTAACCTTAAAAAACATAAAGGCCAGCACAGGCTAACGGCACAAAGACGGCCAAAAGACAAAACGGGACAGCGCATATTATTCAGTGCGCTGTCTCTTTTTATTTTATAAATTAACAAATATGCCACAGGCCACAAAAATAAAAAAAGCATACAATCCGGCCATTTGACACGCAACAGAGAAACATATAACACGATGTAAGTAAAAACATGAAATAATTGTACTTAGTACACATAGCAGCGCGGCATCTGAATATTATGTATAAAAATACACTTAATATAATTACAATTTAACACAATACGCATTATTTGCTTAACATAAATCAAGTATCAAAAAATAAACGAAAAAAATATTATAAAATTAAACAATGTTAGACAAAAAAATATTACTTTTGAAAAAATTTTAAATTAAACGTGTTATATTAAAACTTAAAAAAATCGGCTTATGAAAAAACTATTACTCATTGTTTTTGCTGTGCTTTCAATGAACGCATTTGCACAAGCACCCAAAATTAAAAGTAACTTAAAGATAGAAAATACCTCTAAGTTCAAGAACATGGCTAAGCGCATCAACCTTCAGAAAGTAAGCAAAGCCAACAAGGTAAAGGCCAAGGCTCCTGTAAGCGGCACCACAAAGACATATTATGCAGACTATGGTGAATATGCTTATCAGATAGGCGTTTTGGACAGATACCACGTAAAATACAAATGAATGTCCGCATGTTCCCAAATTAGCAAAGTTTAAACCGCCAAGATGTCCG
>ENA-ORRQ01000766-ORRQ01000766.1-human-gut-metagenome-genome-assembly--contig:-NODE-766-length-28922-cov-24.022344_pt1 | contig 28922 bp, 31 predicted proteins | sample MGYA00242177_ERZ509138 | MGnify/ENA primary metagenome ERZ509138 (study PRJEB26280, sample SAMEA2338628) | human gut metagenome | biome: human gut; feature: human-associated habitat; material: faeces... | reverse complement strand
AACTATAACGGTCCTAAGGTAGCGAAATTCCTTGTCGGGTAAGTTCCGACCCGCATGAAAGGCGTAATGATTTGGGCACTGTCTCAACGAGGGGCCCGGTGAAATTGAAATACCTGTGAAGATGCAGGTTACCCGCGACTGGACAGAAAGACCCCATGGAGCTTCACTGCAGCTTGAGATTGAATCCCGGTGACATATGCACAGGATAGGTGGGAGGCTAAGAAGTAATGCCTTTGGGTGTTACAGAGCCGATGTTGGGATACCACCCTTATGTTGCTGAGATTCTAACACGGAGACTAACAACCTCGTGGACCATCTCAGGCAGGCGGTTTGACTGGGGCGGTCGCCTCCTAAAATGTAACGGAGGCGCCCAAAGGTTCCCTCAGGCCGGACAGAAACCGGCCGAAGAGTGCAAAGGCAGAAGGGAGCTTGACTGCGAGACAGACAAGTCGAGCAGAGACGAAAGTCGGGCTTAGTGATCCGGTGGTACTGAGTGGAAAGGCCATCGCTCAACGGATAAAAGCTACCCTGGGGATAACAGGCTAATCTCTCCCAAGAGTTCATATCGACGGGGAGGTTTGGCACCTCGATGTCGGCTCATCACATCCTGGAGCTGGAGTAGGTTCCAAGGGTTGGGCTGTTCGCCCATTAAAGTGGTACGCGAGCTGGGTTCAAAACGTCGTGAGACAGTTTGGTTCATATCCATCGCGGGCGCAAGAAGTTTGAGGGAGGCTGCTCCTAGTACGAGAGGACCGGAGTGGACGGATCAACGGTGTACCAGTTGTCACGCCAGTGGCACGGCTGGAAAGCCGCATCCGGAAAGGATAAACGCTGAAAGCATCTAAGCGTGAAGCCCGTCCCGAGATGAGACTTCTCATCAGCAATGAGTAAGACCCCTTAAAGACGATGAGGTTGATAGGCTGTGAGTGGAAGTGGCGCAAGTCATGGAGCGACGCAGTACTAATAGGTCGAGGTCTTAGCTTAGATTTCACGAAAAGCACGACCAGAGGCGAGAGCCTTCGGGACTTCTTCTATGCAGTTTTGAGAGAACAGACTCTCAAAGATTCAGTGGCGATAGCTGTGAGGATACACCCGTACCCATGCCGAACACGGTAGTTAAGCTCACAAACGCCGAAAGTACTTGGCTGGAAGCGGCCCGGGAGGATAGGAAGCTGCTGATTAATGAAAGCTCAACCGAAAGGTTGGGCTTTTTATTTTATCCTCATTCTTGTGATTTTGGCCGGAATGGCTGGGAGGAACAAGCTGCTGATTAACTAAAAGCCCTAACCGATTGGTTGGGGCTTTTTACTTTATCCTCATTCTTGTAATTTTGGCCAAAATGGCTGGGAGGAACAAGTTGCTGATTAACGAAAGCTCCAATCGTAGGATTGGGGCTTTTTTCATATGTGTGAAAGTGAGGAGTTAGGAGTGAGGAGTGGAGGTGCGGCGCACGAATTATATAGCGCCGCTTTTTTATATGTTTGCCCAATAGGTTGTAAACCTCCCCTCTTCAGAGGGGAAAAGTAAGCGAACTGATTTCGTAGGGAACCGAAGGTGACTGAGAAATCAGTGAGACACTTTCCTCGTGTAGACGAGCGGGGGCCCCGTCAGCGGTGGTGGGGTGCCTGATCGGATGGATGGGGCTAAGGGTGATGGGTGCTTCGCACCGGGGACATATGGTGAAGCTGCGGGCCCTCAATTCTCTTCACTCAATTCTCAATTCTATCCCAACCATGCAGCCCCTTGAAGGAAGAAGGGGCGCGCCAAAGGCACAGGATGGAAGCCGCGAAGCGGCTGGTCTTCTGTAAGCTGTAAGCGGATAGCTGTAAGCTGGCCGCCATCTACCGATAGAACATAAGGGAACATTGCGGATTAGCTGTAGAATCGGAAACCTCAACTCTCAACTCTCTTTCCTCAACTCTTTTTTATATACTATAAAAAAACATCCCCCATCACAAGGATGGCAGGATGTTTTTAGTTACCGTTGCTATTACCGTTCCCCCAGTTTCTTGTCGTACATGTAGAGAAGTCCCGGGCAGTCCTTTGCTTTTTCGAATGCCGCCACGTTATCCCGGCCGTTCACTTCTTCCTCAATCTGTTCATCGATGAACCACTGGAGGAAGAGTTCCGTTTCGATGTCCCCTTCCTTCCGGGCCTGGGCAAAGAGGTCACGGATGAGGCCGGATACCCGTTCTTCATGGGCCAGGGATTCTTTTGCCACTTCCAGGGGATCATCGTAATGCTTATCGATACCTCCGATGGGGAGGAAGTCTACGACCCCGTCCCGGTCTTCGATGTAGTTGATGATTTTGAATCCGTGCTGCCGTTCTTCTTCATACTGCTTGTCCAGCCATTTGGCGTAGCCCGGGAGGTTCCGGTGCTTCATGTCCTGGGACATGGACCGATAGAGCCAGGCGGAGTGGAACTCCACATTGATCTGCTGGATGAGTGCTTTACGGATAGATTCTGACAGTTTCATAATAAGATCTCCTTTACTGTAACTTTGCGGCTTGCGCCGCTGTGCTTTTGATGGTTTCAGTATAGCAGGGGAAGGACTTTATGAAATTGATGGGCATCAAGTGTATTCATTTTTTATTTATTTTTATGTCAGCCTAATCGGCTGAATGGTCATCATCTGATTCCCGGCAGTAAGCCCTGACCCGGTGCTCTTCTCCCAGGGCCACTTCTTTTTCCACCGCCCCTTTACCCAGGATGTCCCTGATTTTTTCATCGTCCTCCACCAGCTGCACCTGGTTTCCATCATAGTAGAGGATTCCCTTTTCATAAGCGGAGGGTATGGAATGGCCGTCTTCCGGCAGCTGGGCGCTGATGAGGCGGCGGGTGCAGGGGTGAAGTCCTTTACGCAAGTCTTTGGAAAGGAGCCGTTCCACCACATGCCCCTGTTCCATCACCAGTACACGGTCCGTGATTTCCTGCACCACCGCCAGGTCGTGGCTCACGAAAAGGCCGGCGAAGTGGAAGGTTTCCCACTCCTTCCGGATGAGATGGAGGATTCGTTCCTGGGTCACCACGTCCAGGGCGCTGGTGGGTTCGTCGAAGAGAATGAGTTCCGGATGGACCAGGAGAGCTCTGGCAATGACGATGCGCTGGAGCTGGCCGCCGCTGACCTGGTGGGGCAGCTTGGTAAGAAGCTCTTCCGGTATGTCGGTCTGCTTCATCATCTGCCGGATGCGGCTTTCTGCCTCTTCCCGGTTGGCCATATGGAAATTGAGGAGCGGTTCCAGGAGAAATTCATGAATCGTCATCCGGGGGCTGAAGGCTTCCAGGGGGTCCTGGAAGACCATCTGGATGTGGCGATAGAAATCTTTGTCCCTTGCCCAGGGCCGCTGAATGTTCCCCTTTTCCGGCTCTTCCAGGGCCCCTGCCATGCGGAGCACCGTGGATTTTCCGCTTCCCGAAAGGCCGACGATGCCCAGCATTTCACCGGCATGGAGGGAGAAGGAAACGTCCTCCACCGCCCGGAAGGGATGGTTCTTATCCATATAGGATCTGGAAATGTGATGTACCTGTAATATTTCGTCCATGTCGGTCACCTCAGGTCCGGTACTGCCCGGAACAGTTCCCGGGTATAGTCATGCTTCGGATGGAGCCTGAGAGTCTCCCGGCTCCCTTCCTCCAAAAACCGGCCATCTTTCATCACGATGATCCGGTCCGAAAGGTAGGAGGCGGCCCGGATATTGTGGGTCACGAAGAGAATAGCCGCGCCGCCCTCTGCATACTCTTTCACCAGGTTCAGGAAATTGATGACCGATGCCGAGTCCAGGGCGCTGGTGGGTTCATCCATGACGATGAGCTCCGGCGACAGGGCAAGAATCATGGACGCCGCCACCTTCTGCCGCATGCCTCCGGACAGCTGGAAAGCATAAGACGAAAGGATCCGCTCTCCCTCCGGAAGGCCCGCCCGCTCGAGGATGCCCAGGGCCAGAGGCCGGCAGTCCACCGAAGATACGCCGTGGGCCCTGAGGAAGTCATTGAACTGCTTCCCGATGGTGCGGATGGGGTCCAGGTAGCTCCCGGGCTGCTGGAAAAGCATGACCATCCGGCGCCCGGTGACCTGCCGCCACTCTTCCGGAGAAAGGCGGTAAATATCCTTTCCCCGGTAGAGAAGGGAGCCTCCTTCGATTTTCCCATTGTCTGGGAGCACGTGCATCAGGGCTCGGAGAATGGTCGATTTCCCGCACCCGCTTTCTCCCACCACCGAAAGAGCCTCTCCCGGTTTCAGGGACAGGGATACATGGTCCACGGTTACATGTTTTTCATAGGAAATGGAAAGGTCCCGAATCGTCAAAAGATCTTCCATCCTGTCACCTTCCTTCGTGGGGATCCAGGGCATCCCTCATGAGATCCCCCAGAAGATTGAAAAGAATAATGGTAATGAATATGGCAAGCCCCGGATAGAGGAGGAGCCAGGGGGCGGTCTGCATGTAATTCCGGGAGCCCATGAGGAGCATTCCCCATTCCGCCGTCGGCGGCTGCACGCCGATGCCGATGAGGGAGAATCCCGCCGCCAGGAGGATCACTTCGCTGATATGCTGGCAGAGGAAGACAAGGAGCTCCGGGATAATATTGGGGAGAATGTAATGGAAAATGGTATGGATAAGGCCGGCCCCTGCCAGGGCGGAGTAGCGGACGTAGCCCTTTTCCTTTTCCTCTAGCACCAGGGTCCTTGTGATTCTGGCGTAGTCCGACCACCCCGTCACCACCAGGGCGAAGATAAGATGGGACAGACTGGGGCCCGTGACGCCGATGAGGGCCACCGTGAACACCATGACCGGCATGGCTAGGAAGAAATCAAGAATCGAGGAAAATACGCCGGCAATCCAGGAATGGGACAGGGACATCAAGGCCCCCAGAAAGATACCGATCACCGCCGTCAGGAAGACCGTCATGAATGCCACGGACAGGGTACTCCTGCCGCCGTAGAGAATCCGGGCCATTTCGTCCCGCCCCAGCTGGTCCGTTCCCATCCAGTGGACCAGGCTCTCCGGCTGCAGACGGGCTGCCATATCCACCTTGTAGGGATCAAAAGAGGAAATCCAGGGCGCCATCACCGGCAGCAGGACCCACAGCAGGCAGAGCAGGAGGAGCACGCAGAATTTCTTATTTCCCTTGAGCTGTTTATAAAGATCCATACTTTGCCTTCTCCTTTTCTAAAAGCTCCGGATTCAGGTACATGCAGAGCAGGTCCGCCAGGAAGTTCACCACGATGAAGATTCCGGCGCCCCAGAGGATATAGCCCTGCATGAGCTGGTAATCCTGGTTCAGGATGGCCTCCACCATGAGTTCCCCCATGCCCCGCCAGCCGAAAATGGTTTCCACCACCGCTGAGCCCCCCAGCATGCTTCCCACTGTGAGACCGGCCATGGAAATGATGGCGGGCAGGGAATTGGGGACCAGGTACTTCCAGAAAATGGTAGAGTCCCGAAGTCCCAGTACCCGGGCACCGGTGATGTAATTCTTTCTATACTCTTCCAGGAAGCTGTTCCGGAGCCTTCGGGCGTAGAGGCCCACAAGCCAGGTCCCCAGGGCAATGGAAGGGAGAATGAGGCCCGAAGAGCCCCGGGCATTTACCGGCAGCAGGTGGAGCCGCACGGAAAAGATGTAAATCAGGATAAAGGACATGAGAAACGTAGGAATGGCGAGGGTCACAAAGGTGAGGAACCGGATGCCATAGTCCAAAGGTCCATTGTGGTACCGGTAAGCCAGGATGGAAAGGGGAATGGATACCGCCGCCCCCAGGAGGAGGGAGCAGAATACCAGGGTCACCGTCTTCGGGATGGCGTCTTTCATGAGGATGGACACGGGCTCATTGTAGAGCAGGGAAAAACCGAAATCCCCATGAAAGATTCCCTTCAGCCACAGGAAGTACTGCACCGCCAGGGGCTGGTCCAGGCCATACTTTTCCCGGACCACCGCCACATAGGCCGGGTCCGGCGGCATTCCTTCCCGGAGCATGATCATCTGCACCGGGTCCGAAGGCGACACATGCATGAGGCAGAAGGTCACCACCGTCAGGAGAAAGAGCACCACCACCATGCCGATGAGACGGCGCAAAAGAATTCGGGCCATAAATTTCAAATCCTTCCTTGAGAAAACATCCCAGCCCAAGGGCCGGGATGAAAACAGGAAATAGTAAAGGGGTATCTATTTTGCGGGGAATGGGGGAGTACGGGTAGAGCCTTGAGCTTTGAGCTTTGGGCCTTGGGCTGATGATCTCGGCCTCGGTCTCGACCTCGATCTGTCACTTAATATCAATATCCTTCGTCATGACGTAGTAGTCGATGGGGAATACGGGAACGTTGCTCACATTGTTCTTGGCTACCAGATTATTGGCCGGGAATACGAGGAAGAGGTCCGGATTTTCCTTCATCACCCGTTCTGTGATTTCGTTGGTGATTTCGTTCTTCTTATTGTCATCAAAGGTGGTGGCCATTTCTTTCAGGAGGCGGTCCACGTCGGGATCATTGAAGTGGCCATCATTACTCTTACTGTCAGATCTGAAAAGAGCATCGAGGAACCAATAGGGATCATTAGTGGAGGCAGTAATCCAATTATGTTCTACAAGATCAAATTTACCAATAGAGTCAACCATATCCGGTTCCTGGACGTGGACGATTTCCATCTTTATGCCTGCCTGTTTTAACTGGTCCTGGATGGCTTCATACATGGCGGTCTTATTGCCCCATACCGCCAGTTTCAGCGTCAGCGGCTGGCCATCCTTTGTATAGTAGCCTTCGCCGTTCTTTTCCGTGTATCCGGCGGCGGCCATATCCTTCTCAGCGGCTGCCATGTCATGATGGGCCTTTGTCTTTACCTGGCCATAGGGCACAGAACTTGGGAAGGGCACTCCGGCCGCCTTGGCGCCGTTGCCTTCCACCGATGCCAGGGCATCGTAGTCCACCATTTCACTCAGCGCTTTCCGGAAGTTATCATTCTTCAGTACTCCGTCCATATTGAGGGTAAGCAGGTACACCCGGGTGCCGGTGCCTTCGAAAATATGGTAGGAATCATTTTCAAAGAGGGACCGGTTGGCTGCATCCACCCGCTGGATCATATCCAGTTCCCCGGACTGCAGGGCCATGGCCCGCTTGGAATCATCCTTCACGTACTTCACGGTCACCGTATCCAGCTTCGGCTTGCCGTCCCAGTAATTGTCGTTCCGCTTCATCTGGATTTCTTCATTCTTCGTGAAACCGGTGACAGCGTAAGGACCGGTGAGCACGGGCGCCGTAGCCGCGTTCTCATCGCCGTTCTTCGTATCCATGATGCAGAAGAGAGGCTCCGTGAGGCTGGAAATAAAGGAACCATAGGGCTCCGTGGTCTCGATGATGAGGTTCTCTCCATCCACCTTGATATCCTTGATCTTGGAGAGCTTCTTTGCCCGATCATTCTTGGAAAGGGTCCGTTCCAGGGATGCCTTGACCAGTTCCGGCGTCATGTCGTCGCCATTGGAGAATTTCACGCCCTTACGGATATGAAGCTTCCAGGTGGTGGGGGATACGTTTTCCCACTTATCCGCCAGCTGGGGAGCAAACTGCATCTTATCCGTCACCGTGACCAGGGTCTCCCCGGCGCCGATACGGGTCAGGGTCCAGCTGTCCCATCCACTGGCGGGATCCAGGGATTCGCCGAACCAGTAGAGCCCCAGATTCAAGTGTTTATCCTTCGCCCCACCCTGGGATGCGCCGCCACTGCCGCACCCGGCAAAAGAAACAGCTGCTGCACAGCAGCAAAGAGCTACACCGATGGCCTTCTTCAGATGCTTCATAGATACCTCCATAAGGTAATTTATAATAATGTAGATTAATACAAACAGCAGAAATACACAGACATTTCTACTTTTTATTTAAATTAATTAAATACTTATCCAATATGATAGTCAATTTTACTTAATATAGAAAGGGCTGAAGGATAAGTGGTCTTGCTTTGCCTGTATAGACGGGGGAAGTGATTAATGGTTTAGCGGCAGCCATGCTTGAAGAAAAAGGTGGTTGAAAGGCAGTATCCGGTGTGAGGCGGCTGGAGTGACTGGGGAGAGGCGTGGCGCACTGATTCCACAGTGCCGCGAGTTATATATTTTCTGATGCGGCTATAGGGCATCCGTTCTCCTGTATCTATTCCTCTATGTGGGAACTCTCCATGTATTTTGGACGTTTCTATATAATCGGGCTCTGTGAATGAATCGGAATTTCCTCAGAAAAATGGCAGTTCTTGTCACCTGTCAATTCTTTTATTCATTTTTTTCGTTATACTGTTTCCGAAATGAAGAAATGATCATCCCCAAAGGATGGAAGCTTTGTAAAGGAGGAACCCATGATGAATAGAGTGGTTAATGAAAGCGGTGTATTTCAGTTAAAGGACCTGGTATCCTATGGAGACAGGAAGGTTATATATAAGAATCTCATTGAGAATGATAAAGTCCGGTTTGCCGTGATTTCCCTGGCAGCCGGTGCCGGGCTGCAGGAGCATCCGGCGCCGCAGGATGCCCTGCTCTTTGCCCTGGATGGGGAAGCGGTATTCACGCATGAAGGGAAGAGCCGTGTATTCAAGGCAGGAAATCATTTTTCCATGAAGAAAGGGGACCATCATCATGTCGAAGCCACCACGAATTTCAAGTTTGCCCTGCTCCTGACGGAACCGGAAGAGTAAATGGGGCGCCGGTCAGGAGATGGTGGCGGCTTTGCAGCAGGTATCCAAGGGGGCGAAAGGATCAACAGGTTCCAGGAAATTTCGCGGAGCCCGTTCCGCTATTTTCTCTCCATCTTTTTATGATTCTTGACAGCAGTCAATTTTATTTTTATGGGTTCATCTTATACTATGGTCAGAACGGAGATGAAGCAAATGGTATATAAAACACAGGGTCAGGTCTTTTCCCTGGCACAAGACAACCGGCCCCTTCCGGGGTGTACGATTTCCCGGAGGATTTATGAAGATGATTCCATGTACATCCTTCTCTTTTCCCTGGGAAAGGGGACCGATATCAGTGATACGGCCTACGGACAGAGCCATTTCTTTTATGGCCTCGCCGGGACTGCTGTGATCCGGCAGGGGGAGGAGCAGGTTCTCAAAGAAGGGGATGCTTTTATTTCTGGGCCCCAGGTGCCACTTTCTGTATCGGCACCGGAGGATACGGTTTATCTGGAAATTGGATTGAAAAAGGAGGACAAAACTATGAATGAAGTGATCAATGAAAAAGGAGTATTCCAGCTGAAGGATCTGGTGCCCTACGGGGAAGACCAGATCATCAATAAAGGTCTTATTGAAAATGACAAGGTACGGTTTGCGGTGATTTCCCTGGCCAAGGGATCTACCCTCCCGGACCATGCAGCTCCCAGGGACGCCCTGCTCTTTGCCCTGGACGGGGAAGCGGTGTTCACCCATGAGGGGAAGGACTATGTATTCCAGGCAGGCGATAACTTTGCCATGAAGAAGGGGGATCGGCACCACCTCAAAGCCACCACGAACTTCAAGTTCGCCCTGCTCCTGACGGAACCGGAGGAGTAAGAGAATTATCGGGATGGATGACAGGGGCCATACATATGAAGGGTTCATAAGGGTTGTGGGTTGGCATCGCTGCGCTTGCCAACCGGGTTGTGGCTTCAAAGTCGCTGCGCTCGTTGAAGCGGGAGCATGAGGTTGAATAGCCGCCTTTGGCGGCGGACCACCCTTATGCCCCGGTGCGAAGCACTTATAACCCAGTCGGGCCAGCGCAGCGGCACCCGACCCACCACCCTTAGCCCCATTTATATGATGGGCCGACGGTATTCACCAACTGAATCATTTATCAGCAAGCCATGCAACCTCTCAGGGGCGTGGCTTTTTCTTTTGTATGGAAGGGAATTATAGGGTACAATGGAGGCAGACTATGTGTATGGTTCAGGAACAGGGAGGTATGAAATGGCAAAATTAAAATATACGAAAAGAAAAGATAATACGGCAAGCTTTATTTCCCTATTGAAACCCGCTGATGATGATGGACTCATCGGGGCCGTGGAAAACCTGTTAGACATGTTGATTGAAAGGGGAGTTATTTCCAGAGACCAGGCCAATGAATGGGTAGGGACTATGGATGAAGGAAAAAATGCGAAAATCAAAGCACAAAAATCGATAAGACGGAAGGCTGTTCCCATGGGAAAGGGTTATGTCATCAGCGTGGCCCTGAAATCATCAGGGCTATATCAGCATATTTCGGGGCTGTACCGGCATATCAGGGTGCCGGCGTCCATGCTGCTGTCTGATTTTGCCGCGGCCATCCTGGATGCCTATGATTTTGATGAGGACCATATGTCTGCCTTCTTCATGGATAACCGCCCCTGGAGTGATGTGGATTCCTACTATTCCGGTGAGATGGATGATGATTCCCGGGTCATGGGAAATACACGGCTGGCCGATGTGGGTTTGACGAAGGGGAAAAAGTTCCTTTATATTTTTGATTTCGGCGATGAGTGGACTTTCCACTGCAGGGTACTCCGGGAAGTGGACGATGCGGCGGAGGATGCGGAAATTGTGAGGTCAGTAGGAAAGGCACCGGACCAGTATCCCGATTACGATGCCATGTATGATGAGGAATGAAGGTTTGTGAGTATATGGCGCAGATCTTTGAATGGAGCTAAGGGTGGTGGGTGAACGTCGCTGCGCTCGTTCACCGGGTTGTGGCTTTGCTGACGCAAAGCGGGGGCATAAGGGAGAAATTTGCCGCCGAAGGCGGCTATCCAACTTCACGCCTCCGGTGCGCCAGCACCCACAACCCGTTTGGCGAGCGCAGCGATGCCAACCTACCACCTTTAGCCCCATTCATCCGGATTGGCCGACAACCCTTTAGGCCCAATAAAAAACAGCGCGAAAGCGCTGTTTTTTATTGCCTCATTTCTTCAGCATCATTTTTCCCTTCAGGTGAATCCCCGGTTTGCCGGGAATATAAATATTGGTCCACACGTCCAGGGTATTCCAGTTCTGCACGTGGATGACGGCGATACCATTATTTTCCTGCCAGTGCACCATGAAGACGTGATCTGCCACTTCCACGGCGGTGTAGTCCATGGTATCCGTGTATCCTTTGCCTTCTCCGTCGGTCTGGGTGAAGGTGAAGGTCCTGTTGTCGTGGAAATCGAGATCAAAGGCACTGGCCGGCATGAAATCCACCAGCACATGATGACTTACGCCGGGGTACAAGTTTTTCCGTTCCCATGATTCCACTCCCGTAATGACCCTGGCGCCGAAGGTGAGGGTGTCTTTGCCATCCAGCTGGGGGTATTTGTCTGTCATAATGGAGACAATGGCGTCCGCGGTCTTGCCGCTGGCCAGGGCATCCCGGTAGTCTTTGAGATAGGACAGGGTGCAGTCCAGGATGGAGGGGCTTTCTTCCGGGTTATCCCCATAGTGGTGGCTGGCGATGACATTCTTTGGGGCAAGGCTCTTCATGGTTTCCACCTGGATGATCCATTTGTCCAGTTCATTCAGGCCCTTTGTATCCGCCATCCAGGGATGGCTGCCTTCGGCCAGGGATACACCGCCCAGGATGGTGCCGGTGGAGGGGACGTAGAGGAAGGAGTGGGTCTCATCGTCCTCATTCCGGATGATTTTGATTTCATGGTTTTCCAGGAGCGGCAGTTCTTTCACTGCCTTCGGGACGATGAAACGATCCGGCTTGTCGTCACCCAGGGCATCTTTCCAGACTTTCAGTTTTGGTTCCATGGTGGCGGAAATCATCCAGGCCGTCTGGGCGGTGGAGAGGATTTCTGCATTCGGGAAGGCATCGTGGATGACGGAGAGGCCGAAATAGTAGTCCGGGTCGAAATGGGAAATGAAGATCACCTTCAGTTCCTTGCCGAGGGCTTTGATTTCCCGGACCACCTCCTGGGCTTTGGATTTCTGGAACTGGGCATCCACCAGGAAGGCGTCCTTTTCGCCGTAAATGATGGTGGACGTCACATCGAAAATGGCCTTCGGCCCGGAATGGTAGACTTTGAAAGAAAGGGACATGGTAGGACCTCCTATAGGGAAAATAGGGAGTAGGATATCACAGTAAATAGAACGATGGATGGGGCTAAAGATGACAAGCAGGGCTGCGGCCTGCGGCCGGGGCTCTGCCCTGCAGGCAAGGCTGTGACTTTGTCAAGGCTAAGGCTCCGCCTGGGCTTAAGGAAAGAATTATATATTCCGCGGCGCTTCTATTTTTTATGCGCCGCACTTTCAGCCCTGGCCAGAGGCCATAGCCATGCCGGCAGGCAGAGCCTTGCTACGCATAGCCCCGGCCGACAGGCCGCTGCCCTGGGCCGCAGGCCCTCTTCATCACAGTCCAAAGGCGTAGCCGGTCATGGACATGGAGCCCAGGTTTCTTACGTTATTGAAGACCTTCGGCTTTTCGCCGGCAGAAGCGCCGAGGGTGTAGAGGAGGGGCAGGAAATGGTCCGGCGTGGGGACCGCGTAGTCTGCATCGGGATGGGAATCGAAGTGAATCACGGCGCTGTCATCCCGGTCTTGTGCTTTTCCGGTGATGAACGCATCGAACCGGTCCGCTGCGGGGCTGCCGGCTTCATTGTCCCATTCCACTTTGTACAGGTTGTGCACGATATTGCCGCTGCCGAAGATGAGATAGCCCTCATCCCGGAGAGGGGAGAGGGCCTTTCCTGTTTCGTAAGCGGCCTTTGGGCCCGCGGTGCCATCGATGGAAACCTGGACCACCGGGATTTTCGCACCGGGGAACATGTGGGTCAGCACGGTCCAGGTGCCGTGGTCGATGCCCCAGTCATCGCTGATGGAAGATTTCGGCAGGAGGGACAGGACCCGGTCCGTCAAAGGGCGGTATCCCTTCGGTTCGTATTTCACTTCATACAGTTCCTTTGGAAATCCATACATGTCGTAGACCTGCCGGGGGCTTTTGGCGGACTGCACGAAGGTACCTCTGGTGTACCAGTGGGCGGACAGGGCGAGAATGGCCTTCGGTGTGCCAAAGCGCTTGACCACGTCCTCTCCCAGGTCATGGAAGGCACGGGTCAGTTCATTATCAGCGAGGGCAATCATGGGACTGCCGTGGCCGGCAAAAATTACGGGCATTTTCATGAAAATCATCTCCCTATAGTATTATTTCTATACTTGCGTTCATTATACGACTGCTTTAAAATGAAACACAAGAAGGCAGTTTCCCTTTCGTAAGTATGGAATGCTTGCGTATTGGCGGATCTGCCGATACGGTGCTGGTGGGCAGAGTCATAAGCACAGGGCTGCTAGCTTCTAGCTGTTAGCTTTTAGGAAAGATCAATCGCCTGTGGCACTTTCCACTTCATGTTTCCAAAGCTGCCCACGCCGTAGGCTGGCCAGCTTTCCTAACTGCTAATAGCTGGAAGCTAATAGCCCCATGCCGGTGACTCTACTCGCCAGCACCCCAGATCAGGAGGTCAATCATGGAAAATCAATTATTCGGCGTCTGCCCCTTTGTGACGGCCCAGAAACTGCTGCAGGGAAAATGGGCCATCCTCATTCTTCATGCCCTTTCCGGCGGCACGAAACGGTTCAATGACCTGGAACGGGAAATCCACATTACCCATGCCACCCTGTCGTCCCAGCTGAAGTATATGGAAAAGGAAGGCCTCGTACATCGGGAAGTGTATGCGGAAGTGCCGCCGCGGGTGGAATATTCCCTCACCGACATGGGCCGCCGGTTCCAGCCGGTGCTGGACAGCATCGAGGTCTGGGGAAAGGAATACATCGGCTTCCTCCACGAGAATCGGGCATAATTGGGTATCCCTGCTGCGGATATGCCATCTTTTTCCTGATAGGCATTTGTTATCATAAACGATTGACGATAGTACGATATGGTAGTAATATAAATGTAACTTATTTACTTACTACTATATCGTTTTTTTATGGGAGGAAAAGGGAATGATGAAAAAGAAATGGATGGCCCTGGCCCTGGCAGGGCTGGTATGGATGGGAGGCAGCGCCATGGCTATGGATGTACATGTAGATTCCTCTACAGAGGGCATGAAGGATAAGGTGGCCAGCATCCCCCTGGACGTGCAGGTGAAGACACCTCTCATTAACCAGATTTCCAATGTGGTCTATGAGCAGGTGCCCATGCGGGGATATCCCAATGTGGCCATGAAGATGGACATCCTCCAGCCGAAGTCCGACAAAAAACTGCCGGCCATTGTATACGTCACCGGCGGCGGATTCATCAATGCGAACAAGGATAACGGTATCCAGCTTCGTATGCATCTGGCAGAAGCGGGATATGTGGTATCGTCCATTGAATACCGGGTAGCACCGACGGCGAAATTTCCACAGCCCCTGGAAGACGTGAAATCCGCCATCCGGTACCTGAAGGCCCATGCCGACCAATTCGGCATCGACCCGGACCGGGTGGGTATCGTGGGCGGCAGTGCCGGCGGTTACCTCACCGCCATGGCTGGGACCACCAGCGGTACAAAGACCTTTGACAAAGGGGACAACCTCAATGTCACCAGCGATGTGAAGGCGGCTGTGGACCTCTATGGACTTTCCGACCTCACCCGCATCGGCGATGATTACAGCGCAGTCGTGCAGAAAAAGCACGAATCCGCCGGCGCCACGGAAGCTCTGTGGGTGAACGGATCCCCGGTCTTCGGCGGGGTAGACGGGGGCATCAAAGCCAACCCGGAGGGGGCGGAAGCGGCCAATCCGATTCACTACATTTCAAAGACCTCTGCCCCCATGCTCCTCATGCACGGCACGGCGGACACCGTGGTTTCCCCCAGCCAGACGGACCTTCTTTTCCAGGCCCTCCGGAAGAACCACATTCCCTCGAAACGGTACCTGGTCAAAGGCGCAGCCCACGGCGGGATTTACTGGAACCAGGAGGAAGTATTGGATATCATCACCGCTTTCTTTGATAGTTATCTGAAATGATCGTGGATTAGTATGCAATCGGTCAGAGTCACCGGTGCGGGGCTTCTAGCTATTAGCTGCTAGCAGCTAGGAAAGCTGGCCAGCCTGCGGCGTTCCTATCCATGATTTTGGTGGAATATCATGCCGTAGGCTATGGAGCTTTCCTAGAAGCTAGAGGCTAGAAGCTAGAAGCCTCTATGCCGGTGACTCTGGCCATATGCATACTAAAGCCAGATTACCGAAAGGAGCCTTCCATGAAACTGGACGATACACTGGGATACCTTCTGAACCGTACGGCCCGACGGGTACATTACCGGATTGACGATTTCTTCAAAGCCCATGGCCTCACGGTGGAACAGTGGGTAGCCCTGAAGACCATCAGCGAAAATGCTCCGCTGTGCCAGAAAGAACTGGCCCTCCATATCGATAAGAGCCAGAATACCGTAAAGCCCCTGCTTGACCGTCTCATGGCCAAAGGACTTATTTCCCGATGTCCCGATGAGAGGGACAAACGGAATATGATTCTTTCCCTCACGGAAAAGGGAAAGCGAAAAATAGAAACCCTGTCTCCCCTGGAGAAGGAAATCAACCGCACCATGGAGGAGACCCTCACCCGGAAAGATATCCGGGATTTACGGGCCCTGCTCCTGAAACTGGAAAAGGGCATGATGGATTGGTGATGGGGAGGATGGTGGCGGCTATCAGCTCAAAGCTGGCCACTGACCGATTCCTGTTATTTGGCTGATAGCCATCAGACAGTCAGACTGCAGACATCAGACAACATCAGCGGCGGAGCCGCGAAACCTCGACTCTTGCATCTTAATTCTAATTATTATTTATACAAAGGAGAACCAGTATGGCATACTACACAAGCAATGAAGAACATCCCATTGATATACTGAACATTAAAGGACTGGAGGCGAAGGTGAAGGCCCGCATGGATCCCGGCGCTTTCGGCTATATCCGGGAAGGAGCAGAAGATGAATGGACCATGAGGGAAAATACAAGGTCCTTTGAAGACAAGCACATCGTTCCCCGGGTACTCCGCGGTATTTCCCATGCCGACCTGTCCACATCCATCTTTGGCATCCCCCTGAAGACACCGGTCATCGAAGCACCATCGGCGGCCCATGGACTGGCCCATATGAAGGGGGAAGTGGATACGGCCATTGGCGCTGCCATGGCAGGCACCCTATTTGCCATGAGTACCTACGGCAGCACAGACCTGGAAGACGCGGCAAAAGCAGCACCGGGGGCACCCCAGTTCTTCCAGATTTATATGAGCAAGGACGACGGATTCAATGAATTCCTGATTCATAAGGCCGTAAAGGCCGGCGTAAAAGCCATCATCATGACCGTAGATTCCACCCTGGGCGGATATCGGGAAGAAGATATTGCCACCCATTTCCAGTTCCCCCTGCCCATGCCGAATCTTGCTGCCTATGGCGCTGCCGATGGCAAGGGAAAGAATATTTCTGAAATCTACGCTGCCGCAAAGCAGGACTTCGTGCCCTCCGACGTGGGCAAGCTGAAGAGAATGTCCGGCCTTCCGGTCATCGTGAAGGGCATCCAGTCTCCGGAAGATGCGAAGATTGCCATGGAAGCCGGTGCTGACGGCATCTGGGTATCCAACCACGGCGGCCGCCAGCTGGACGGGGGCCCTGCTTCCTTTGCGGTGCTGCCCTCCATTGCAGCGGTGGTGAATAAAAAGGTACCGGTCATCTTTGACAGCGGCGTGAGAAGAGGAAACCATGTATTCAAAGCCCTTGCCAGCGGCGCAGACCTGGTGGCCATCGGCCGCCCCGTCATTTACGGCCTGAACCTGGGCGGCGCTGAAGGGGTAAAGTCGGTATTTGACCACTTCAATAAGGAACTGTCCATCACCATGCAGCTGGCAGGGACGAAGACCATTGAGGAAGTAAAGAAAACGGAACTGATCTGATTGCGATATTTCAGTTTGTCGAGCTAATGGGGCGACGCTGGTGGAGAGAGTCAAACGCGTGAGAGCTTCTAGCTGTTAGCTGCTAGCTTCTAGGAAAGCTGGCCAGCCTACGGCACGAATGACTGACGGAAATACCGGATGGAAGCGCCGCGGGCGGATCAGCCTTCCTGGCTGCTAGCCGCTAGAAGCTAGGAGCTCCATGCGAGTGACTCTATCCAGAAGCATGCCAACCGCCAAACCCCAACAGCTCGTCAAACCGCAATTTTTAACAGACAAGGAGGAAATCCTTATGGAACATCGCTGTGTAGCACTGGTGCCCCTTTTCAGCCACCTGCAGGCAGAAGAGCAGGACCGGGTGGAATCCCTGGTGCACCGGAGACAATTCAGGAAAGGGGAGACCGTGTATGCGCCAGACGCAGAACCGGTGCTCATTATCGTGGCCACGGGAAAGCTGAAGGTATACCAGCTCTCGGAAAGTGGGAGAGAGCAGCTTCTCCGCCTCGTGGGGCCCGGAGAATATGTGGGACAGAATGCCCTCTTTGAGGCCGTGAATGGCAACGTGTACGTGGATGCCCTGGAAGATACACTGACCTGCACACTTCGGCGCTCCGATTTCACGAATCTCCTCCTGGAAGACCCGCGGCTGGCCATCCGGATCCTGGAAATCAACGCCCGCATTGCGGCGGACCTGGAAACCCAGTCCCGATTCCTCCTCATGGAGGACGTGGGCACCCGGCTGGCCACCTATTTCCTGGACCTCTGCCGTTCCGGCGGCACCGATTCCTTCACGGTTTCCATGAAATGGAAAGAGCTGGCGGCCTATCTGGGCACCACCGCGGAAACACTGTCCCGAAAGCTGAAGGCCCTGGAAACGGAAGGCATTATCCGCAGGAAAGGGCGGCACGTGGACATCCTGGACAAAAAGGGCCTGGAGGACCGGGCGTCCTGAGGAGACCTGCTGCTATGGGTAGAGGTGGGGCATTGAGCCTTTAGCCTTGGGCCTTGAGCTGAGCAGGCCCTACGGACCAGGCCTGTCATTCCCGGCAGATGAAATGACTTACTGTTTTACCAATTTGAGGTCCTGGCCATTAGGATTTCTACGGCGGCTTTGCCGCGGAGCCTTCAATTCTCAACTCTCAAATCTCAATTCTTCCGGTTTCGCCACAGGCGGAACCTTTTTCTTGACAGCTATCAATTACAGAAAGACTCCTTTTCATTATGATGAATATAGATATAGAAAATCATCGTAGAAGAAAGGAGTCTTCTCTATGCATAAGAAAATCAGCTTCACTGTCAATACAGAAAGAAATGCCAACGTAGGCGATACATTCCTCACCTATTCCACCAATACCATGAACGAACTCACCCTGGAAGGAAGTCCGGAGGGCCTCGCACTCCTGGCGGAGCGGCTGCTGGCAGCAGCCCGGGAAGGAAAGGCAGCGGCCATCTCCTTCGAGGATAACCCTCCTGTGAGCCCGGCCTACATGAAACAGAAAGAAGAGGAGGCGGCGGAATTTGTGGAAAAGCTGCCATCCATGGAAGTGGGGAAAAGCTATATTCTCACCTTCATGAAGGATGGGAAGGTCAGGAACCTGGTGGTCACCCCCGATGAAGCGGGAAAGACGTACCACGTCATTTTCGAAGACCACTTCGTGAAGTACTTCCTCCGCCACGAAGAGGGCCGGTACGTCTATGTGCTGTCCAAGTCCCCGTCCCAACGGATCATTCCCCTGGATGGGGTGAAGGAGGCAGTCCATTTCTTCCTCCAGAACCATGGCGACGGACAGAATGGCCTCGAATGGAAAGAAGGGGCGTAGATGGGGTCGAGGCCGAAATCGAGTGCATTGGCGGCTGTGCCGCTGGACCGCAACTCTATCCATAATCATGGAGGCCCTCGGAGATAGAGGAATTGTTCTATGCCCTTAACCTCCCCTCTTTAGAGGGGAGGGGGACCACGAAGTGGTGGAAGGGTGGCCGTGAAACGGCAGATAGCAGAGAGACTGTAAGAGTAATTCCTATGAGAGCCCCCTCCGTCTGGCCGCAAAAGGAAGGCGCTTTAATGGACAGGCTAAGCGCCAACTTGGACCAGACTTGAACATCCTATGCAGGATGTTCACTCTGCGGGCACCTCCCCCATAGATGGGGGAGGTCAAGCATTGGCGGCAAAGCCGCTGGATTTCAAATCTATTATTACGATGGCATCAAACCAATCCCGTCATTTCGACCGGTGGAAGCATGCCGGATAACGCTGCAGTTAAGAATCGCTACAGCTGCGATGAGTGGAGAAATCTCTCAGATGAATGCCTATGATGGTATTGCAGATTCGCTGCTGCAGGCGGAAGGGCGGATGGACGGAGAACCCTGGGAGCAATTTTAGCGAGAGCCCCCTCTGCTCTGCGGGCACCTCCCCCATAGATGGGGGAGGTTGGAAGTCGGCGGCGAAGCCGCTGATAGATAGTCCCCCTTTTCAAAGGGGGATGTCACGGCAGTGACAGAGGGATTCTGAAGAAGTGCGGCGAAGCCGCGGAACCTCAATTCTCTCACCTCAAATCTCAATTCTTTCTTTTTAATCGTAAGCACGAAAAAAGACCCCGAAATCGGGGTCTTTTTTCCTTTACAGCATATCCTTTTTCCACAGGATGAAGGTGGCCACCATGGTGACGAGGATGCCTATGAGGATGACTTCCGCAAATCCTAAAGGTGCATCGGCCCAGGGGACGGGGACGTTGATGCCCCAGAGGCTGAATATCAATGTGGGAATGGCCAGGATAATGGTGACGGAGGTGAGGAATTTCATGATCTGGGACAGGCGGTTGGAGATGATGGAGGAGAAGGAGTCCATCATGGACATGAGAATGTTGGTATAGATTTCCGCCATTTCCAGGGCCTGCTTATTTTCAATGATTACGTCTTCCAGCAGGTCTTCGTCTTCTTCGTACATTTTGAGAAGGGAGTGAAGGGGGCTGTTGCGGAGGCGCATGAGGCGTTCCATCACGTTTTCATTGGCGTGAAGGGCGAAGTTGAAGTAGGTCAGGGATTTCTGCAGTTCCAGCATGCGGAAGAGTTCTTTGTTCTGCAGGGATTTCCGGACCTGGGTTTCGATGACGTCGGTCTGTTTGTAGATCTGCTGCAGGAAGAACAGGAATGAGGAGGATGCCTGGGAGAGGATCTGGAAGAGGAACCGGGTTTTTTTGTAGGTCTGGAAGGAGGTGAAGGAGTTGTTCAGAAATTTCTGTATCACCGAGTTGGTTTCCAGACAGACGGTGACGAAGTACTGGCGGGTAATGAAGATACCCAGCGGCAGGGCGTCGTAGGCGTCTGTTTCCAGTACCACCGGCGTATTGACGACGACGAAGATGTAGTCGTCTTCCAGTTCCACGTGGGACCGCTCTTCTCTATCCAGTGCGGTCTGCAGGGAGTCTACGGGAATGCCGGTGAGTTCGTTCAGTTTATTCAGTTCCGCTGTATCCGGGGCGGCGCAGTTGATCCAGGAGCCTTTTTCCAGCTGCTCCAGCGGTACTTCACAGAGTATATGGTTTTCATTATGTTTGTAAGCTCGAAGCATGGCGCGCCCCCTTTCTTTTCTACACATTTTACTATAGTCAGAAATGGCGGTTCTGTCAATGAAAAACCGCGTTTTTGTGGGTAGGACAAAGCATCAGAAAAGCAGGATGACCGCGGGGTATCCTGCTTTTTGATTTCCATGGATTTTGGAAAAATCTCAGTCTTTCAGGTAAGGAACGATGGCAGCGCAGTGGGGCATGATGGTGATGGTGTAGTCGTCTTTTCCCTGGTCTTTCAGGATTTTCTGCGCCAGCTGCCAGGCTTCTTCTACGGTAGCCACGGGGGTCTGGTTGGTCTTTTTGATGGCTTCGAAGTTTTCGGGCTTGGTGACCAGGATGATGTGGTATTTGTGGGTCATGCAGAAGAGGTTGAAGGCTACGAAGAAGGGGATGGTGAAATGGTGGCGCAGGGCTTTTTCCATTTCTTCTTCTGTGTCGTATTTAAAGCTGCCCATGTAGGCCGGCGGTTCGTAAATGTCGCTGGCTTCCATGATGGCGATGATGATGCCTCCTTCTTTGGTGACTACGTCGGAGGGATCATAGCATTTGCAGCCCTGGTAGAGGGATACGTCTTTGGGGTAGCCGCCTGCGCAGGCGAAGGCTACGTCGCATTTGGCTTTGAAGGGGACTTTCTGGATGCGGTAGACGATTTTGGTGCCTTCCAGCCAGGCTTTGTAGGGGTCGCCGCCTACCATGGCGCAAATTTTGCCTTCGGAGTTGATGATGGAGTGAACCAGGAAGCAGGGCTTAATCATGTCGCTGGCTTCCTGCATGTCGTCGGAAACGGGGTTGTCCGTAAGGAGGGTGGAGCGGGTTTTGGGGTTGATGCCGCTGCCGAATTTTTCTCCCAGGGCATGGCAGTGGTTGATCTGGATGGTGTCGTCTCCTGCCACGCCGGGAAGAATGAGTTTTCTGCCGCCGCCGTAGCCGGCAAAGAGGTGGGTGGTAATGCCGTCAATTACGATGACTTTGTCTGCTTCCACGGCATGTTTGTTGATCCATACGGGGGTGCCGCGGCTGGTGTCGCCTACGTGGATCAGTTCGTCCTTGTTCATGCAGTGGTGCTGGTACAGTTTTACCCGTTTGGTCAGTTCTTCGCCTACCACCATGATGTCTTCTTCCGGTGTCTGTTCTCTGTGGGTGCCCTGGGCAAAGAGGATGGAAATATCATCATCAGGAATGCCGGCCAGGTTCAGTTCGTTCACCACGTAAATGACGAACTGGTCCGAATGGTTCCAGATACGGGTGACGTCGGCGCAGACGATGCAGACTTTGTCTCCTTTGGAGACGATTTCCTGCAGGGGTTTGGATCCAATGGGATGACGCATGCATTCCAGGGTGGCTTCTTTGACGTCGCAGGCCGGTGTGGGGTTCCCTTCCAGTACGTCCAGAATATGTTCTTCCGGCAGACTGACTTTCTGGGTGCCATGGCCGAAGCCGAATTCAAATTCTTTTAATGCCATAATGATTCCTCCTTTGCTTGTTGGGCAGCGGGACAGGTTTTCCGCCGCCGGCAGGGATATGAATGATTGTAGTTAACTTTTATTATATCACTTCCGGTGGATAGCTATATTTCCAAAAAGGCATAACAGTATGGAAATGAGATAGGAAACAGGATGGTCCCGGGAGGGGGGCCGGGGGATTTCATTTCTTACTCATACGGATAAAACATTCTATTATGCAATAAACGCATTTTATCTTTATACGCAATGATTCTTTTCTATTGGACTCATATGAAAAATTATATGATAATGAAAGAAAATCCTTCGTTGGTTTTCCGCTTTATCTCATTTCATAACCCATGTATTTTCAAGATTCCTTTGCATTGTTTCTTATGCCGTGGAGTTTCCCGGAGGGAGGCGGAGTCTATGGTTCATGTGGCAGTGGTGAGCGATGAGCCCGATACGGTGGGCATGATTCGAAAGGTATGCGGTGAGTTCATGAGGAGCCGGGGCCTGTCTTTGGGCTTTGCGTCCTATGAAAACAGCTATGTGTTTCTGCAGGAAGTGGAGAACCGGAAGAAGTTCTTTGAAATCGTTTTCCTGGATACGTCGGTACGGGGCATGAATGCAGTGGATACGGCATCGGCGCTCCGGAAGATGCCGGAGAAGCCGGCTCTTGTCTTTTTGTCTGCCACCGATGGGTACTGTATGGATGCTTTCCGGCTGGCGGCGGTCCATTATCTTGTGACGCCGCTGTCGGAAAAGGAGGCTCTGGAAGGGCTGAGACGGGGGATTGCTTTTGTGGAACGGGACTGGCACAGGCAGATGGTGTTTAAAATGGCAGAGGGCGAGGCAGTGGTGGATTTGTCTACCCTGGAGGCCGTGGTGAGCGATGATCATCACCAGGTGCTCTGTCTGACCGATGGCCGGCAGCTGGAGGTGCGGGGCCGTATGCGGCAGCTGGAGGAACGGCTTGCCGATGCTTCGCCATTTCTTTTTATTTCTCCCTGCCGGGGCATTCTGGTGAATGGGAATGAAATATCGGAAATCAGACCGGATCGGGTGGTATTGAAGAGCGGCAGGATTCTTCCTGTGGCTCAGAGAAAATATGAAGCATTCAGGCTGCGTGTAGGCCGCTTTGTGGGAGAGGAGGATTGGGAAGCTTAGCAGGTCATGGCAGATGGTTCTTTCCATATCCATACAGGGGATTTGGATTTTTTTCTGATTGGTTTCTTACAGGTTCAAAGAGAAAGGGTGCAGTCATTTCCGGCGGAAAAGCTGCACCGGCAGGGAGTCACATCATGCAAGAAGAGAGAAGGAAAAGAAAAAGAAAAGGCTTTATGATTCTGGAGCTTATCATTGTGGTAGCTATTATCGGGGTGCTGGCGGCCATGGCGGTGCCTAACCTGACGGGCCTCACCGATGAGGCCAAGGTGGCACGGATCCGGTCGGATATTTCCACCCTGGGCACGGCAGCGGAGATGTACTATGTGAAGAATGGGGTCTATCCTGCATCCCTAGACAGCCTGGTAGGCAGCAGGGAAGAGGGATATCTGAAAAAGGTGCCGGAGCCGCCGGATAAGACGGTGACCTATGAAATGAAGGAGAAAGGGGAAGTGGTGGCGTCGTTCAAGGGGAAGACCTATTCTTCTTTTGGAACGGTGACTTAGTGAGATCAGTGGACTAGTGAGCTGGTGGACTGGTCGGTGGAAGGCGGTCAGCGGTTAGCGGGCCATGGAGGCACGATGAAAAGGGCAGGGGAAGAAGGAACGGTTTTCTGGGACCGCCTTTGGCGGCACAGGAAATGGCAGGCTCTCTGGGCAGGAGGCGTCTTAGGCTATGGCGTCCTCCTTGTGAGGGGCCCATCCTTCTTTTCCCCTGCCCTTTTTGTGCTGCTGCTGACGCTGGCGGCGCTGGAGGACTGTCGTACCGGTTATCTTTCCGACGGCTGGAGCCTGCTTCTGGCGGTGACTGGGTTCATGACCGCTTTCCGGCGGCAGGGCGCCGGGGACAGTCTTTTATCAGCGGCCCTTGTTTTTACCATATATGTGGTGCTGTACCTGGTTTCCCAAATGTCCATGGGCACCGGGGATCTGGTGCTTTCCACCGGCGCCGCCTTCTGGCTTTCGCCGCTGACGGCTCTCCTTTTTATCTGGTTTTCCGCCTTGTCCGCCCTGCTCTTTCTGGCGATTCCCCTTCTTTTGGGAAAGAAAAAAGCAGGGGATCCGGTGCGGTTCGGCCCTTTTATTGCCTTGGGAGGGGTGATGGCTTATGGATGGCAGGAAATATGGGGTCCTCTCCTGCCGCCCTGGTTTCCTTTTGGCTGAGGCCCTGGTCATTCTTTTTCTGGTATCCCTGGCAGGGGCTTTGACATTCCCGTCCATCCGCTCCTGGCAGGAGGAAAAGGAACTGGACCTGGCGGCGGAAACACTGGCAGCTGCTATCCGGCAGGTACAGGTGCTGTCCAGAAATGACACTGGCCGTTATGGAAATACGGCCAACGAATATCATTTCTACTGCCTGCCCGATGCCAGGGGAGAGGTGATTTATTATACCCGCCGCGGCGTGAGCCGCATGGAACCGGAAGGAAAACTGCCCTCTTCCATCCGTCTGTCCGGTAAACTGGACCTCACTTTCCACAAAACCTACGCCGGTGACGGAAAGACCTATTCCGCCGTGCTCACCACAAAGGATGGAAAGTACAAAAAGCAGGTCACCGTGGCCATGTATACCGGCAGGGTGAGGGTGAATTAGCAGGGTTCGGCGCCGAAGGCGCCTGTGGCGAGGTCGGGATCGGGACCGGCGCGGTGCTTTCCAGTATTCCCGAAGGTTGACGCGCCTTATGGACAAGCCCCTTTGGGGCTTGAGGGTCCTAAAGTTTGACGGGGCTATCGCCCCGAAGGTTCTTAAGTTTGACGCGCCTCCGGCGCGAGGGTTGTGGTGGCGCCTCTAAATTTATAGAAGGCGCCCTCTTATGATAAAACCTAACAACCGGGCTTCGCTCGTGGGAAAACAGGCCGACCTCGCGCCGCAGGCGCGGTTGTATGGTTTTCCACTGCAGAATGCTTATCATGCCATATGATACAGCAAGGTCATCCCGTAACGCTGACTTTATAAGCATTGCCTAGGGTAATCCGCAACCCTCGGGGCCAAAGGCTCCGTCAAACTTAAGAACCCTCCGGCCCATGGGGCCGGTCAATCCTAAGAACCTTTCCTTTTGAATCCTCTGAACCCTTTTGAACCCGGGCCGTTCTGCGGCCCCAAGGAGGTCCTATGAAACGGAAAGGCTTTCTTCTTATCTGGGCAGTCACGGCCCTGACGGCGGGAGGGATTCTGATTTCCGGCATGGCCTTTTCCCTTTACTGGGCCCTGAATTTGGAGGCCAGGCGGGAGACAGAGCTGGAGGAGGCTCTCATTGCCCAGGATGTGATGGAAAGGGCGAAGTATTTCCTCCGCTTCGGGAAAGGCGCCATGCCTCATTCAGGAGCAGTGACAAGGAATGGCCGCACCTATGATATAGAGGTGCGGCAGGAGGAGGAGCTGCTGCAGGAGGTACCTATGGTGCGGGTCCGCTGTCTGGTGAAGGGGAAAGAAAGCGGCGGCTTTGTTCTGGAAACACTGGTGGAGGATAGGCTATGAGAAGGAAAGGTGTCATTCTTCTGGACGGGCTGATGGCTCTTTTTCTCATTTCCGCCCTGGCCATGATGGTTCTGCCGCTGGCGGGATCCTGGCTTTCCGCCCTGGAAAGGGGCAGGACAGGGACGAAACTTTCGGAAACCGGTCTTTTTGCCATGGATTTCATGGTGGAAAAAATCAGAAATAACCGCATCCGTGCCGACGGCGGAGTGAGGGGGAATGGGTATAATTACCAGGCCTTCACTGCTGGAGGCGGCGAGGGGACCTACCGATTCTTCGTGGACCGGGAGAAGCTGAAGCTCCAGCTCTACAATGACAATATCCAGCCGCTTACCGGTGAATACACAGGGCCTGAGGCCTACGCTTTCCTTCCGGGGAGGCCCTCCCTTTTCCGGCAGGCCGAAGGAGGACCGGTGACCATTTCCTTTACCATGCACCACCAGATGATGGGAATGGACAGGGATTTTGAAACGTCAGTGATTCCCTACGCCGATTTTTATAAAAAGGGGGAAGTCTATGAATAGGAGAAAGGGAAGTCTTTCCATGATGCTTCTCCTCTTTATGACAGCCCTTCTCACGTTATCGGTGGCCTTTGTTTTTTATGAAGGACGGAGCGGGGAATCGGTTCTCCGCTACCGGAAGGGGCTTGTTTCGGTGTATGCGGCGGAAAGCGGCGCCAACTGGGCCCTGGCGTCCCTGTACCGGAAGGGGACAGCCGGGGAGATTTCCTTTTCCCTGAATGACAGGACCGTGGCGGTATCTTTTCCCCGGAAGGGAGCCATCCTGTCCCAGGCGGAAGACGGAAACAGGGATTACCGGCGTTATGTGAACCTGACATACCAAAAGGATGAAGAAGAGGGAAAGACAAGGATTCGGGTGGAGGATATCAGAAGTGAACCATAGAGAATGGATGAATAAAATGACAGCCCACCCCCTGTGGCAGCGGTGGCAGGCCTGGCGTCACCCTGGTATGGCCTGTGTCCTGCTGGCGGGAAAGCTGTGGGCGGCGGACCTCAAGGAGGGGAGATTCCTTCGCACCGCTTCGGTGCCGCTGGAAGAAATGACGGAAAATGCCGTGGCTGCTGCCTTCCGGGCGCTGGCAGAGCAGGGCATGAAACGTAAGGAAATCCTCCTTCTGGTCAATTTTCCAGACCTTCGTCTGGAAAACAGGAAGTATCCGGCCATGACGGAAGAAGAAATGGTAGAAACCATGTATTGGGAGGAAGACCGCCTTTTCCGTACGGAAGAGCCCATGGCCCCGGGCTGGGAGGTGACGTCCCACAGTCCCCTGGGCTGGGAAGTACATGTGGAAGCGGTGAAGAAGGAAACCCTTTCCCTGTGGGAAAAGGGCGCCGCCCTGGCAGGCTGCCATGTGGGGAAAGCACTGCCAGTGACGGCGGTGCCCCTTTCCGAAGAACCCCATTTCATCCTCTATGGACGGAAACGGTCGGCCATCCTGATTTTCCGGAAAGACCGCCTTTTAAGAAGCCGTATTCTACGAAAGGAAGAAAAAGGGAAGGGAGCCCTCTTCATGGAGCGCTGCCTGGCCAATTTCAATATACAGAAAGGGACATGCTTCTTCCTTCCCCTTTCGGACTGCGGCAGGGAAGAAGAAACTTTCTGGAAAGAAAAGATGAAGGAGGAAATTGAAAGAGAGGGCGAAAATGGTCTTTTGCCAGGCAGCCTTACTATGGCGGAAAATTTTCTTTCTGATTACGGCGGCTGGGCGGATATGGAACTCCTTTTCCGCCGCCTTTCCTCCAGCAGGCTCACCCTGCCTCTCACGGAAAAGAGAAAATCCTTTATCACCGAAGAAAACCGGACCCTTCGGGCTGCCCAGGGCCTGTGCCTTGTGTCTCTCCTGTTCTTCCTCCTGGCAGGGGGAGAATTCCTTTCAGCGGAAAACCGGCTGTCTGGCCTGCGCCGGGAAGAGGGCCGGCTGAAGCCGCAGAAAGAACAGCTGGTGGAAGCAAGGCGGACGGCCGTGAGGGAAAGGGAATTGGAACAGCTGCTGGGTGATTTGGAAAAGAAGGACGGCCGGTGGGAAGAAAAACTTGTCCTTCTGGCAGAGTCAGTGCCTCCGGGCATTGTGATTTCCTCCATCCGCCAGGAGGGAGATGTCATACATATAGAGGGCACCGCCCAGTCAGCTGAGCGGCTCAGCCTATTTCGAAACTCCTTTTCCGCCTCCTGGGGCATGAATGCCCAGAATGGCAGCCGAAAGGCAGATCCTGTCACAGGACTGGTGGATTTCACCATTTCCCTAAAAGGAGGAAATCATGGACCCGATGAGACTCATGAATGACAGGAAATACGGGAGAACCTTCCTGCTCCTTGCCCTTTTCTTCCTCCTTTCCGGCGGCTATCTGAAACTGATGGCCCTGGAAAAGGAAAACCTGTCCCGGAGTCTGGAGGAAGAAAACAGGCAGGTAGAATTTTTTTCTAAAGCCCCCGCCCGCCCCTCCAGCCTTCCCTTTCTGGAAAGCCTCTTCTCCCCTGCTTCCCCCGCTTTTCTGGTGAATGCAGCCGAAGAAGGAGGCCTTAAGGTGGACGCCGTTTTTGAAAAAGTGGAGGAAGGAGAAAATGGAATATTTCATATTTTTCATATTTCCGGCACCGGTACCTATGCACAAATCGTGCAAACCTTTGATATAATAAAAGGCAAAGAAAGATGGAGTGCCGTGAACCTCAGGAAACTGGAGCGGTCGCCAAAAGGGCTGGCCTATAAAATGGAGGTTCAGACATTCCAAATCCGAGGTACCTATGAAAAAGAGAAATATAGTCCTCATCGGTCCCATGGGCACAGGCAAGAGCCGGGCGGCGAAAATACTCTCTGACGGACTGGAATGGCAGCTGGCGGATACGGACCGGATGATGGAGCGTGAAACCGGGAAGAAAATAGCAGATATTTATAAAGAAGCAGGGCCGGAAGCCTTTGCGGAAAAGGAAATGCAGGTCATCAACCATGTGCGCTACTACCATGAAGCGGTGATTGCCATGGGCGGGAACTATCCCATGACCGAGGAGAAATTCCATCTCCTTTCCGAATACGGACTGATGATCCTCCTCTACGCCCGCCCCTTCCGTCTGGCGGAACGGGTGCGGCGCCGCATAGGCAAAAGGCCCACCATGGACTATTCCGACGTCGACGGCTACGTACGGCAGATGCTCCGGAAATGGGCCAAATGGAGGGACCGGGTGGACCTGGTCATCAATACTACCAACTGCCATCCCGAGCAGACCGCCCTCCTCATTGCAAGGTATATCGATCAGCACCACGTGACCTTCGCGGAACGGAGGAAATAGGGGCGCTGGATGGGCCATGGCGGTGCTTTCCTGTATTCCCGTAGGTTGACACGCCCTTACGGGCGTGAGGGTTGAGGCAGCCGCCGGGCCTCTGGCCCTGGGCGCCAAGGGTTCTGTCCGGGACCGGCTGACGCCTCCCGGACGGGT
>ENA-ORRQ01000761-ORRQ01000761.1-human-gut-metagenome-genome-assembly--contig:-NODE-761-length-29011-cov-22.614829_pt1 | contig 29011 bp, 28 predicted proteins | sample MGYA00242177_ERZ509138 | MGnify/ENA primary metagenome ERZ509138 (study PRJEB26280, sample SAMEA2338628) | human gut metagenome | biome: human gut; feature: human-associated habitat; material: faeces... | reverse complement strand
GGAGCGCCAGCGACGCACAAATCATAGTGAGTCGTTTCCCCTGTGGGGTGCAACCTTTCTACACAACCCTTGGCACCAAGGGCTGGAGGCCCGATGGATGCCATACGCCCCTCTGCGCCGCAGGCGCAGGCCCCTTCGGGAATACTGGAAAGCACCGCCCAAGTCCCGGTCCCGATCCCGACCGCGCCGAAAGGCGCCTGAACCCTCACGCCCCAAAGGGGCGTGTTAATGTCCATAAAAGAGGTGTTTCCATGAAACAGAATCTTGCACTATTAAGCGGCCCCATCGCCTTTGGCGCTGCTGCCTTTCTTCTTACCGGCACCTTCCAGCAGTCTTCTGCCCTGGCTCTTTCCTGCGCCCTCTGGATGGCACTGTGGTGGATATTCCGGCCCGTTTCCATTTACGTCACCGCCTTTATCCCTATTATCGTGAATTCCCTTTTCAATCTCATTCCCATGAATCACGTGATCAGCCAGTATTTCTCGGAGATTGCAGTGCTCCTTCTGGGCAGCGACCTCATCTGCCTGACCTGGACCACCACGGGACTGGACAAACGGATTTCCGTAAGAGCCCTCTGCTCCATAGGCACCTCCATGAAGAGCCAGATCTTTGTATGGTTCCTGGCTTCCACGGCGCTCTCCGTTTTCCTTCCCAACGTGGTGGTAGCCGCTATTTTCTGTCCCATTGCGGTGGCCATGCTTCATTTCACCGGAGAAAAGGATATCAGCACCAGTCAAACCGCCATTCCCATCCTCCTTGCCATCGGCTGGGGCAGCGGCATCGGTGGCTTCGGCTCCCCCATCGGCTCCTCCGCCAACCTGGTGGCCGTTTCCTATCTGGAAAAACTGACAGGCCATGAATTCATGTATTTCGACTGGGTCATCCGTTTCCTGCCTGTGCTCATCCTCATTTTCCTCATGAACCTCCTTTTCCTTCTTTTCCTGCCCTGCCCGGTCAAATCCCTGCCCGGCACGAAGGGCTATTTCCGCTCCATGTACAAATCCTTCGGTCCCATGAAACGGGGCGAGCGCATAGGCCTCATTCTCTTCACCGCCGCCACCCTGCTCTCCTTCCTCCGTCCCCTCTTTGCGCCATACCTCCCTGCCATGAAGCCGGCCTACGTATTTCTCTTCCTGGGCATGCTCATGTTCTTCCTGAAAGATGAAAAAGGAAATCCCATGCTCACCTGGAAATACGCTGAAAGCCATGCCATGTGGGGCATGATCGCCCTTTTTGCCAGCGGTCTGGCTCTGGGGAAACTGGTCATTGAAACCGGCGCCATCAGGGAGCTCTCCCTCCTCATCGCCGCCCTTCACCTCTCCCCGGGCCTTCCGGTAATGGCCATGGCCTGCCTCTTCGCCTGCTTCATGTCGGAAATTTCCAGCAACACCGCCTCCGCCTCCATTTCCATTCCCGTGGTCATCGGCATAACCTCCTCCCTCTCCTTGAATCCCATCCCCTACATCCTGGGCACCATCGCCGCCGCCAACTGCGCCTACATCCTCCCCATTTCCACCAGGGCCATCCCCATAGGCTACGGCCTCTCCGCCTCCGCCCAGATCCGATACGGTACAGTGCTATCCCTTCTTACGGTGATCCTTATCACCCTCCTATGCACCGCCTTCATGGCTTTCGTGCCTCTCTTCAGCGAACTGTAAATTAAAAAAGGGCTGTGAAAAAATGGAAATCATTTCTTCACAGCCCTTTTGGTATGTCTTGTTGTGTCAATGACAGTAAGCCTCTCGCCTCATTGTCATCTCGAGCGGAGCTGCCTGTCGGTCGTAGAGCAAAGGGTTTTGAGCGCCCGAGAGACTCTGAGCCCGGAGATCTCCTGCCGCTATGCTGCATGTATCATGGAGACTGAAATTTCTTCACAGCCCTTTTTGTATTTACGAAATGCTATGCTTCTTCTCCAGCATAAGGAGTGCCTTCTTCATGGGAAGGCCGCCGCCGTAGCCGGTGAGGGACCCGTCGGCGCCGATAACCCTGTGACAGGGAATAATAATGAAAAGGGGATTGGCATGGCTGGCCATGCCTACGGCGCGGTAAGCCTTCGGATGGCCGATGGCCTCGGCTATGTCCCTGTAACTCCTCGTTTCCCCATAGGGAATCTCCCGGAGCGCCGCCCACACCTTTTCCTGAAAAGCGGTGCCATGGGTACGGCAGGGAAAGTCAAAAGTCTTCCTTCGGCCCTGGAAATACTCATCCAGCTCCCGAAACACCGTCAGCGCGAGCCCGAAGGGCGCCTCCCCCTTCGTCCCCTCCTCCGCCATCCGAAGAGAAATCACCCCGTCTTCCTCATAGGAAAGCTCCATATCTCCAAAAGGAGAATGATAAATGGCAGTCTTCACGGCTCTCTTCCTTTCTTCCACCTGCATAAAAAGTATGATGAGGTTTCGCTGATTCCAGTATATCACGGAAAAACGGGGACGGCCTAAGCAGCAGGTCCGGTCATTGAATGGCAGGGCAGTGTGCAATTTGATTCAAAAGAGTTTTAGTAAAATCTGCATGAGTAAAACAGCTTGGGAAAAGCGGGGCGCCCTGCTTTTGGACAATGATCCGCGAATCGGTCAAGGGGGGCTTAGCCAAAGGTTTGCGGTGTCTTCCATAGCCGCCGGAGAAATGTTGGATTGCATCTCGTATCTGATAGGATTTTTACATGCATCATGATTGACCGCTGATTGCAAATTGCAGAAATGTGCATCCCGACTAGGAGTAGCTGTATTTGAACAGTTGCGGAGAATCTTGCTGGAGCCGTTATTAGCAGGGAGATTTCTGCTGCAAAATCAATCCGCTTGTGTTATTATTCTATATAGAAACTATATAAATATATGGCTTGGAATTTTTCGAGAGAAGTTATCGGCATTGAGGTATTACTATGGCAGACAAAATACATCAGCCAGCTTCTCCATCTTCTATTACGAAAGATGGAAAGGAATCTGTCTGTATATCTATGAATCGATCAGATCACCGGAGGCTTAAGATATATGCAGCTTCCATTGGCAAGAGCGTATCTGGTGTAATTAAAGACTGGGTGGATCAGTACTGCGTAGAGAAAGAGGATAGATAATGGCTTACTTTGATACGAAATATACATTTCGTCTGGGAGAGCTTTATTGCGGTCCGGGCGGTCTTGCTTACGGAGCCCTTCACGCTCATAGCAGAAATGGCCTTTTGGACGTGCAGCATGTCTGGGCAAATGATGTAGACGCAGATACCTGCGCTACCTATCGGAACAATATCTGTCCGGAGAATCCAGACAGTGTGATTTGTAAAGATGTCCGCAATCTTAATATCCAAGAACTCGCTCCAATCAATGCTTTTGCCTATGGATTTCCATGTAATTCGTTTTCAAGTATCGGCGAGCATCAGGGTATGGAGAATGAGAAGTTCGGAAGGCTTTACTGGTACGGAATCGAAGTTCTTCGCACGTTTAACCCATTCTGGTTTATCGCAGAGAATGTCTCTGGTATTCGCACTGCTGGAACCAATGATTTCAAACAGATTCTTACTGATATGGAAGAGAGCGGCTATAAGCTGACGGTTCATCTGTATAAAGCCGAGGAGTATGGCATTCCACAGATTCGGCACAGATACATTATCGTCGGCATACGGAATGATCTTCCCGTGGAGTTTCATGTACCGAGTCCGGAGCCGTATAAGAATATTGACGTAACGGCAGGACACGCTTTAGCTGATATTCCGGAATGGGCTTCAAATAATGAGGTAAAGAGGCTGACGCAGAGAGTGATTGGGAAATTGGAGCATACGCTCCCGGGACAGAATATCTGGCAAGCGATGAAAAATCCGGATTTTCCGGATGAATATCGCATCAAGGAGCATTATAGCTTTTCTCAGATTTATCGGAAGCTGCGTCCTGATAAGCCGGGTTATACAATCACTGCAAATGGCGGAGGTGGGACCTGGGGATACCACTGGGATGGTGCAAGAGAGCTTACAAATCGAGAGAGAGCACGTATTCAGACTTTCCCTGATACTTATACGTTTACGGGTAAATATGCCTCTGTACGCCGTCAAATCGGCATGGCAGTACCTTGCGAATTATCGCGGATTGTGACTAAAGCGGTGTTAGACAGCTTTGCAGGTGAGGAATACCCATGGATTGAGCCGAATATGGACGGAGATCAGAAGACAAAGCCGAAAAAAGGAAAGAAAAATGGATGATATGACGCTGGAATAGGAGCAATGCCCGTTCAAAAGGTACAAAGCCAGAGTTTCATTGTCGATGAAAAATATTTTCATGGATGAGAAAGAAACGCAGGTAAAAAGGTCTTACCGTAACCATTCCAAATTGCTGGATGTCGAAATGTGAAAAGAATATAGACTAGGACCGTGAGTCTGAGGTAGCTTTAAATTCCTTAGATTCACGGTTTTATGTTTTTGAAGTGATAGTATATTGAAAAACATAGGGACGTATATGAATATAATATAAAAATAGCTTAATGCATATTCATGTACTTAAATTGATTTAAAAGATGAATAGATGCGAAATAATAAAAATATTTGCAAAATAATTTTAAAATAATATTGACAAAATAGACTGAGAAGTTTATTATGAACGTAACAGAAAATATTATACAGGAGGAATTTATAATGGCTGATAAGAAAACAGAATCGAAAAGGGATAAGTTTGTACGCATTGCAGAAGCACGTACAAATAAAATTTTGAACATGGTTGAGTTACTGGGAAACTGTTCGAATTCCAATATTTATGAGTATACAACTTCTGATGTAAATCAGATTTTCAGTGCGATTGAGAATGCTGTAAAGGATGCCAAAAAGAAATTCAGTGCGCAAGATACGGAAAAAAACACAAAATTCTCGCTTAAGAAGTAATTCTAAGAGGAGGAAACATGGAAGGATTCAAACTTTGGAAAAATGAATGGCGCTTTCCTTCGAATGATTATGGCCAGATTTTCGGCATTGCGGACTCAGGTGTTGAAACGTTTAAAGGAACGCCAATGAAGTCCCTCGCCAGAGAAATCTGCCAGAACTCGATTGATGCTGGCGTCGATAATCAGACTGTCAATGTTGAATTCCAGACGTTTCAGATTAAAAGGGACGCAGTTCCTCATTTTGATCAGCTGATGGATGCGTTTCACTGTGCAGAAGAATTTTGGAGTGTGCAGCACAGCCAGAAGGCTGTGAAATTCTTTAAGAATGCGCAGAAGGCAGGAAAAAAGGAATATATCCGCTGTCTCCGCATTAGTGATTTTCATACGTCCGGCTTGACCGGATCTGATCAGGATTATAATTCCCCTTGGTGTAATCTGACAAAGTCAACCGGTGCATCAGATAAATCCGGAACAGCAGGTGGTTCCTTTGGCATTGGCAAATTTGCACCATTTGCCTGCTCAGATTTCCGTACTGTGTTTTATTCTACACTTGATAAGGACGGAATAAAGGCATATCAAGGTGTTGCTCGTCTGACAAGTTTTAAGAAGGATGATGGCACAGTAACGCAGGGAACAGGTTTTTACGGTCTTGAGAAGAACATGCCGGTAAGGGGCCAGATCTTTCTTGATCCTAGGTTCATGCGGCCGGATGGTATGAGCGGTACAGATATTTATATCCTTGGCTTTGATCCGGATGAAGACTGGGTTACTCAGATGGTAGTTTCTGTACTTGATGGATTCTTATATGCTGTTTTTTCCGGCAGGTTGATTGTAAGAATTGAAGATATTGAGATTAGCAAAGACCATCTTCCAAAGCTGATGGAGCAGTACAAGGACAAATTTAAAGAACATGCAGATGAGTATTATCAAGTACTTTGTGCAGATGAGAAAAGCTGTCCGGAATATCAACTGGATGTGGATGGCTTGGGAACCGCTCATCTGAAGATTTTGATTTCCCCTGGCCTGTGGCACCGTGTTGCGCTTGTAAGAGGTACCGGCATGAAAATCATGGATCGGGGCTACATTAGCAACATCATTCCTTTCGCTGGAATTATGTACATTGAGGGAGATGCTCTGAATACGTTTCTGCGCTCTCTGGAGAATCCGCAGCATACAAAGTGGGAAACCGACCGGGCGGATGATAAGAAAAAGGCAAAAAAAATAACACAAAAGCTGTATGGCTTTATTCGCAGTTGCTTTAATGAGCAAAAAAAGGAGGGCGGCGGAGCTCCTCTTGATCCGGCTGTTGGACAGTATCTTGCAGCAGAGGATGAAGGGAAACAGGAAAATCGTGAAGAAACACTGACAGATGTGATCCGTGAGGTCACACTGACACCCCGGACAGTAAGACCGCCTGCTGATTCTGGTGCGCCTTCGGAGAATCCGGATACCGGCGTAAAAGCTGGCGAAAATGATCCAAAAGGGAATGAAACGTCGACTGGCCTTCCCGGTGAAGGCAGCGGACGAGGTAGTGGAAACGGCAACGGTAGTGGTGGCGGCGGTTCCGATGAAGGACCTGGCCCTGGTACGCATCCGGTTGATCATAAACAGAAAATTGTTTATATCCGACCGTCCAAAAAGAGAGCTGTATGTAAGAGCCGTAAGACGGGTGAGTATCAGATTTTCTATACACCGACAGTATCTGCTGCCAACGGGTATCTTGAAGTGTTTATCGCAGCAGAATCCGGGGATTACAGTACAGATGCGGTGTCAGCATCTCTTTCCGATGGAACGCCGCTCAAAGTGGAACAAAATCGGATTACAGGTCTTACATTTGAAGCAGGAAAACCACTTAAAATCAATCTGAAACTGGATTTCGGCGGAGACTACTGCAGCATGGAGGTAAAAGGTTATGGACATACGGTATAAAATGTATCCTTATCCCGTGCTTGCGTATTTTCTGGATGATTACAAAGATAAGCATGCCTTTGATGTAAAAATCACGCAAGTAAAGGACGGTTTCGATACGAAACTCGTGTTTGAGGCGACTCTTACAAATAAGGAACTTCTTGGTCTTGTGCGGAGCGGAAAAGCTTCATTTGTATATCATCTGGAGTGCTCGCAGACTGGCTTCCGCAAGGTAATCCGTACGGATAAATTCTCTTTACCTTATGTGCTGTCCAACCATGAGGTAAAGAATATCGTCCAGATTTGTCCGTTTATAGTAGCAACGAAAGATATCACATCCTATTCCAGCACAGATTTTGATGATGATTATAAAGGCATGACTTTCGATATTGAAGAAGGATGCGTACTTGCTGTAGGACAGCAAGTGGACGCAGATGTTTCTGACAGTATCGACGATCTTGCCAATACACCTTCGATTTTTTCAATCGTGCAGAATACGGATGAAGCCATTAAAGAGATGAAAGTCGATGGGAACGGGGATAAGATTGTGATTCAGCTGCCGTTTAATGACTATTACAGTTATAAATCGCTGTCGCAGAATCCGAAGTTTGAACCGGTACTGAACGCGCTGACAATCGTTCCAGCATTGGTCTTTGTGATTGAGGAGATGAAGCGGTGGGACAGTGAGGAGATGAACCGCCGAGAAATAGATTGTGGATGGTTCCGCTCAATTAAGCATGTTTTGTCAAAAGAGTTTAACTGTGATGTGGAAAGCGGCCTTTCCGGCATGGATTCTATGGAACTTGCTCAGAAGCTAATCGGGAGTCCGCTTCCGAGCGCATTTGCAGAGCTGTCCGGCGGTGAAGGAGCGGAAGGAGGCAGCGTCGTATGATGATGCCATTTTTAAAGACAGATGATATGAATACTGTTAAAAACAATGTGAGTTCCTTTACGGATCACTTTGCGGAAGATGATAATACCTGGCTTCAAAAGGAGCTTGGTCGGAACATCTTTTCAGATTCCAAGTTTCCGATGCCACAGGTTTCGCTTGATATGAGTAACGATGTTCCGCCGGATAAGACGGACCCGGTAAATGTTCAGGCAGTGTATAATGCTTTCCAATTTCTATCTGATTCCCAAGCATCTGATGAACGGCTTTGGTCTGCCCTCTGCCTTGGTCCGTTCTGGACGTACGTGCAGTATAGATGGAAAGTAAAGAAGAACCATTCGAAAGAGAATATTCTTCAGCATTATTTCTTCGGATTTGGAGCTAGACGGTCGCTTACACGGAATGCCATGTCGCGTCTTTGGTGGACGGGACGGCTTACCTATGATAAGACAGATTCTGATCCGTATCATCTGACACGGTTTGTGACGCAGAATGCCAGATTTATTGTGGATATTCTGGAGCGGAATACATCAAATAATCCGGAGGTCCTCCGTCCGTTTATTCAAGCCGTGATTGATGCGCAGAATAGAGGCATTCCAGTGTCATCTGAAAGAATACGTGATCTTGAAATCTATTTGGATGAGCTTGGCGGTATCTATATCCTTGATTGCCTTCCGGAACAGAAGATTCATGATCGGATTCTTAAGAAAGCAGAAGAGCTTGCAAAGAAAGATGAAAAAGCTGCAGATACTGAAGATATGAATAAATGATAGAGTAATCGAGTATGACTTTGGAAAATATTAGCCGATAAGCATATCCGATTAGTTTTCTGCCATCTGTTATTTGATGTTGAGAAACATGCTTTAGTGACTGCGTAGCGGAGCTGATGAAGATGTACCAGAAGTTGGTGGATGCAGAAAAGAAATCGTGATAGATTCTGTTTGTGAGGGCCTTGTTATGATTTATCTCACAGGAGACACCAACGGTCCGCTGGATTTTGATCGGATCCGACCGGAGAATCTGATTCGGCACGGCGTGTTCTGGCGTGAATAAAAGATCTGACAAAACCAGGGAATCCATGATTGCAATCCCAGGAGCCTGTGATACAATGAAAAAAGAGCTGTCCAGCAGGTCAGCCCCGTTTGATATTGGTTTAAGAAAACCCGCCTATCGTTGCGAGCTGACGGCAGGTTTTCTTATGTTCATTTCTGGATTATGAGATCATAGCAAAAGTCAGTAATAATAAAACGGGACAGGGACTCTTCTAATCCCAGAGTCCCCCCCAGTAAGCCGAAATTTCCATCCTCAGCGGTTTTACATACTGATGAATGAAATACCCATTCGAAAAAATCCCCTGTCAGAACGCATCGTAAAAATGCTTCTGACGGGGGATTTTCTATAACAGGATGGACGACATAGGTCTTGAACGTCTATTAAGATAATAGAAGAAGTTGAATTTCAAGATTTCAAAGCTATCGCCCATATTGGATTCTTTGCGTATGCTCATATAAATCCGCATATAACGATCAATAGCCGGAATCCTGGGTTCAGGTTCATAAGCATCAATCTGATTGGTTCCGGGAATTTTAAAGCCTTTCCACTACACCACATTCTTTTCTGCAACATCATTCATGATTTCAGCCATTTGATGCAGGTTCTCCGCAAAGACGGATCTTTCTTTATTATTTTTCATGGGGAGTACTCCTCCGATGCAGTTTTATATATTTCACATAAGCTGTTATTACTACTCGTAATAGAATATACCACCTTATCCCTTATTTGCAAAACACTTACAAATTGGGGCCGGTCAGCGAAATCCCATTCATTTAAAATCCCATTCATTTAATGTTATAATGCTATTTGATAATGCTATTTGCTTCCTATGCGCCGCAGACCTGCCGGAGCAGCAGGTCCGATTATGAAACCTGCAAGACCGGGCACCCTATCATTTGATTCAAAAGAGTTTTAGTAAAATCTGCATGAGTAAAAAGGAACAAACAAATCATTGGAAAGGAGAGATTGCTATGAAAAAAATACTCATACTCAATGGCGGCCCCCGGATGCACAACAACACCGCCAAACTTCTGGCATCTGCCGGGGAGGGTGCTGTTTCTGCCGGCGCCAGCACCGAGACCATTGATTTATATAAGCTGAACTTTACCGACTGCCGCAGCTGTCTGGCCTGTAAGAATAAAAAGATGGCCATCCCCTGGAAGTGCTACTGGAAAGATGGCTTGACGGAAACGCTGCAGAAAGTCTATGAGGCAGATGCCATCATCATCGGTTCACCCATTTTCTTCGGAGAGCCAACGGGCATGGTCCGTTCCTTTATGGTCCGCTCGACCTTCCCGGCCCTATCCTACGATGATTATCAAAGCACCTTTCCGGGGAAAATCGATGTCGCCGTGATCCTTACCATGAATGCAGACCAGAACTACTACGATAAGCACTATAAATCGCACATGGAAGAATACTTCCAGCCCTTTCATTACCTGAACGGAAAAACGGAAATCCTGACTTCCTTCGATACCCTGCAGGTGCCGGATTACAGCCGTTACCGCATGGCATCATGGGATGAAGCAAAAAAGAAAGCCCATCACGCCGAGCAATTCCCGAAAGACCTGCAGGCGGCCTTTGAGCTTGGCAGGAGACTGGCCAGTCGTCAGTAACTATCTGGTTATGAAAGGAATAAAGGCAGGAAATTTAAATATAGGATATAATGGCTTATTTTATACTTTCCCCTATTTCCTTCTATTTTTACTGAAACCTTTCCTTGCTCACCGAAAGGAGATGCAGCGCGTCAATGCAGATACATCATTCCACAAAAGATAAACTCCATATCCTTTTTATCTGCCACGGCAATATCTGCCGTTCTCCCATGGCGGAAATGATAATGAAGGACATGGTGCGCCAAAGGGGACTGGACGGGAAATATGAAATTTCTTCCATGGCCGCCACCACCGAGGAAGTGGGCCATGATATCTATCCGCCTGCCCGAAGGACTCTTGCCGCCCACCATATTCCCTTTACAAAACGAAGGGCGGCTCTCATGACCAGAAAGGATTATGAAGAGGCGGACTATGTGATCGCCATGGATGAGGAAAACCTGGATGACCTGTCCCGTCTCACCCAGGGGGATCCGGAGAAAAAAATCTCCCGCCTTCTTGACTGGGCAGGAGAAGCAAGGGACGTGGCGGACCCCTGGTATACAGGAAATTTTGAGAAAACCTATGAAGATATAGAAAAGGGCTGCCGGGCGGTACTGGAGAAGCTTTCCTGAAAATGGGTGCATAAAAAGAGGCCATGAGAAATGGGTATCCTTTCTCACAGCCTCTTTTTCATGCCATGCAAAAACTCCTGATTCGTCCCATGCTGATGCGCGGTAGGGCTCAGGCGTTCAGCTTCGATGAATCGGCCAGGAGCAGCCGCCTGAGCGGAATATCTGTGTCGTCAAGGAAGAACTGGTATAGCCATTTGCCACCAGGATGTCTGGCAGGTCATCTTCAGGAGTTCTTTGTGAAGTTTTGACGCGTCGGAGAGTTCTGATTCATATGAGGAAGTTCTTCCTGTCTCCCGCCTGTCCCTTGATAAGGTGTGTGCACGTAACAGGCAGGGAGGCCGGCGCCTCTTCCGGGCCCCTCAGTTCTCTCTGTCTATATAATCTCTTTAAAATAAAAAAGTTCTCATGGAAAACAGTGTTTCCTGATGACCGGTCGTTAGCGGCGCCGGTTCCTTTTCTCCACGAGCCGGGATTCTACGCTATCGCCCAGAATGACGACGCCGAAGGAAGGCTACCTGTTGTCTGTCATCTCCTCTGACTGTCTGATTATATCCTGCTCATCTTTCATGCTACAAACCTGTACTTTCGTACAGGTTTTTTTCTGTCCATTTTTAGTAAAATAAAAGTAAGGCCGGGATCCTTGCGGAATACCCAGAAAACAGGAAAGATGCGTTTTCTATGAGACAGAATCATTCCGCTTTGACAAAGAAGGTCCTGCCCCTGCTTCTCTGTACCGCCATCCCGTCAGCAGGGGTGGGACTTTCGGCAGAAGCGGCGCAAACGCAGGGAAGGGATGCTGTCACGATCGAGAAATGCTGGAACCGCAGCCCATGGGAAATCCGCATTCTCAGCAGGATCGTGCCGGTGCATACGTCGAGCTGCGGCGGCATAATCAGTAAAGAGATTCCCAGAAACAGGAGGTGTCTGGTAATGAAAGAGCCTGGCAAAATCAAATGGATGAGGCTTATCAGGGGTATCTTTTTAGGGATCCTGCTGGTCCTGACGATGACTCCGGCGGCCCTGGGGGCCCAGAAAACAGTGCTGGTCCACAATGTAGACGAAATGATGGAATCACTGGCGGACAATACGGAAATCGTTCTGGCACCGGGTGAATACAATCTGTCAAACTGGCAGGAGAAAGAATTTTCAGAGCGGCTGCTTCACTACTCCGACTACTATGATTCGGCCCCTGCCGGTCTGTATCTGGGCGATGGTTGCACACTGGACATTGCCGGGTTCAAGGATCTCACCATCCGGGGATTGGATACGGAGACCATTATAGCAGAAATTGTTACAGAATTCCCCTATACGCCGGTACTGAAATTCGTCAACTGCCGAAACCTGAAACTGTCCCACCTCCGGATGGGCCATAAACTCAAAAAAGGATTCTGTGACGGCGCCGTGCTGAAACTGGATAGCGTCACTCATATGACCATGGATCATATGGACCTGTACGGATGCGGAACCTATGGGTATGAAGCCCGGTTCTGCAGCAGCATTCTCCTCAGGGACAGTGTAATCCGAGAATGCAGCTACGGTTTGGTGTCCGCCACAGACTGCCAGAACCTGAAATTCCTGCGGACCACCTTCAAAGATATGGAAACGGATCTTCCCCTCTTTGCTCTGATCCGCTCCCGGCTGGAGCTGACCGACTGCACCTTCCGGGATGTACGGGGAGTCATCGACAGCCTCACCATGACTGGCGGCCATATCAGTGAATCATGAAAAGACCTTCCGGTGCATCAGAACTTTTAAAACCTGCTGGCAGGTAAAAAACAGCCTGATGATGTAAGCGGGTCCCTGAAGACCATCATTTACATCATCAGGCTTTTCGGGTGGAGGGCCGGAAGGTGAAATACAGGAAAACAGCGGGTCCTCAGACAGTGGAGCAACTGCATGAATGAGTGTGGATCCCGCTACCGTCCCAGCAGGGCGATCATCAGGGTCACTGCCCCATCTACCAGCAGAGGAACGGCTCCGGTAATGTAGGCGGTGTCATCATCCATGCGATAGTACATCATGTAGGCTGTAAAGGCGATGAGGGAAGCAGCAGCCACGGCGGCCCAGGTGAGACCATAGGCAGTGCCGGCAAGGCCGCCTGCTTCATGGAGCACTCCCAGTACCATGATTTCCATGAGGGCCCAGAGAACGAGAAGGATGAGTTCTGTGGTCGGTTTCCGGCCGAAAAGTTTGACAGAACCGGCAAGAAGGATGAAATATACCAGAAGGGCCAAAGCCAGGAGCATGGTCCCTCCGGGCCAGGAGGGCGGCAGGGGCAGACCGTGAATGCCGTGGACCGTCAGGGCGGTGCCGGAAAGGCCAAAGACTGCGAGGCATAGGAAAAGCAGGGCCGAGAGGGCCCCTCCGCTTCTGGCATCGGGCCGGAAGGCCATGAGCCACCAGCCTGTATAAAACAGGGCGCCAAGGCTCAGGAGAAACTGCCCTGTAATGATTTCTGCATATGCTGTAAGTCCAAACATAGTATCCCTTCTTCTTATGAAAATCATTTCTTTTTCTATTGTAGTCTTTTTTCTGGAATAAAGGGAGAAATGCATGTAAAAAGCCGTGAAAATAGCAATCCTTTTCACGGCTTTTTTATACAGGGTTTTTTATATGCTGTTTTTCGCTGCATTAAAAACGGTCTGGAAGGGCACCTGCTTTTCTTCTGCCCGCTTCTTCACCGATTCATATTCCGGATAGCGCCGTTTTTCGCTGCCCAGAGTCACTTCCTTCACCTGGACCCGGCCGTAGGCAGTATCTACTTCCTTTTCTTCCCGATGAAGGATGGAGCGCATGAGAGGCGCCAGTTCGCGGATACCGATGGTGGTGGTTTCAGAAAAGAGGATGTTTTCCATGGTTTCTTTCCTGTCTTCCTTGCAGATCACCGTGAGTTCATAGGCCGGTCTGTTCTTTTTCATGTAGATAGGGGTGAAATGGACGTCCAGGGCGCCGGCATCCATCAGTTTTTTCATGGTATAGCCCAGCACTTCGCCGGAAGCGTCGTCGATATCGCTTTCCAGCTTGACTACCTGGTCTTTTTCCCAGGGCCCTTCTGCTTCATCAATGAGAATGGCCCGGAGGATATTGGTCCGTTCCTTGTAGTCCCTTTTTCCTGCGCCCAGGCCTGTTTTCAAAACGGTGAAGGAGGCAGGCAGCTCATGGGAGGTGGCCAGGGCCGCCGCGATGGCAGCGCCGGTGGGGGTCACGTATTCCCCTTTGGCGTCCATGATCTCCAGGGGCATGTGATAGGCGGTGACAATGTTCAGTGTAGCCGGCACAGGCACCGGAAGGACACCGTGCTGGCAGCGGACAGTGCCTCTGCCTTCCGAAAGTTTCGGTACAATCACGTTTTTGATATGGAGGCTGTCAAAGCACACGGCAGCGGAAATGATATCCACAATGGAGTCGATGGCTCCCACTTCATGGAAATGAACTTCCTCGATGGGAAGGTTGTGGGCTTTGGATTCCGCCTCTGCCACAATGCGGAAAATCTTCTTTGCCAGAGCCCTGGCAGATTCGGTCATGTCCGTGCCGTCAATGATCGCTTCCACATCTTTCAGATGGCGGTGCTCGTGATGATGGTGCCCCTCTCCAAGGTCATGATGGTGATGGTCTTCATGGCAGTGACAGTGGTGCTCTTCTTCCTCATGATGGTGACCTTCTTCATGGCAGTGGCAGTGATGTTCTTCTTCATGATGATGGCCTTCTTCAGGGCAGTGGCAGTGATGTTCTTCCTCCTCATGATGGTGACCTTCTTCCTCATGATGGTGGTGGTGCTCTTCATGAGCCTCTTCCCTTGCTTCCGGCAGGGGACCGTAGAGATAGGCCATGTCGTGGTCGTGATTTTCATGTTCTTTGTCCAGAATCACGTTGAAATCGCAGCAGTCAATGCCTGCTTTCTGCACCCTTCCGATTTCCACCGTAAACCCTTTGGCTGGAATGGAAGAAAGCGCTTTATCCAGCGCTTTCCGATCTGCGCCCAGGTCCAGCAGGGCTGCCACAAACATATCCCCCGCAATGCCGGAGGATGCTTCCAGATATAATGATTTTCCCATTTACACTTTTCCCCTTTCTGCCAGTCTGTTGATTTGGGTGGCCACATAACCGGCACCGAATCCATTGTCTATATTCACGGTCACTATGCCGTTGGCACAGGAATTAATCATGGTGAGGAGGGCAGAGAGACCGTGGAAACTGGCGCCATACCCCACTGACGTGGGCACGGCAATCACCGGATTTCTCACCAGGCCGCCGATGACCGAGGCCAGGGCCCCTTCCATACCGGCCACTGCAATGACGCAGCTGGCCTTGCGCACCCGTTCCTCCTGAGACAGGAGCCGGTGGATGCCGCTGACCCCTACGTCATAAATCCGCTCCACATGACTGCCGAAGTATTCCGCCGTCTGGGCCGCCTCCTCCGCCACCGATATATCGGCAGTGCCGCCGGTGCAGACCGCAATGCATCCGATATGATCCTTCTCCTTTTCCTGCTTCAGAATATGGGAAATAGGATCATAGGAAATGGAAGGCAGCACTTTCTTCACCAGTTCATACTGGTGAGGCGAAGCCCGGGTGCCGAAGACTTCCCCTTCCGTTTCGTAAAGTTTCTTAAAAATCTGCCCGATAAAGGCGTCAGACTTACCCTGGCAGTATACTACTTCCGCAAAGCCGGACCGGGCCTTTCTGTCTGTATCCAGCTTGGCAAATCCCATTTCTTCATAGGGCCGGTCTGCCGGATTTTTCCGGAGAAGCGCCTCCGCTTCTTCCGGGCACAGGGCGCCGGAGGCTACCTTCTGCAGTATATCTTTCATATCCATGATGAAATCCTTTATATGTACATCAATGACAATAATGGGTGGGGCTGGTGGGACGGTAAAGACCGCTGTCGGCTGTCCGCTGACCGCAATCCGCTGCCCCTATGACACAGAAAGGCCAATCCCGTAACGCTGACTTCATACTCATCGCCCAATAGGGCGATACCACAACCCTCGGCCCAAAGGGCCGTCAAACCTAAGAACCCTCCGGCTCGAAAGGGCCGGTCCATCTTAAGAACCCGGGCCGCCGAAGGCGGCCCTTACAACACTTCGTCCATGCTGCCCATGCGGTAGCCCTGAAGGTCCATGGTGACATAGGCAAAGCCCAGGCTGTGGAAGGTGCGCACCACTTCCTCGTGGATGCGGAAAAGTTTCCACAAATCCTCAGGCAGTACTTCGATGCGGGCCAGATTTCCTTCATGAAGCCGCACCCGGAACTGCTTGAAGCCTTTGGAGAAAAGGAAATCTTCCGCTTTTTCCACCATGGAGAGCTTGTCCTCTGTAATGGTTTCTCCATAGGGGAAACGGGTAGCCATGCAGGCAAAGGACGGTTTGCTCCAGGTGGGAAGACCCGCTTCTTTAGACAGAGCACGGATGTCTGCCTTGTAGAGGCCGGCATGACGGAGAGGGCTCCTGATGCCAAGTTCCCCAAGGGCCTTGAGCCCCGGCCGGTACTGGGACGCATCATTGAGGTTCGTGCCGTCGATGACATAGGCAAAGCCTTCCTTTTCCGCGATTTTCTTAAGGGAGCTGAAAAGGAAATGTTTGCAGAGATAGCAGCGGTTCGAAGGATTTTCTGCAAATCCTTCGATGCCGAACTGGTCCATTTTCACCACTTCCTGCCGGATGCCTTCCTTTTTGCAGTAGGCTATGGCGTCTGCCACTTCCCTTTCCGGCACGGAAGCCAGGTTCATGGTGACTGCCATGGCCCTGTCCCCCAGCACCTTCCGGGCTTCATGCATGAGATAGGTGGAATCCACGCCGCCGGAAAAGGCCAGCACCACGCTGCCCAGCTGTTTCAGATATGCTTCCAGATGATCCTGTTTTTTCTGTAATTCTTCTGTTACCATAGGTTTCTCCATTCTTTAGAAATACTGATCCGCAAGACTTCCGGCGCCAGCCGGAAGGAACGAGGGCGGTTTCTATTCATTTCATTATTATACCATCCACCGCCCCTTTGATGACAGTCCATGAAGAAGGAGGGGAAAGCCCCTTCCCCGGATGCAGCAGGAAAGCTGTTCTTATTATACAAGGCTGAAGCCTGCTTCAGGCAAGCTGTAAAAACAGGACGTTCTGTTTCCCCCTTGCTCTTTTATGGTATAATTTACTTGAGAAATGTTATCATAAAAGGAGGACCATCATGGGTACCCTGTTAACTATACTGATTACAGCAGCCATTGCCGGCTGGTTCGGCTACAGCCTCTACCGCATGTGGCGGGGCGCCAGCGGCAGGGACTGCGCCAGCTGCGCTTTAGGCAGCGGTTTTGATTACGCCCTGTACAATGATAAAAAGGCGGCGCCTCCCAAAGCGGAATTCGTCACCGCCGCCGGCCACCACATTATCGTGGATGAAGCAGCCGCCAGGATGCGGAGAGAACGGATCCGGAAAATGATGGAAGGACGGTAAGTCAAAGAGGCAGCGGAGAAGTGTTCCTCATTTCTTCACTGCCTCTTTTTTCATGCCCAAAAGAGGCTGAGAAGAAATGCATGAACCACACTGATACTCCCGGCCCGCTGTTATTTCGGCGGTCGGAGCAGAGTGGAGAAATCTCACTCCTCAAATGGTAGAAACGCCGCCCCGCCCCTCCGTCATTTCGACCGAAGCCGGTCAGCCGCCAATAGGAAAGCCTCTTATTGTGCAGGCTAGAGGCCAACTTCGGCTGACTTGGAGACTCTATGCAGAGTCTCCACAGAGTGGAGAAATCTCCCCCTCTCATGGTACGGGCGGCATTACAGCAGGAGATCTTCAGGCTCAGAGTATTATCAGAGCGGTTTGCATCTACCCCTTGCGGTGGCAGGGGCGGCTGCGGTTTCCCGTTTTTACCACAGCAAAAGGGCTGCGATGAAATGATTTTCATTTCTTCACAGCCCTTTTATTTATTCTTTTTTCAGCCCGCCATGAAGTTTCATCTTCCTGGCGCGGCAGGCAGGACATTCTCCGTCCCCGCCGCCGCAGCAGCTGCCGCCGCCCAGGGTGACCCGGTAAATATGACGGCAGGCCAGAACGAAGCCGATGGCAATGACAGCCAATACTGCGTAAGTGCCAATACTCATGAATATCCTTCCTTTCTTCGGGAATACAGGTTCCCGCTGAATTTTTAATTTTTGACTATCTCACGCCTTGGCGCCGGCGCCTTCTACTCCTTCATCCCTGACTTTTGGTGCCGGGCGAAGGATGAAGTAGAGGCCCACAAGGCAGAGGGCGATGGCCAGAATCTGGGCAAAGCCGAAGGCAAATCCGTAGAAGAGCCAGCCGCCCAGGTTGTAGGCAATGAAGGCCAGGGAGTAGCCCAGAATGACCTGGAAGCCGATGGCCAGGGCTGCCCATTTCCTGTCGCCCATTTCCCTGGCAATGGTGGCCATGGCCACGATGCAGGGCGGGTCGAAAAGGTTCAGAATCATGTAGGAGAAGGCAGCAATCGGTGTAAACATACCGGAAATGCCGGCCATCACAGCTTCATCTTCTGCATCCTTGGCTACACCGTTCAGCACAGCCAGGGTACCGATGGCGTCTTCCTTTGCCATTTCTGCAGAAATGACGGCCACAGCGCCTTTCCAGTCGCCCAGGCCCAGGGGAGCGAAGATCCAGGAAATCAGATGGCCGAAGCCTGCCAGCATGGAGTCTTCAATGTCATCTACCATATCCATGGTGATGTTGAAAGAGGAGAAGAACCAGATGATCACGCATACAGCGAAAATGATGGTGCCTGCTTTAATGATGAAGCCCCGGGCTCTTTCCCACATATGAATCAGTACGCCCTTCATGGACGGAATGTGGTAAGCCGGCAGTTCCATGACGAAGGGAGCCGGGTCGCCGGCAAAGATGGAGGTTTTCTTCAATGCAATGCCTGCCAGCACGATGACGGCAATGCCCAGGAAGTACATGGACGGTGCCATGAGCACGGAGTCCGGGAAGAAGGTGGAGGTAATCATGGCAATGATGACAGCCTTGGCGGAGCAAGGGATGAAGGTGCAGAGCATGATGGTCATGCGGCGGTCCCGCTGGTCCTCAATGGTCCTTGTAGCCATGACTGCCGGCACGCCGCAGCCGCTGCCCACCAGGATAGGAATGAAGGATTTACCGGAAAGTCCGAATTTCCTGAAAATCCTGTCCATAATGAAGGCTACCCGGGCCATGTAACCGGAATCTTCCAAAAGGGAGAGGAAGAAGAAAATGCTTAAAATCTGGGGCACGAAGCCAAGCACTGTGCCTACGCCGCCGATGATGCCATCTACCAGAAGGCTTTCCAGCCAGTCCGGCGCTTCAATGGCTTCCAGCAGGTCCGATGCGGCGTCAGTAACGATGCCGCCGAAGAAATCATCATTCACCCAGTCTGTCACCGGTCCGCCGATGAGGGAGCAGGAAATGAAATAGACTGCCGTCATAATGAGGAAGAAAATCGGCAGGGCCAGGATACGGTTTGTCACCACCCGGTCGATCTTATCGGAAACGGTCATGGTGTGGGCCGCGGTTTTTCTCTTCAGTACGCCGTCAATAATTTTGGCAATATAGGCATACCGCTGGTTGATGATAATGGATTCGGAATCGTCATCCAGTTCATCTTCGCAGTCCTTGATATGGCCTTCCAGATGGCTCATGGTTTTGGGGTCCAGCTGCAGGGCTCCGGTGGCATCTTCGTCCCGTTCGAATACTTTGATGGCATACCAGCGCAGGAATCGGTCCTCCACCTTAGGCGCAATGGTTTCTTCGATATGGGCGATGGCATGCTCCACGCTGCCGGTGAATACGGAAGGCAGGTGAACTGTTCTTTTGGCTTTCGCCGCGGCCATTGCCTTTTCTGCCGCTTCCATGCAGCCCTTTCCCTGGAGGGCGGAAATTTCCACCACTTCACAGCCCAGTTCTTCCGCCATCTTTTTCACGTCAATGGTGTCCCCGTTCTTTTTCACCAGGTCCATCATGTTCACTGCCATCACCACAGGCAGTCCGATTTCGATAAGCTGGGTGGAAAGATACAGGTTTCTTTCCAGGTTCGTGCCATCGATGATGTTCAGAATGGCATCAGGCTGTTCATTGACCAGGTAGTTTCTGGCCACCTTTTCTTCCATGGTGTAGGGAGAAAGGGAATAAATACCGGGCAGGTCCTGGATGATCACATCTTTGTGTCCCTTCAGGATACCGTCCTTCTTTTCTACTGTAACGCCGGGCCAGTTTCCCACATACTGGGAACTGCCGGTGAGTTCATTAAATAAGGTCGTTTTACCGCAGTTCGGGTTGCCCGCCAGGGCAATTCTGATAGCCATACCAGCTTCTCCTTTCATTTTTTGATTATGGTTCTACTTCTACAGCTTCCGCTTCATTTTTGCGAATGGAAAGTTCATAGCCCCTGACCGTAAGCTCCACCGGATCTCCCAGCGGCGCCACCTTGCGTACATACACTTCCGTACCCTTGGTGATGCCCATATCCATAATGCGGCGGCGGAGAGGTCCTTCGCCGTGAATCCGCTTCACCAGGGCTTTGGCGCCTACCGGTACATCTCTTAATGTTTTCATCTGTTATCCCTCTTTCAGTAAAATATCTTCTGTGCCATGGATCGATCCAGAGCCACCCGGCTGCCTTTCACCTGGACAATCAGGTTCCCCGCCATATGACTCACAATCAGAACCGGTGAATCTACTACGAACCCCAGTTCCGCCAGATGCTGACGCACATCATCCCGCCCGCCTATGCGGCGGATGGTGACGGTTTCCCCTTCTTTGGCAAAAACAAGAGGCATCATACCCTTCACCCCATTTCTTTCAGGAAAGCAGGCGCCCTGATGCAGGCCTCACCGCTTTCCGCTATTTGATAATTCTTTTCGTTATCGCAGACATATAATAAGCCGCCCATAGCCTATTAGTCAATATGCCAAAATATTTTTACATGGTATACCGTATTTATATTTTTTAAGTTACTTTTGATAATTAGGGAATTATTAATTGTAGAATTTACTAAAATTTAAATACTCTATATTTAATTTAATAAATTCGATATGCTGAATGTATAGTTAAGATATACCTGCATAATTTTCTCTGCGACTGCCCTGTAATCTTGGAATTTCTCCAATAAAAAAAGCGCCCCTCCGGGGAGCGCGCTTTCCTTTTCTTATTTCCTTATGATTTTCTTGGCGAAGATTTCCGCATCCAGAAGGTCCTTCCGGTCCGGATGGCCTCTATGGAAGAAGAGGAACTGTCCGTGACAGTGGAAGGTCCTGGTATCCATGGGAATCCCCTTCTTTTCCAGGAGCTTTCTCACCTCTTCATCGCTCTTTCCGCCGCCCATCATGGCAGTGCTGAAAAAAACGGCCTTGCCCACCTTGTCCGGCGAAAGGCTTTCAATGAAATCCTTCACATGGCTGTCAATATGGCCTTTGTAAATGCCGCTGCCGATGAAAAGGAGGTCCACCCTCTTGTCCAGGGGCTTATCTGTGGTTTCCGCCCTTTCTCCCGCTTCCCGGGCAATGGCTCTGGCTGCTTTTTCCGTGGAACCGCCGCGGCTGTAATAACGAACTGCAATTCTCATAGTATCCCTTCTTACTTTTTGATTCTTTTATAGGTGCAGAAATCATGGGGAATGTCCCCCGGTACTGCTTCTTTTTCCACCAGTTCCCATTCCTTCCCGTCAAAGTCGGGGAAAAAGGCATCGCCCTCATAGGATTTCCGGATTTCCGTAATATAGAGGGTATCGGCATAGGGAAGCATTTCCTTGTACATATGCTCGCCGCCGATGACGAAATTTTCATCCTCCGGCAGGGCGGAGAGGAGCTCCTCCACGCTGTGGAAAAGGCGCACCCCTTCCGGCGCTTCATAGTCCCTGCTGCCTGTGAGCACATAGTGCACCCGTCCCGGCAGCACTTTGGGCAGGCTTTCAAAGGTCTTCCGGCCCATGATGATGGCATGACCCATGGTGAGGGATTTGAACCGCTTCAAATCATCGGACAGATGCCAGATCAGGCGGTTGTCCTTCCCGATGACTCCGTTTTCCGCCCGGGCCACAATGATGGAAAGGCTCATACCGATACCTCCATGGCGATTTTGTCGTGATGTTTATAATTTACCAGCACAATGTCTTCGGGCTGGAAATCATAGAAATCGTGAATTTCCGGATTCAGCACCAGCTTCGGCGCTTCATAGGCCTCAGGCAGGCGCTTCAGCTGCATCTGCAGAGCCTCCGCATGGTTTTCATAAATATGGGCGTTATTGATGACATGGGTGAAAAGGCCGGGCTTAAGGCCGCTCACCTGGGCAATCATACAGATCAGGGCTGCATACTGGGCCATGTTGAAAGGTACTCCCAGGCCCATATCGCCGCTCCGCTGCACCAGCATGCAGTTCAGCTTCCCTTCATCGGACACATCCCACATGGTGAGGAAGGCGCAGGGATAGAGAGCCATATCCGGCAGGTCACCGGCGTTCCAGAGGTCCACCACCATGCGGCGGCTCTGGGGGTCCTCCTTCAGTGTCTTCAGCAGGGTGTCCACCTGGTGATACTTGGCCAGCTGGTAGCCGTAGGCCTTGCCGATGGTGCCGTCTTCCCTCATCCATTCGTCCCAGATATGGCAGTTCCATTTCTGGAGAAGCCGCACATCGTTGGACTGCTTCTGCCATATCCAGAGGATTTCCTTCACCGCCGTCTTAAAAGCCACGAATTTGGTGGTGAGGATAGGAAATTCCTTTTCCAGGTCAAACTGCATGATCTGGTGGGGCAGCTTGTAGGCCGGCATACCGGTGCGGTTCTGTCCCAGCTTTCCCTTTTCCAGGATATTCTTTACAATTCCCAGGTATTCTTTATCTGCAAGGCTCATAGGTCCTCCTTTGTGATGGTTATATAGAAAGTTTCACTTTCCTGTTTCTAGTTGTATTTGCATTTTCTAAGGCTGACAGCGCCCACCGGAATGATGCGCCCTCTCAGCAGCTTCTTATCTTTTTATAAGTTTCCAGAGCCTTCCTGAATTCCGCCGCATCCCTTTCGGAAAGGGATGAAAGCACGGAGCTGTCGCCGGAAGCGAGGCGGTGAAGGCTTTCGTCGGAGAAGAAGGCATCCCCCTTCCTCCCGCCTGCCAGCCGGTCCCTTACCTTTTTCAGGAAGAGGAAACAGGCGCTCTGCCTGATATCCGCTGGCACCGGCGCGGCCGTCGGCACGTTGTTTCCCAGCAGACGAAGGAAGGGCATGCCGTAGGCCGCCGCCTTTTTAGAGCCGATGCCCCGGATGCGCTTTAATTCCTCCAAAGTCCCGGGCCGCTGGAGCACCATGGAAGAAAGGATTTCATCGGAGAAAATAGACTTGGGCGCCTTGTGTACCTCGCCGGCCATACGGCGCCGCAGATTTTTCAGCTCCTCCAGAAGGGCGCTGTCCTCATGACTGTCCGTTTCCTCTTCCTTTTCTTCCTCTTCATTCTGATCCAGCAGCACTTCCAGGAACCGGGCGCCGTACTTTTCCAGCTTGAAGGCGCCCACGCCATGCACCTTTCCCATGTCTTCCAGGTTCTTTGGCTTCACCGCCGCCATATCTTCCAGAGTGGCATCGGAAAATACCACAAAAGGCGGTACCTGTTCTTCCCTGGCAATAAGGGTGCGCAGCTTTCTGAGTTTTTCGAAAAGGCCGCCCCGCCGGACCGGATTCCGATCGATTTTCTTTTCCACCGCCGCGTCGGCCATGACGCTTTCAGCGCCGAAGGCAAGGCCATATACCTTTTCCCTGCCTGCAAGCACCTGCCGGGCTTTGTCGGTGAGCGTCAGCACCGCATAGGGCTCCCCTTCCCGCCGGAGATAGCCGTCGGCGATGAAATTGTTCAATGCGCTCTTGATATGGGCCGCCTTTTCAAAGGACAGCTTCCCGTAGGTCGGCGTATCCTCCAGTTTCCTCTCCACAATCGCACGGGAATGGCTGCCATGAAGTACGTCGGCAATGAGGGAGGCGCCGAACCTTTCATGAAGGGAGCGGATGGTTTTGAAAACCAGCACCGCCATGTCGGTGATATCCACCCTGCCTTTCCCGCTTTCGCAGTTGCCGCAGTGGCCGCAGGGCTCCGTCACCTTTTCGCCGAAATAGGCAAGGATGAAATTTCGAAGACAGGAGGTGGTCTGGCAGTAATCCACCATGGCGTTCAGCCGGTGATAGTCCATTTTTCGCTGGTCCTCATCCTGATTTCCCTGTTCGATGAGGTATCGCTGGATGCCGGCATCCTGTCCGCTGTAAAGGAGGATGCACTCGGACTTGGCCCCGTCTCTGCCGGCCCTGCCGGCTTCCTGATAGTAGGCTTCCAGACTTTTGGGCATCTGGTAATGAATCACATAGCGCACATTGCTCTTGTCGATGCCCATGCCGAAGGCATTGGTAGCCACCATGACCGTCACATTATCAAAGGAAAAATCTTCCTGGGCCTGGCGGCGGTCTTCATCCTCCATGCCTGCATGGTAGCGGCCTGCATTGATGCCCCGCCGGCGGAGCAGGTCATACACCGTATCCACCGCTTTCCTGGTGGCGCAGTAAATAATGCCGCTTTCCTTCTTGTGACTCTTCACATAGCGAAGGATAAAATCCTCCTTCGCTGCCCCCTGGATAACCCGGAAAGACAGGTTCGGCCTGTCCAGTCCCGTGCGGAACACCCGGGCCTTCTCCAGTCCCAGGCTCTCCTTCATGTCCGCCTCCACCAGCGGCGTGGCCGTGGCGGTAAAGGCGGTCACCACCGGACGGCGGGGAAGGGAATCAATGAAATCTTTGATTTTTCGATAGGAGGGGCGGAAATCGTGGCCCCACTGGGACACGCAGTGGGCCTCGTCAATGACGATCATGGAAAGAGGCACCTGGGCCAGGCACTGGGTGAAATAAGAGGGCTCCAGCTTTTCCGGCGCCATGTAGAGGAGCTTGATCTTCCCCCGGTACAGATTCCGGAGGCGCTCGATGGACTCTTCATAGGGAATGGTGCTGTTCACAAAGGATGCAGGAATCCCCTGCTCCGTCAGCGTCTCCACCTGGTCCTTCATGAGGGAAATCAGGGGCGAAATGATGATGGTGCCGTGGGGAAAAAGGAGGGCGGGAATCTGGAAGCAGATGGATTTTCCTGCTCCCGTAGGCATGATAGCCATCACATCTTCTCCTTTGACAATGGCATCAATCACTTCCCGCTGCCGGGGCCGGAAAGCGTCATAGCCGAAGTACCGCTTCAACACATCAGAAGGTCCCATGTTTTCCTCCTCTCCTTTGGTTTGTATTTATCTTTATCATTATATCATATGCGGCGCGCGGAAAGGGGCGGCACTCTTTTGAGGGCACTAAATGACACTACGGTGCTTACCTGTATTCCCGAAGGTTGACGCGGCTTCGCCGCGAGGGTTGAGCCAGCCTCCGGGCCTTTCGGCCCTGGGCTGGCAGGGTTCTGCCTGTGATCGGCTTCGCCTTACAGGCGGGTTGAGGGCTCCCGCCCTCGGGAGTTATAAAGCATCGCTGCGCTGGCGATGTGGGCGCCCTGTCGGGTGCCATGATATACCGCCTGACGGCGGAAAACTGCCGCGAAGCGGCTTACAAAATGGCGCCGTAAGGCGCCGTACCTCGCCAACGCAGTGGTACTATATAACTACCCTGGGCCGAAGGCCCTGAACCCATCCGGGAGGCGCCAGCCGGTCCCGGATAGAACCCTTGGGGCCCAGGGCGTCAGCCCGTCGGCCCCATCAACCCTCAGCCCCGAAGGGGCTGTCAACCTTCGGGAATACAGCTTAGCGCCGCTATTGTAGCACTACCGCCTCAGCATCCCGCCTTTTCCACCATTTCCAGAGCCCAGGCGGCAGCCTTTTGGAAATCTTCCTCATTGGGATGCTTTTCCGCTTCCCTGAGACGGGCCAGCCTTTCCGGCGTCATGGGATGTACTTTTTCCGCATGTTCGCTCCGTTTCCCGATATGGAAGGAATGAACCCGTCCCTGGCAGATGAAGGTGCCAAGGCAGGTGCTGTCCTCTGGCAGAAGGGCGGCGGCATTAGCCAGATAGTCCCTGGCCGCCGGTGAATCGGGGTAGGTGCCGGCGGTGCCGTAGATGGCCACTTTGTGATTGTGAAGGGAAGAGAGGGTCCTCCTTGCCGCCATGTCAGCGCCCCGGCGGAATCCCCAGAAGCCTACGAATACGAGATCATAGCCGGCCGTATCCTTTTCCCGGCCTTCTTCGACTATCTCTTTGTCTCCCGGAAGGGCATCATAAATAGCCTGTGCCACAGCCTTCGTATTTCCTGTGCGGGATGACCATAATACCAATGTTTTCATAGCAGTTCCTCCTCTGCTTTTAAAAAAAATATAATATTTCCCTTTCTTTATCATACTCAATGCAGAGGATTCCTGTCAAAGACCCAGGGGCTATGGATAAGTGGGTTCGTGAGCCGGTAGGCTGGGAAATGGCTGGCAGCGGCCAGCGGTCAGCGGTCACTCTTTCTTTTCTTCCAGCCAGAAGCCTTTCTGCAGGGCCTTCCTGCCGAAGCGGGCCTGGATTTCGTCCATGGCCGCGGCGGCCCGGTTCCTTTTGTCCCGGTCTTCGGAAAAGAGGGAGGCCATGGACAGCGGCGGCCCCAGGCGGGAGGCGGTGACGCCGATGAGCCGCACCCCTTCGGTGAGTGGGATTTTTTGGAGGAGTGTCATGGCATGATGGTAGATTTCCTCCTGCAGACTGGTGCCTTCTTCAAAGGAAAGGGCCCTTGTCACCGTGCGGAAGGAGGCAAACCGTATTTTCAAAGTCACCGTCCTGGCCATGAGTCCCTGCTTTCTGAGCCTCTGGGCCACAATGTCGCTGTGGATGGCGATTTCCCTGTCTATGACAGAGGGATCGGTAATATCCTTTTCGTAGGTCGATTCATCGCCTATGGATTTGATTTCCCGCTCCGCTTCCACCGGACGGTCGTCTACGCCGAAGGAAAGACGCTTCAGAAGGCCTCCCTGATTCCCCAGAACAGATGCCAGCGCTTCCACGGAGGCATCCTGGATATCCCCTATGGTCCGAAAACCTGCCTTCACCAGGCGGCCTTCCGTCACCTTTCCCACGCCCCAGAGCCGGCGCACCGGCAGGGGCCGGAGGATGTCCTTTTCCTTCCCGTAGGGAATGATGAAAAGGCCGTCGGGCTTATCCATGTCGCTGGCCATTTTAGCCAGGAATTTGTTGGGCGCAATGCCTACAGAAGCCACCAGTTCCGTTTCCTTCAGGATTTCCTTCTTGATAGCCCGCCCTATGGCACCCAGGGTGGGATACTGGCTTCCCATGGCCGATATGTCCAGAAAGGCTTCGTCCAGGGAAATGGGCTCGTAGGCCTCGGCATAGTGGAGCATGATTTCATGGATGCGATGAGACGTTTCCTTGTACACCTGAAACCTGGGCTCTGCGAAAATGCCAAAAGGGCAGAGCTCCCGGGCTTTGGAAATGGGCATGGCCGAATGGACGCCGTACTTTCTGGCCTCGTAGGAAGCCGTAGCCACCACGCCCCGCCGGCTTCTGCCACCCACAATCACCGGCTTCCCTTTCCATTCCGGATGGTCCCGCTGCTCCACCGACGCAAAAAAGGCGTCCATATCCACATGCATGATCCATCTTCTCATGATACCGCCTCCTTTCTCATCCTTTCCTTCATCATAGGAGAGCTGCATCCATCCGTCAAGATGGACTCTTTTCCCCCTCTTCATTATAATAGGAAACAGGGCATGGCCCTTTCTATGTGAAATTGTAAGCAAAGAGGTGCTTTCTATGGTCAATGAAGAACGAATGAGAAAAACATTTACAGACCTGGTGAAAATATACGCCCCCAGCAAGGGGGAGCGGGAGGTCTGCGACTACCTGAAAAAGGAGCTGAAGAAACTGGGCGCTTCCCGTATCGTGGAAGATAATGACGGTTCCATTAACGGAGGAAACTCCGGCAACCTCATCGCCACTTTCAACGGAAATGCAGAAGGTCTTCCTTCCATTGCCCTCACCGGCCACATGGACTGCGTGGAGTGCTGCCGAAACATTGAGCCGGTCCTGAAGGATGGCGTTTTCTACTCCAAAGGAAATACCATCTTAGGCGGCGATGACAAGGCCGGCGTCACCGCCATCCTGGAAGGTCTTCACCTGATGAAGGAAACCTATATCCCCCACGGAAAGATTACAGTCATTTTCACGGTGCAGGAAGAAATCGGTCTCTTCGGTTCCCGGAATATTGAAAAAGAATACATCCAGGACATCGACTTCGGCTACACCCTGGACGCCGACGGCCCTGCAGGCTCCGTCTTCAACGCCGGCCCTTCCGAATACACCCTGGACTTCATCTGCCACGGCGTAGCTGCCCACGCCGGCATGTGCCCTGAAAAGGGAACCAGTGCCATCGCCATGGCAGGTCTGGCCATCGCCGCCTGCCCCAATGGACGGATTGATGAAGAAACCACCTGCAACCTGGGCACCATCGAAGGCGGCACAGCTGTCAACATCGTTCCTGACCGCTGCGCTGTTCACGGAGAAGCCAGAAGCCGCAGCATGGAAAAGCTGGAAAAGGTGGTTTCCCAGATGGAAAACGCCTTCCGTAAGGCGGCTGACAAATTCCCCGAAGGCTCTCTGGAAATCAAAAAGGAAAAGGCCTACGATGCCTTTCTGGTCAAAGAATCGGACCCGGCCCTGCGCCTCTTCAAAGGCGCCTGCAGCGCTGCCGGCTTCCCGGTGAAGGTGGCTCCCAGCGGCGGCGGCAGCGATGCCAACTGGTTCGGCACCAAAGGCTTCCCCTCTGTGCTGGTAGGGGTAGGCATGGCCGACTTCCATACCAATAAGGAAAACCTGAAGGAAAAGGACCTCTACGATGCCGGAGAACTGGTATACCGCATTATTGAAGCAGAAAGCCACTTCGGGAAATAGGGGCTGGATTGGCGCTAAGCTGTATTCCCGAAGGTTGATGTGCACATCCTGCATAGGATGTGCAAGTCGGCCGAAGTTGGCCCTTAGCCTGCCCATAAAAGGGCCTTCCATTTAGTCGGCCGACCGTGGTCTTTCGCCGCGAGGGTTGATGGCGCCGCCGGGCCTGACGGCCCTGGGCGCCAAGGGTTCTGCC